>UEXL01000050.1_pt1 | contig 74540 bp, 81 predicted proteins | sample 1796671 | NCBI WGS metagenome assembly UEXL01 (sample SAMEA4772471, study PRJEB27181) | metagenome | reverse complement strand
GATGAAGAGCCAATCGAAGAGGGTGAAGACAAGAAGCCTGATGAAGACGGCGACGGTGTACCAAACTACGCCGATAAAAATCCAGGCAAAGATGATAATGAGGATGGAGACAAAGATAACAAGAAAAAACCTTCTGGCAAAGCCAAAAAAGGTGTTGTCCCCCACAGTTTCAGAAAAAGAAAGTAGAGGAAGCCAAACTACGTGCCTATATCCGTAAGCTAATCCAAGAAAGCCTCAAGGAGGGCTGATTATGCCTTCATCTCAGTTTTTATGGCAGGAATTCCTATCAGGCGAGGGTGAAGTAGATGTTTACACCTATATTCAGACTGTTTCTGAGGCTCTCGACTTAATCAAGCCAAAAAATGCAGTTCAAGACAGAAAACTACGCTCCGCAAAGCAAAGTTTAGACAAACTTAAGTTTGAAACGCAAAAATTGACCTCTGAAAGAGATTATCTACAAGAAAGACTCGACAAGGAGTAGAGAATGGGCGGAATTGCTGGACATATGGCTCATCCCTACGAGCTTTCGTGGGTTACAAACGGAAAACAGCTAATTTCTTTCTTTGAACAGGCAAAAACTGTTGTAAAAGAGGGAAATTCGGCTAGTTTGAAGGTTGATGGTGTCAATGTGTCCTTTAAATTGGTAAAAGAGGGCAAAAACTACGAATTTGCTGTTGATCGAGGTACAAAAAACGATCTAGATGTGCAAGGTGTGACATTATCTCGTATAAATGACCGTTTTCCGCCAAATCACAGCATGAGAGAGCATGTTTTTCAGCTTTTGACCATCCTAAACGAAGCTTTACCTCACATTAGGCCCGAATTGAAGCGATTAGGTCTATTTGACGAAGGAAATCGCTACCTAAACACTGAATTTGTGTCCAATACGACCAACATAGTGGAACATAAGGGTAACTTTTTGGCCATACATGGCGTAAATGCCCTTGTACAGCGTGGTTCCAGAGGGGGGTCAAAAGAGGTAAAATACGATAAAAGGGTGTTTGAGAGGTTAATCAAAAAACTCAAACCAGTGGCCGAAAGTCATAATTTCAACATTTTTGGTCAGATCTTGACTGAATCCACCCGCGAGGTTGACTTTTACAGCGCCTTGGAGGCTTCCTGTGCTGTTAGAGTGTCTTCTGCGACCACTGTTACCAAATCCTTGAGAGAATGGCTTACAGAGGCATCTAACCCCCACAATCAACGTGTAAAGGTCTACAACCAAAGACCTGTCAGTGCTACGAGCCGTAAGATCTTCAATTATATCTCCGAAGGCTCCCCTATTATTGACTTTGTACAAGAACAAGATGCTCAAAAGGCCATATATGGTTTTATTATGGTTGAGGCGACCCGTAGATTGGGTCAAGTAGTTCTTGATTCTATGTCTTGTCCTCTCGGTGAGGTTAAAAACTTTGAAGGGGTTGTACTGAGAGATGGTCATCTAAATCCTTATGGCCCAGTTAAAATAACTGGTAATTTTATTGTCAAAGGTCAATATTCACCGTTCAATCAAGTTCTTGGGGAAGAGCAGATTATAGGTGAAGATCAAACAATCGCTATTGTGCCTGGGGCGTTTAAGCCTCCACATAGAGGCCATCTACATATGGTAGAAGAGTATAGTAGCAGAGCCAACAAGGTTATTGTTGATCTCGGCACCTCTAAAGAATAACAGGTCGATCTCAGGAGGACAAGAGATCACCGCAGAACACTCAAAGAAGATCTGGGAGATCTTAGCCAAAGACTTAGATAACGTTGATATTCAAATATCTCCTAAAGCCTCTCCGATCAATGCGGCTTATGATTTCATCACAAGCGGAACACATAACCCTTCAACTAGCTTTATTGTCGGAAGTAGCAGAAAAGGCAATGATTATCAGAAAGTCAGAGAAGCATTTAAGAATGTAAGTGGTGTTAATTTGTTGCCATTGGAAGAAACAGCGATCGACTCTGCTCAACACTCTCCAGAGTATCTTAACTTATTAGAAAACTCTGATATAATGAATGATATGCCAAGTGTTAGGACTGGTAAGGATCCAGCAAGCTTCCACTCTTCTGATATGCGGTATCTCATGTCGATGCCCAACGACGACACAGCGATGTCTCTTTTAGATGATTTCTTAGGTGAAGAGGTGAGGACAGAAGTACTTTCACTATTTGAAATGTCTTCGGCTGGCTCAGTTGGAGCCATGGGCCATGTGGGAAACGATCCATGGAAACCAAGAACAAAAAAAAAGAACAAAAAATTTCAACAAGCGTCCTCCCCATATTCGTCGGTTAAAGCTAATGAGGGCATGATAAACGAAGTTTATCAACTAATTATGTCACGAGGTATAACACAATGAATTTACAAGAACAAGCTCTTAGATCTAATATAAGAAAAGCAATCACCATTATCAAGAAACAAAAAGATAGTATTATTAATGAAGAAAAACAGTTTAGAAAGTATATAAGAAACCTTATCAATATTGAAAAGACTCTTATGGAGAGGAGTACTCCTGATAATGAAACGCCTCCATCTAAATCAACTGGTATTAATGTTCTTTCTGACTTGCTTAGAAATATTGTCCCTTCTTTAAAGAATGATTATGTAAAGGCTACTTCATCTTCTGAGGAACGTAGATCCTTTAGATCTCACATTATTAATGCTATTGAGAAGTCTCTTGTAAGTGTAAAGACAAACAAAGACGCTGGAGGCGGTGAAGGACTTGAAGAGGAGGTCAATGTAACATTATCTGACGAAGAAGGGGAAGATAGCAAGTTCATTGATATTCGCACTGATAAAGAGAAAGAGGACGAAGAAGGACCTGCCGATCCAAAAGATGAGTTTGGAATTGATAGTATGAACTCTCCTGAAGAGATTCAAGGCCGCAATAGAGCATTTGATTCTTATAAGTCTATCGAGTCTCAAATTGTTGATGCATATGATACCCTCGCAATCCCAGAAGATCAAGAGCTTTTTTTATGATTATCTAATCGCTAACGCAAAGCTTTACTTTGACAAGTTTGAACAGGAAATGGGTGGAACTCCTGATGAGCCTACCAACCAAGCTTACCAAGATGCTAAGGCACAAGATGCAGAAACTCCTGAAGAACCTGTCCCAGAACCAACCGATGAACCGGCTGCGGAAGAGCCAGTAGCAGATACTGGTGATGCTGAGCTTCAAGAACCAGAAGGTGAAGAACCATTACAGCTTGAAGGTGCTGAAGAGATGAAAAAGGCAAGAGAACAAGTCAGACAGCTAAATAGAATTATTAATACCATGAAAGGCCTTAATGATGAAGAAAAGAAGAAACTAGCTCCTCAAGTAAAAACTTTAAGAAATAGAATTAGGATGAAACTTGGCGGCCACTGATGGCTAAGACTACTTTTCATTATAAAAATTTATATAATGTTCTTAAGAGCAAATACAAAGATGATGTATTTGCTCTTTTAAATTCTTTATCTTTAGAAGAAATCATTGCTTTAAAATTAGAATTATCATCTAAGAATATTAATAATAAATTATATGGTTTTACTTTTTGGAGTAATTCAACGAAGATCATGAAGGAAGCATTGATATTGTATGCTGTGGCAGCGACAAAGTCAAAGAAAGAAGCAGCAAGATTTCTAGGGATCTCGAAAAAAGTGTTTAACGATGCATATTCTCAGTTCAAGGTAGATAAATACTTCTCCGATCACCTTGACGGGTGAGGCTAGGAGTCATATACTGTTTGTGGAGGCAAGAATGAAGTATTCAACCGAAGAACTACAAAAAATGAAAGCTACTGATCTAAATGAAGTGTTGAAGAGACAACCTGTTTATATGATATCTAAATATGGTGGTGCTCTTTTTGTTTGGTGCTATTGATGAAGAGAAGATGTGTGGTGATTGGAAGTTCTATAAGATAGACTGGCACAATCAAGAAGAAGTGAAGTATGAAGAAGATCAACCAGATGATTGGGTAAGATGTGATCATGTAAGTAAATTCTCTGTAAAAGAATTTATGAGACTTCTCAGATACAACTATACTTACTAACAGTTCTTTACAATATAGAATATGTTCTTTGTGTCTCCTGACACCCAGCAGGAGGTTATTTGGGATAGCTCCATATCTATCATGAGCTAGGTTTTCGTTGTGGTGAGGCTGCGACAAATAGGTGTCCATATGGCCCATATAACGAAATAAACTAATAAACTGTAGATTAGCAGGTGGTGAGCAAGAGTATCCACAAACTGGGTTTTATGGGCTCGTAACGGCTTCGACGGGGTATTTGAGTAAAAGAGTGCAAGCAGGTTAGATACGACCTTAACAGTTCAAAATTATAGTTGCAAACTAACAACCTACACTTTGATTCTGTTCGCCTAGCGGCATGATCAAGGAGGCTGATTAGAGCCTTCTATCCAATCTAATCAAAACAACAGATAAGTTGTAAAAATCAAAACCATTTATTGTGATATGGTGGTAAGCAATAAATTAAAACCACCTACCTTTGTTGGTTTGGACGGTATAAACCAACTAAGCTTGTGAATGACTTTTTTAGGATAGTGCTGCGGACGCGGGTTCGACTCCCGCCGAGTCCACTTTTATTGAGGTTAACTTAAATGTATAGGATAGATGATTGGGTTCTATATATTCAATTTCCTCACGCTACCTCAGAAAGCTTACGACAGCCAAAAAAAGCTGTTATTTTAGAAGTGCTTAACAATAAACAGTACTTTATTTGGGTAGATGATCCAAGTATCCCTGTAGAAGCAAGGAGAAGAAAAGTAAATGAAGAGAATCTTAAAAATATTGACTAGTTACTTTAGTCTGTGCCCAATTTGTGAGTGCGACCCTTGTGACTGCCATGACCAGGATTATTGAACTTTTCATAATTTGTATGACGATGATGACGTGTGTGACAGATTATTCTGTCATTACAGGCCAAGAGATAGTTGTAGAAGAAGATAGAGATACACAAGAAAAAGAAACGCAGGTTGTTGTCGATTACTACCAACAACCAGAAAAGCCATCAGATTTAGATGTATTGGTTATTTTAGATACTTCTTGTTCAATGAGTGACAACTTTGATAATGTTTCAATTGGCCTCGATATCCTACGTGGTGATATCGAGGTTTTAACATATGATTACCAAATGGCTTTGATCAACTCGTCTTTGGCGGAACAGTATTTTGTTGGCCCTATTGACTCTGATACTTCGTCTATGGAGATCTATATCGCTCCGTATGCATTAGCATCAGATAGGACTGAAGAGTTGTTTACTTCGTTATATAGATTTACCACTACCGAAGAGGGCGAGTTCTTCTTAAGACAAGGAGTGGATAAGCTCTATATTTTTGTTTCTGATGAGCCAGAACAAAGTGCTATGCCTGTCTCTTTGTTTAAAGAATGGTTAGATGAGTACCATGCAGATGTCACATACGATATAGTAATAATTGGTATCAATGAACAAAGCGAGTGCGACACTTTCTACCGATTAGATCCAGAAGATGAAAATAGATTCTCAACACTTGCAAATTATTATAACAAAACTATTATTGACATTTGCGGAGATTTTCAGCTTGCGCTCGCAGAAAACAGTTTTATAGTGAACCCCATCACTCATATGCAGCTAACAGAGGTGCCTATGGAGGGTTCAATTGTTGTCTATAAAGATGGGAATATAGAGAACATGTGGTATTATTTGCAACAAACAAACACTGTTTATTTCGAGTTTCCAATTGACGGAGGTGAGATAATAAAAGTTGGATATCTTACAACAGCTAATTAACAATACTCAATTTTTATTTGTCTTTTTCCTCTTGACTTATAGCTCTTTGATTGTTATTATATTTCATATCTTTAGATTCATTAAGTTTTATAGATTGAATAAGCAAGTTGAAAGGATACTTGCCGTACATACATACGAAAGTCACCAAAGAATGGCTGACTCACTAAAAGAAGAGAAAAAAGAGGCTATAAATGAGTTATCGGCGTACAGGCTGGAAAAGCGAGACGGAAAATACGTCAAAGTCTGCCACATTAGAGAATCAGACATCGATATCATCTTTTGATTACTCAATTATACCAACCACAGTCTTCAATATTGGTTTGATTGTTGTTGCATGTCTTTTCTTTACAACATGCCGAGTAGATGATAAGGTAATCAAGCAATGCCAAGAGTCGTGTAAGATTAGGATGAGCAACTCTAGGATGGAGAGGGTTACCTTCTATTCATGTAATTGTACCGCTGAATCCACAAGTGTCTTATCAGTCCCTATCGACCCATGGATTTTACCAAGGAATTAAAATATGCTTACTGCTATGTGTGATGTTATGAAAGAGGCCTATCGTCGTGGTTGGATTACAACTCGTGATGGTAACGTCTCTGTTAAAAGAGGAAAATCAAACAGAATTTACATGACACCGGGTGGTGTTAGAAAAAATGTAATTAATGTAGATATGCTCGTAAAGATGGATTTTGGTGATGAAGTTAGTTTCTCCTCCAGCATGAATCTCTCACCCACTGGAGAATGGGACATGCACTATAGAATTCTAAAAGAGGCTATCTCTACTAAATCGGTGGTTCACATCCACCCAACAAATATTATTGCAGCAATGCACGCTGGTTGGGACTTACATGAGATGGTTAAGCCATTCCCAGAGGTGTTCAGATATACAAGGGTTGGGCACAATGTTCCAATGGTGCCACCATTAAGCCAAGAGTTAGCAGAATTTACTAAGGTTCATCTAGGTATAGAAAGTAACGTACAGTGTTATGACATTGTAGGACAGGTATCTCATGGTGTTACCGCTGTTGGAGCAAACCCTTGGGATGCATTTGAACACATAGAGAGGGTAGAACACATCGCTCAGATCGTTTTAGCATCAGGTGTAAGGCCTGACTTACTCGACGCTGATAAGAAGTGGTGGCACGGTGTGAGAGGTATATCATGAGTTTCCCTGTAGTTTTATTTGATATTGATGGGACCTTGACAGAACCAAGACGTGTAATAACTAAAGATGTCATCGATGTTCTTACTGAACTTGCCAAGCTTGTTGAAATTGGGTTCATAACCGGTTCTGACTTGGAATATGTTAAGGAGCAGATGTGGCCTGCATTCGAGAAAAAACTTATAAGAGATAATTGTCACATTCTTCCTTGTAATGGCACACAATATTACATACCTGGAGAGACACCTGGAACGTTTAAGGCTGTCTTTAGAACTGACATGTATACAGCAATTGGCCATGACAAGTTTCAAGAACTTATGAAAATCCTGGTTAGATTCCAAGCGAGACTATCAGAAATAGAAGATATGCCATTAACAGGACACTTCATTCAAAATAGAGGATCTACAATTAATTGGTGCCCAATCGGCAGAAATGCTGTCACTGGAGATAGGCAGCAGTTCAAAGCACTTGATCATCTTTATAATATTAGAAAAAATCAATTACCTTTGATAAGAAATGAATTACTACAAGCCGGTGTTAATGATGTCACAATAAAATTAGGCGGCTCTACTTCTTTTGATATCTATCCGAGAGGTTGGGATAAGACATTTGCTATTCAACACTTCTCAAAAGAAACAGAGTTCTGGTTTATAGGTGATAGTTGTACTCCTGATGGCAATGATTACGAAATATTCTCTCTTCTGAGAGAGGACCGAAGAGCCTTCCAGGTTGAAGGTTTTAGAGATACAGTCGAACTGGTTGAACAACTAATAGAGACAGAATTCAGAAGATATGAATGACAACAATGGTTTCTGGTGGTTAAGTAGCTTCTAATTATTAGGAGCCATGACTAAAGAGTATAATATGAAAACGCTTAAGCTTGACTTTTCTTACCGCCCAGTCGGGGTGATAGATTGTCTTGAAGCACTCGTAATGTGTATAATTGGTAAAGCAGTGGCTGTGGAAGAGTACGAAGAGGAGATCTCATCTCCTTCAGTCACTTTCAAGATTCCCTCTGTGATTGTACTTAAGAGAGTTGTAAAATATATAAGCAGCACTTTATATGTTAATAGAAATAATATTTTTTGGAGAGATAAGAATCAGTGCCAATATTGTGGTATCATAGAGACTCCAAAGGAGTTGACCTTGGACCACATTATTCCCAAATCTCGTGGTGGTAAAAACACTTGGACTAATCTTGTAACTTGTTGTAAAAAATGCAATCAAGAAAAAAGAGATAGAACTCCTGAAGAGGCAGGCATGAAACTTCTTAATAAGCCAAAAGCACCAAAACACTCTGTTTTGAGAAATACCAAAGACATTTCTCCATCATGGAAGATATATCTATGGTGACCGCTGTATCGTCGGTAAAATATAATAACGATAGGTGGCTGCCGATCCTTACGAAGGCAGGGGTTTACGGTTATCCCGGTTCTAGACAGAAAACCGTTCATCGGGAAGTGGCGCAGTCTGGTAGCGCATCTGGTTTGGGACCAGAGGGTCGCAGGTTCGAATCCTGTCTTCCCGACCATCTTAGTAAAAAGATTAGTTTAGTAAACTATTTAAAACAAGCTTAACAACGAGGATTTAATGGCTAAAAAGAACTATATTTTAGATACAAGTGTGTATCTAACTGATGCAGATTCCTTATTCAATTTTGGAAACAATGACATCTTTATTCCTCTCAAAGTATTGGAAGAAATAGACAAGCACAAAAGAGACAAGATTCTGTAGGTATCAATGCCCGCAAGACTATTCGTACTCTTGATGAAATGCGAGCAAAAGGCAACTTACAAAAGGTGTAAGACTTGAGAAAGGAAAAGGTATTGTCAAAGTAGCCTCTTATGAGGTACTAAAGGATGTAACTTTCCCTCCCGACCTGGATATGAGTATTCCAGATCACATGATCATCGCAACCGCCATGGCTGTAAGAGATGAATCAACTCGAAAGACTGTTGTTGTTAGCCGCGATATTAATATGCGTGTTATCTGCGATTCGATTGGTCTTCTCTCTGAAGATTACACAACCGAGAAAGTAGTAACTTGTTCCGATGAGCTTTACTCTGGACTTGCTGTTCATCTTGTAGATGATCAGGTTGTAGATCGTTTTTACGATGGTGATGACATCTACATCGAAGAGGAAGAAGCTAAGCAGGCTTGGCACCCAAATCAGTATATCCTGATGGTGTCCAATGCTAATGAAAAGAAGACGTGTTTAGCCCGCTTCTATAGCCATTTCCAGCCCTTAAAGAAGGTTGTTAACTCAACGATACCTGATTGGAAGATATCGTCAAGGAACAAGGAGCAGGCCTTCGCAATCGACCTTCTTATGGACCCTGATGTCAAGGTTGTATCGCTTGTTGGTCGTGCTGGCTCTGGCAAGACACTGTGTGCAATCGCAGCAGGCCTTCAGCAGACGATTGGGCTAAGAGAGAATCACTACGACCGTATGATTGTTTCGCGACCAGTGCAGCCGCTCGGCAAGGACATTGGTTTCCTGCCGGGAACTATGGAAGAGAAGATGATGCCTTGGTTGATGCCCATCCAAGATAACCTCCAATTTTTGGTTGGAGGGGATAAGAAAACCATGCAAATGTACATGGAGAAGGGTAAGATAGAGATAGAGGCCCTGACCTATATCCGTGGTCGCTCGATAGCAAACGCATTCATCATTATTGACGAAGCACAGAACTTGACAGCACACGAAATCAAGACGATTATGACTCGTGTAGGTGAAGGAACCAAGATCGTCCTCACGGGCGATATTGAGCAGATCGATAATGTCTATGTAAATGAGACATCCAACGGACTTGCTCACGCTGTCGAGAAGTTTAAGTTCTATCCGCTTGCAGGCCACGTTACCTTCACAAAGGGTGAGCGGTCTGAAGTGGCCACACTCGCCTCAAAGATATTGTAATGTTGATACAGATCCTTCTAGGAGTTTTGACTGCATCCTTCTTAGAATGGATTGTACATAAGCATATTTTACATGAATTAGGCAAAAAGAAAGTATCTATTTTCTCCTTTCATTGGGGTGTTCATCATGCCAATGCTAGAAGAAATGGATTCCTTGATAAAGGAGTCTCCAATAGAGAAGTGTTTGGAATCTTTGCACTATGTGTTCTTGCCGCCCCCTATATGGTTTATTCTTCCATTTATGTACTATACAATGTTCTCTCACGCAATGATATATTTGGTCATACACAACGTGGCTCATAAATACCCGACTTTTGCAAAAAGATTCTTACCCTGGCACTATGATCACCACATGGGAAAGAACCAAAACACTAATTGGTGTGTAGTACACCCACTTGCAGATTATATTTTAGGAACAAGGAGAAAATATGAATATAAATGAAACATCAAAAATTGTAGTCGCAAAAGAAAATCCTCTTAAAAACATGTTAGTAGATTATGTTGGAGAGAGATTTACGACCAAAGAAAAAGGTGAAGTCTTGGTCACCGTACAAATGATTGCAGAAACACTTGCTGCTGAGTTTCCTGAATTTATGATGGTTATGGCAGAAGAAAACTGGGTTAGAGGATACAAACAAGGTTTAGATGATGCGGAATTATGTAGCACAGAAACAGAAACAACTGATTGAACAACAAAGTAATTTCTATACACCAACAGGTATTCACGTCTATTTTAAAGACCAGTTGAGTAACCATAAAGTTGATATAGAAAGAGTTGTTAATAAGGTTGAGAATAAAATACCCGAACACCTTCTATCTAATGTTGAAATGATCATCATAGGTCATTTTGATGAGTTCACTGAGAGAGAGGCATCAATGCTTTCTATAGAGACAGTGCCCTCTACATCACACCAGATCAAGATAGTGATGCTGATTTCTATGATGATGTTATCCACGAGATTTCTCACTCTGTAGAAGAGGCCTATGGGCAGTTTATCTACGGTGATGCAAAATTAAAAAACGAATTCTTAAGAAAACGAGAACATCTATATAATATTCTGTGGAAGATGGGTCATAAGGCTCACAAAAGCATGTTTATGAATGTCGAGTTTGATCAAGAGTTTGATGATTTTCTTCATAAGACAGTTGGGTATGATAAATTATCGACCTTGATGTCTGGGGTATTTATCAGCCCCTATGCTGCCACTGACTTGAGAGAATACTTTGGTGTTGGATTCACTGAGTTTTATCTGGATAGTAATCACAACTTCTTTAAGAAAGTATCGCCAGAATTGTACAATAAATTAAAGTTTTTACAAGATCCAGAAAACCTTGACTGATCCTTTGAACGTGCTATACTATGGGGCAAGGAGAAATTATGCCCCATATTTCATATTCGGAGCTAAAAGACTGGCACTTTTGTGCTTGGTTTCACAAACTAACTAGAGTTGATAAGGTCGCCGGAGGATTTGCCGGTAACGAATACACAGCGTTTGGAAATGCTGTACATAACGTGTGCGAGAAGACTCTTCTCAAAGAGGAGCACGATTCCAAGAGACTGTTCTTAACTGATTTTGAACGTATTGTAAGAAATATCCCTGACTATGAGCCAGATGATAAGATGGTCTCTGATATGAAAGGACAAGGGATAGAACTCTTGCCTTTTATTGAGCCAGCACTTAACGCCTATTTCAAAGACTTTGAGGTGCTAAATGCCGAAGAAGATTTGATGGTCCCCATCGAAGGAACTGTATACAACTTCAAGGGCTTTATTGACGGAATCGTTAAGACAGCAGATGGTAAGATTCACATCTTTGACTGGAAGACTTGTTCTTGGGGATGGAACGCCAGAAAGCGAGCAGATGCCATCGTAACTTATCAGCTTACTCTGTATAAGCATTTTTATTGTATCAAGCATGGAATAGATCCAAAGAATGTAGAGACACACTTTGCCCTACTCAAGAGGACCGCAAAGAAAAACAAAGTAGAGTTTTTCAGAGTTACAAGTGGGCCAAGAAAAATACAAAATGCTTTAAAATTGTTGAGCACGGCCCTTTACAATATAACAAATAAGCGATATATTAAGAATCGACTCTCATGCGATAGATGCATGTTTAAGGGCACAGAACATTGCCCATAAAAGGAAACTATGAAAAAGATTAAAGTGTTAACATTAAGTGACCACCCGCTATCACCATCTGGTGTTGGAAGTCAGACAAAGTACTTCATCGAGGCTCTGTTGAAGACAGGCCGCTATGAGGTGATCTCGTTTGGTGGTGCCATGAAGCACCAGGACTACAATCCTACTAGAGTTGAGCCATGGGGAGATAGATGGACTATCTATCCGGTTGATGGTTATGGAACACAAGAGATGATTAGATCTGTGTTGCAAAAAGAGAAGCCCGATATTCTTTGGTTCATGACGGATCCAAGGTTTTACGAGTGGTTATGGGAAATAGAAAATGAGATTAGAGCACATGTTCCCATGGTCTATTACCATGTGTGGGATAATTTTCCATCCCCTCAATTCAATGGCAAATTTTACAGATCGAACGATGAGGTTGTTTGTATTTCTAAAGTGACACATCAGATCTTACAGGATGTTTGTCCTGAAGTTTCTTCTTCTTACTTGCCACATGCGGTAAATTCAGAGTTTTTCAAGCCAGCAAAAAGCGAAGAGGAGAAAAATAGGGTGCAAAATCTAAGAAAAAATATCTTAGCTGCCTCCAAATTAAGCAATGATAAAAGAAAAATCTTTTTCTGGAACAATAGAAATGCAAGAAGAAAACAGAGTGGGACGCTAATCTGGTGGTTTAAAGAGTGGCTCGATAAGGTTGGTCACGACAAAGCAATGCTTTTGATGCATACAGATGCAAGAGATCCTCATGGACAAGATCTTCCCCATATCATAAACAAATTAGAAGTAAACAAAGGACAGGTGTTGCTTTCAACCAATAAAATAAGTCAGCAAGAACTCGCTGAGCTTTATAAGGCTGCTGATTTCACCATCAATATATCAGATGCAGAAGGGTTCGGACTGGCCACACTTGAATCACTATCATGCGGGACTCCAATTATCGTTAACATGACGGGCGGCTTACAAGAGCAGGTTACGGACGGTAAGAATTGGTTTGGCATCGGCATTAAACCAGCATCAAAGACAGTGATTGGCTCTCTTCAAGTACCATACATCTATGAAGATAGAATCACACAACAAGACTTTGAAAAGGCCTTGAACTCTGCTATGACAATGAGGCCAAAAAATTATAAGAGAATGATTACACTTGGACGCGCTCATGTTAGAGATAATTATGGATTTAATGAATTTGAAACAAAATGGATCGAGACCATGGATAGGATTTACTCTGAGAGAGGATCTTGGGAAAACAGAAACAATCACAAACGTTGGTTTATGAAGGAAATAACATGAAGAAAAACATTATACTTAAAGGCCCGTTGCTTACTCGTAGTGGGTATGGAGAGCAGGCAAGGTTCGCACTTAGATCCTTAAGAAGCCGCGAAGATTTATTCAACATCTTCATCCAGCCACTACAGTGGGGTAAGACATCTTGGACTTGCGAAGACACCGAGGAAAGAAGGTGGATCGATTCTACTATTGAAAAGACTATCTCTCACGTACAACAGGGAGGGCAGTTTGATATTTCCGTTCAGGTCACCATTCCTAATGAGTTTGAAGAGATTGCTCCAATCAACATTGGATACACGGCTGGTATTGAAACGACAAGAATCACACATGAATGGATTAATCCATGCAACATGATGGATAAAGTAATTGTAGTTTCTAATCATGCAAGGGATGTGCTGATTAATAGCATTTATAACGCTATTAATCAAAGTACCGGAGAACAAATTGATTTTAGAGTAACAACACCTGTGAGTGTTGTTAATTATCCAGTGAAAACATTTGATTCTTTGCCTGAGATTGAAATTGGTACAGATACTAGTTTTAATTTTTTAGCGGTCGCCCAGTTCGGACCAAGAAAGAACCTTCCTAACACTATCAAGTGGTTTGTAGAAGAATTCAGGAATGATGACATCGGATTGATTCTTAAAAGTAATGTAGCAAAAAATTGCCTAATGGACAGAGAGTACCTTGAAGGGCAATTACAGCAATTGCTATCGAGCCTGGGCGAGAGGAAATGCAAAGTTTATCTCCTGCATGGAGATATGACAGATGAAGAGATGCACGCCCTCTATAAACATACTGAGGTCGATGCTTTCCTTGCCCTACCCCATGGTGAGGGTTTCGGTCTACCAATCTTTGAGGCGGCCTACAGCGGCCTTCCTGTAGTGGCAACAGGCTGGTCAGGCCAGCTTGATTTTCTTGTAGATGAGGCTGGTCAAAGCCAGTTTTATAATGTTGCTTTCGATCTACAGCCTGTCCAGAAAGAAGTTGTCTGGAAGGGAGTTATAATCAAAGAATCCATGTGGGCTTACCCTAGAGAAACATCTGCCAAAGAACAGATGAGACTTTGTTGTGAAAATGCCAAGGCTGGAACAATTATCTGGAACAACACTTTACTTGCTGAGAGATTTTCTGCTGATAAGCTGTATAAGCAGTTTGTGGGTGATGTTCTTAAAGAAGAGGATCCTGCTGACGATAATCTCTTCATCAAAGAAATGTCAGAAATTGTTGATATCAAAGATATTAAGCATATCGTAAAGACGAAGCTGAACGCTTATGAAACCATGACATCTAAGACCAATCTATTATCTAATATTGTAAATAATAAAGATTGTGTGATCTTAACTTGTGGGCCTTCCCTGAATGACTTCTCTGAGACTGATCTAAGAGAAAAGCTTAAGGATAAATTCGTTATCGCTGTTAAACAAGCGTATCATAAGGTACCAGATTTGGTAGATATGCATGTATTCAACTGCAATAACTATGAACCTTATGAATATAATGAAAATAATCCAATAGTTGTTGGATGCTCTTCAATGCCTCTGGGAGTTACGAAAGAAAGCATCTGGGGGCCAAACGCTAACCCCGACCTTTTCTACAGAGTTGAAGCGCGAGGGTACGAAAGCACTTTGGCTAAAACTGGAGATTTTGAATCATTTACTCTTGAGAAGACATTGGCAAGGCCGTGGGGCCCAGGAATAATGTCTGAAATTGTATTTTATTTAGTCAAGCATCTAGGGTGTCAATCTGTAACCACTATTGGGTGGGACTTGGAAGAGCCTGGAGAGATTAAGTCAACTCACTTCTATGGCGAAAGGCATGTGATCAACAAGGCAGCACCGATGGAGGCAAGTGAGGCTGAAGATAATATCAGCGCATCTTTGATGATAAAAGACTGGCTAAATAATAACAATATTGATATGTTCATTGGGAGTGAAAGATCCCATGCTCATTCTAAAATAGAAAGGAGAAGTTTATGAAAAAAACGTACATTATAGCCGAGATTGGAATTAACCATAATGGCTCCCTTGAGACGGCCAAGAAGCTAATTGATATCGCTGCCCTGTCTGGCTGTGATGCTGTAAAGTTTCAAAAGAGAAACCCAGATGTGTGTGTCCCCGAACATCAAAAGAGTAAGATGAGGGAAACACCTTGGGGAACTATGACGTATCTTGACTACAAGTATAAGGTTGAGTTTGAGAAAGAGGAGTATGACGAGATTGATAGATATTGCCGTGAGAAGGGTGTTCAGTGGTCTGCCTCACCCTGGGATATCGACAGCCTTAAATTCCTCATGGAATATGATATTCCTTGGCTTAAAATTCCTTCTGCCATGATTACTAATGAAAAGCTTATGAAGGCTTGTGCGGCAACTGGTAAGAAGATTATTTTCTCTGTTGGTATGAGTACTCTTGGCGAAGCCGATCAAGCAGTAAAGTGGCTTGAAGGTAGTGAGATTGTCATGCTTCATTGTAACTCCACCTATCCTGCACCCCTTGAAGATCTAAATCTTAGTTGTATCAAAACACTTAAAGAAAGATATGATTGTGAAATAGGCTATAGTGGGCACGAGTTTAGGCTTGGAACCACTGTTGCTGCTGTGTATCTTGGAGCCACTTATCTAGAGCGACACATCACACTAGATAGAACTATGTGGGGTTCTGACCATATGGCCTCTGTGGAGCCTCAAGGGCTCATCAAGCTTGTCAAGGGCGTTAGAGAACTTGAGATAGCCTATGGTGATGGAATCAAAGAGAGTGACTGATGGTGAACTTGGACCAAGAAAGAAGCTAAGAGGCTATTGAATGGGTGGCCCTTATGTGGACCACAAGCCCTACAACACATTTGCAGAGTGGTGTGATAATAGGTTTAAAAAGTCTTTTTACAGTTTTGCTGATGATGTTTATTTAAGTAATAACGTATCGTTTACAAAAACAAAATTACTTAAAAAGTTTTCTGGTCAAAAGATTTTAATTATTGGTGGTGGACCATCTACACTAAAATTTAATCTTGAACAAACACAAGAGTATGATAGTTGCTGGTCAATGAACCAGTTTTATAAAAACGAAAAGCTATCAAAGATACACCTTGACCTGATAGCCCTCTCACCAGAGGTATCACTTGACTCTACTGGCTTGAATAACTATGTTAAAGAACACAGACCAATTATTGGTTTTGAGCCGAGGCACAGATGGACGATACCGTTCCATAAGTTTACATGCAACTCGTTTGCTCAAGGTAAAGATTGTTTTGCCTTCATGACCTTTTTTGGTGGTAAAAATAGGGGTTGCTTCTAGAATGATAAATCTAGCTGCTGAAGTTGGTGCCGAAAGCGTTTCTTTTATAGGGCTTGATGGAATACCAAAAATCTTTGATAAGATACACGCCTTTGAAAAAGGAAAGGTGACATTACCAGCCGGTGTAAATAAAGCTAACGCGCATAAGATATGTAAAAGCCACTATGACTTGTTTTGGAACAAAATGAAGAAAGACTACCCAAATACAAATTTTATTTCCCTACAGGATAAAAACGAATTCCATGATCCACATCTCAAGCAATAAATGTAATTTGAAGCTGCCAGACAAGGTTTATTTAATTGGTTCTGGAAAGAGCCTCATCAATAATCATAAAAGAATTCCTGATGATGCTTACAGGGTTTATTTAAACGGCTCTGTGGCGATAGAGGAGGCTAAACCTGATTTATGGTTTGCTCATTGTCAAAGTAATCCTGCCAAAAATTGGTGGCTGGGTGCTTATAAAAAACATTATAACATCTCACTCTTTGGTAATTTTATCACTGATATGGGGTTCCCTTCCAAATTTTACTTTAAATTCTACGAAGACCTATCTAAACGACAAATAGTTACAGGAACAACGGTTGCTGGGATTGCCATGCAACTACTACCAGAGTTTGGCGTAAAACATATGGTACTGGTTGGTGTAGATCTATCAGATTCTTATAGATTTGATGGGAGTTTTAATCTTGAAAATAGTGATCCAAAATGGACAGCAATTGTGGATACTTTGAATAAAGTGATAGACAACAGACAAGATTGTTGTTATTATAGTCTTGGTAAAACAAGGTTAAATATAGATGAAGAATAGAGACGACATTTGCGTTATTGTCCAGGCCAGACTTGGTTCGCAAAGAATACCGCAAAAAATGATTAAGCCTTTTGCAGGCACTACACTTACTGATATTTGTTTAGATAAAATACTGGATTGTAAAGAATTTAAACAAGAGCAGTTCTTCTTGTCTGCCTGGGAGCCTGAGCTAAAAAACATAGCAGCCAGCAAAGGTCTAAACATCTTTGAACGCAGTGAAGCTTCGGCAAAGTCCGAAGGCACACCAATGACAGAGATGTATGAATGGTGGGACAAGCTCCCTTATAAATACGCTATTCTCATCAACGGATGCACACCTTTCTTAAAACCAAAAACTATTGATGACTTCTTTTTAGCATATCTAAATTCAGAATCAGACGGAATGTTTGGAGTTATGGAAAGGAAAAACTATTTTTGGAATTCAAACAAAAGCATCTTGACACCTCTCACTGAGGCTGTGATGAATACGAAAACAGTTGGTGTTACTTATGAAGCTGCTCACTGTCTCTATGCGGGTAAAATGGAAAGCATTGGTGAAAATATATGGATGGGAGACTTTATGAAACCCGGTAGTATTGATCTTTTTCCAATGCATGAGAAAGAAGTTTTAGACATCGATTACCCATGGCAGTTTGATATGTGTCAGGTGCTGTGGGAGAGAGAAGAAAATGAATTGTGTTGTTTGTGGTAATTTGACAAAACAAATAAAGATTGATACATACGAATGTAGCTTGTGTGGTCACATATTTAGAGACTTTAGAGGTGATTCAATAAAGTTTCATAAAGAAATATACAGAAGCAAAGACCATAAAAATTGGAAAAGAGATCTGAAAGAAATCAATAGTGACGGCAATATAACAAACTTTTTTCATAAGGCTAGAAAAACAATAGTCGAGTCTAGACTTTCTGTTATTAAACCGTTTTTAAATAATAAAAAAAATTGTTTTGATATTGGTTCTGGGGCGGGTACTTTCGTTAACGAATTAAGAGAGCAAACTAATATAAAAGATATTGAATGTTTAGAGTTAGCAGACAATCTTGTGAAAGAAAGCAGGAGACTAGGATTCACAACTCACCAAAAAAAGTTTCCTAGAGTTTTCTACAGACAGGGTATTTGATTTAGTAACTTGCTACCATGTTCTTGAGCATATAAAAGACTTAGATTTGTTTATTACTAGGCTGAATAAAATAGCAAAGAATATGGTTGTTTTTGAGGTTCCTACTTTATATTGCAATTTTGGTAAAACCAATAAAAAAAGAAATTGGAGGCCGCCTAATGACGGCTCTTATGATGGGCACCACCATTATTTTACAATTAAATCTTTAACCAAGCTATTTGAAAAGCATTACCGAATAGTATCAATTGAGTCTGGAACACAGGCTCCTGCTATACTTTTAATTGGGGGTGAAAAAATGATTAAAATTTGTCATATGGCAAGTTACAATAAAAACATTGGAGACAATGCAGCCATATATAATATTAGAAATTGGTTTAAAACAAACAGTAGTTTACCAGTTTCTTGGTCCAGCCTTGACATGAACGAATTTTATTCTAAAAAGAATTCAATATCTTTCTCTAAAGATTTTTTTAAAAAAGCCAATAAGAAATTTGATGCTATTTTTATAGGCGGCGGTGGCCTGATTGAAGGGCATCTTTACAATCAAAATCATACTGGATGGAAACTTCCATTTAATCATGAAATTCTTGAGTTAATTGATATCCCTCTATTTGCTATTGGTTTGGGGGTGAATTATTTTAGAGGTTGTGAGCATCTAAGCGGAGACGGTAAAAAAAATTTAAATCTTTTGGTAAACAAAGCAACTCGCTTCTCTGTGCGTAATGATGGTAGCCAGGAGATACTAGAAAAGTACGGCATTGTTAGCAGAGAGATACCCGACCCTGGATTAATTTTTCATAGCTCGTCTATCAAGCAGAGAAAGGTTGTGCTTAAAAGTGCGTTCTTTCAGCCTGCAAAAAACTCTAACCCAAAAATAAATCATTTTAGAGGTCTTTCTATTGAGAGCCTAAACTTTTTAAATGATTTTTGTAAAAAATGCAATATGGCCATCTTACCGCACACGTTAAAAGACTTTCGTTTTTTTTTGGATATGATGTGGATGGTGAAGATCTTATCTGTTCCGTTAACCCTGCAAGATTCAGAAATCTTCTTACTGAAGGTGGTTATGAGCAAAGTCTCGCAACTTACTTCAATTATGATTATTCAATTGCTATGAGAGGACATGGACAGCTAATTGGGTGTGGACTTAACTTACCTGGGATTTATCTCTCTACACAAGATAAGGTGTTTGATTTTTCGAAAAAGAACGGCCTTTTACCTTATACAGTAGACACTGGAGATAAAAACTGGAAGCTTGAATTGAATAATAAATTTACCATGCTAGTCAAAAATCCAGATTACCTTTCTAACTGGTATGATATTAATGAAAAAAATATAAAAAACTTTCATCGCATCTTTTCAAATGAAATGAGAGAAATAGAGAAATTCCTAAAATGACGTTTTTTAAAAATGGACTATCTGAACACGATAAATTTAGATGTAGATTTATGGAGATAGTGTGATTATATACGTTGATATAGATGAGACAATCTGCACACATAGAGAGACAGAAGGCCCCAGAGATTACAGCAAAGCATCCCCTCTACTTAAAAGAATTGATAAAATCAACAAGCTTTTTGATGAAGGCAATGTTATAATTTACTGGACTGCGAGGGGAACTGTTACCGGGATAGATTGGACAGAAACAACCCAGCAGCAATTAAACAGGTGGGGAGCTAAGCATCATGATTTAAAGCTTGGCAAGCCACACTACGATTTATTTATTGATGATAAAAACATCAACTCAGAAACATTTTTTAAGGAGATATAAAATGGAAGAAACTATTGAGAGAGCACACAAGTTATCAAACCAAGCACTTGGTTCAATTATGATGGCACTACAGGAGTCACTACTGAATGAATTGGATATTGTTCCAATTCTTCGGAACTTTGAGCTTGTTGAAACCACTGACGGCTTAGTCGTTAGAAATCCACCGACAGTTAGAGTATCTAACGACAAGAAGATTACCGGCCAAGAACTATCTAATATGGTAAAGTAATGCCTAGATATCCCTATGAATGTGAGGGCTGTGGTCATATGGATGTCCATTTCCACGGCTTTTCTGATACTTTGGATCTGTGCCCCGTCTGTGGCGGGGCTACTTACAACAAGTTAGTGGGCCGTGCTCACATTCCCAAGACCTCTACTGTTGAGACAGAAGAGAAGGTAGGGGGCAAGACCAAAGAGTACATAGAGGCCAACAGAGAGCTTCTAAAAGACATGAAAAAAGAAAGCAGCGAGGAAACATATGAGTCGTCTTGAAATAGTATTAATTTGTGTATCTGCAATATCGATAATACTCAACATAGGATTATTTCTATGGCTTAGAGGGGCTCTTTCACAACTTGTTTCTTTTTCGTCTGAAATGGAAGACCTAAGAGATATGACCGGAGCGTTTTCCGGTCATATCTCTTCTGTGTATGGTCTTGAGTCTTTTTATGGTGATGAAACACTCCAAGGACTTATGGAACATGCGCGTTCTTACAAAGAACAATTGGATACATTTGAATACATTTACGATCTAACAAACAAGGAAAATATAGATGAACGTAGCGCCGAAGAGGAAGCGTCGGAAGAAGACTAAGAATATTTACTTCACCCACCCAGACCCATGAAAATGCTATTATTGAATATGTTGCTTCAGAATGCCCTAGAAGAAAGTCAGAACTTTACCAAAAATTAATCGGCCCCGCTTTAGGCGAGATGGTCGATAAAATTGTTTTTACTTTCAAGTTTACAACATTGCCGAATATAGACATGCTCAGAGATGAGTGTAAGATTTGGCTTGTTACGATACTCGACAAGTATAACAAAGATAAGGGTTCCAAAGCCTTTTCTTATTTTTCAGTTATTACTAAGAACTGGTTCATACACAAAGTAAAGAAGCAGCAAAAAAAGAACAAACGTGAATTAGATTATGACAATGTTGCAAAGTCAATAGAGCAAGAGTATCTCTCAACTGAACAAACACTTATAGAAGACCAGATACAGAACGAATTCTGGATAGCCTTCTATAAAGAGATACGAGGCTGGGACATTTCCGATATGAAAGAGAACGACCAGAAAGTCTATAAGGCAATTATCGTCCTTTTCGAGAGCAAAGAAGACATTGAAATTTTTAATAAAAAAGCTATTTACCTATACCTTAGAGAGTTGACTGGACTAAACACAAAACAAGTTGTCAATTCTCTAAATAAGTTTAGAGAGAAATACTCTACTTTCAAACAGGGTTGGCTTGATGAGTAAAGATGTAGATAAGTTAGTAGATGAAGCTTTAGATAACATTAGAGGCGATAGGAAGCTCGCTAGAGAGAGTTCCTAAACGAGATAGCTACACAGATAGCTACCGACCCTCAAACGAACAGGAGCCTGTCTCCTGTGGCCGCAAAGCACATCGAAACCCTACAACGCTCGAACGAACAGCTTGTGAAGATTATCGGATTGAAACAAAAAGAAACAAAAGAGCAGGGATTAAGCAGCGCTGACAAAGATGAATTATTTGATATGATTCAGGGTAAACAAGATGGATGAGTTCAACAAGACTCCATTAAGCAGGCGTGAGTATATTACTGCAAATGATCCGAGAGATATCATCGATCTCTACGGAAAGAAAACCCTTATAGATGGTAAAAAAGAAAACACACAGAAAGGAATAGTTGAATATCATGCTATAGTTGTGGCGACAGAAAAACAAGGCTTGCCAAGGAAAACTGGTTGGATGCAAAGTATGCTTAATTTCTTTACCGGAAAAGATACGGCCCCTGGTGACGAATTACAAAACATGAGCACTTTTATTGGCTACATTGTGGGGCCACAACCTGTCAATCAGGGAGAGAGGCTGCCTCATGACAATATTCCTCCACCCTGTTCGTTGTTAAGGGCAAATGTAGCAAGCCTTGACAGAGACACAAGAAGTTCTCTCGTTATGCTACAAAATGTCGGAACTTTCTTAGTTGTCGGGCAAAAAACCCCAGCGATTGGTTCTAAAGTTAGAGTGTCTTTCTCGCAGATGCCAAGCGCTGGTGTCATGAGGGGCGGCATGTATATTGGGCCGATTACATCCAATGAAGTGAACGATGGGATTGATGAAAAGATACAGAGAAAGTGCGCAGGAAATAGCACTGACGGCTCTGTTTCTGGTTTTGCGAGGGGCCAGCCTTCAGTTTCATCAACAAGACAAACGCCCTCCTCGGGACAAATAAGGGCAAACATTATAGAAGCAATGGGTATCTTAACAACATCCGATAAATGTAAAATCTTTAAAGGTGAGAACCTCACACAAGCCCAGGCAGCAGGAGTTGTAGGTAATCTTAGGGCCGAGTCTAGTATGGATAGTGGAGCAACCAACCCCAACGACTCTCCTGATTGCACGGAGTCTGTTGACCTCTATAAAAATAGCTATGGTCTGGCTCAATGGAATTGTCAAAGAGCCAGAGGGTTGGCTGTATACGCCGATAAAAGAGCTGAGGAACTAGGATCAATCCCGCTTTCTACTCAAGTAGAATATATTTGTCATGAACTAAACACAACAGAAGCAGAAGCAGCGGAAAGACTTAAAGATGCCAAAACGGCAGAGGAAGCAGCAGAGGCTATGTTTTGGTATGAAAGGTTTGCGGGTTATCCTGGCGATAAAACTGGCAACAAGTCCGGTACAAAAAATTATCACCATGGACAAAGGACCATGGCAACAAGAAGGGGCTTTGCAGAAGAAGCTAAAAAGACTTATGCCGCCCACCTGGAGACTCAGAAGGTGGTGAGAAGCTTGACAAGCACCACCACTGCTGAGCCCATTAGTGGACAACCTTTATCAACTGCCGGATCTTACTACTCATTGACACTACAGACAGAACCCAACACGAGTAGTGTAGAAGATACAACCGACGATTCATCGCTTAGCGATTACTTGTAACGGAGAATAAACTATGAGCAATCCACATAAAGACTTAATAAAAGAACTTCCTAAAAATAGAAAACCAAAGTCTGACAATCCCAATGATCCAAACTTTACTCAAGGAATCGGCGGCACAAACATGGCCGATCACGACTTTAAGTATGAAGGCGAGGCAGATCTTTCAAGTAAAGGAAGTGGATATAACGGACTTAATATTGCAAGAGCGAGTAAAGATAAAAAACAGCTAATCTTTGGTGGTTCTGGAGGTAACAAGCCTGGACATTACAACACTTTTGTTGTTCTTGGTAAGGACACACCCACTAGGACAGATAGTGGTTATAGTCGTCACCCTGGTAGTGGAATGATTGACTTGGTTGTTGGCAGGGTTTCGTCTTTTAGAGACGGAAAAGGAGCACCGCCTCCAAAGTCTGATACCAAGGGAGGCATTGAAAGCAAAAAGAGTTTTGTTGTCGCAAACAACATGTTTGATGATGCAGCAAGAATCTATATTTCTCAAAGAACTGATATAGATAAAAACTTCGCACTTGCAGAAGGGATCCAAAGACACAGATATAATGTTTCTGCTATTGGCATTAAGGCTGACGAGGTACGTGTCATTGGGCGATCAGGGGTTAAGATTGTTACTGGTGCTGCTCTTTTAGATAAGTCGGAAGAGAAAAGTTCAAAAGGTAATACACTTGACCCGGCACCAACAATTGAGCTTATAGCTGGAAACTTCACGGAAACAAGGAGAAGGATTTCACCACTACCAGGAAAAATCTTCTTTGAAGAAAGGACATTACAGCCAATTGTGACAGCAGATAGGTTGGAGTTAGCTTTAAGAGCACAAATGGAGATGCTTTCATCGTTCATGAGTTCTTACTCGATCTTTATAAGACAGCAGGAACTATTCAACACTGCAATGATGTCGCATACACACACGGTCGGCCCTGTGCCTGGAGTCGCTCTCCCTTCGACAAGAGCAATTTCTAGCGGATTGGGTACTAAAGTAGTAAAGAGATTTTTTAGTAAACTCCCAACCAATTCTTTTGACAAAGATTTATTGAGGTATGAAATGAACTTTTTAACTAAAACTGGCAAGTTCTATATCGGCAGCACTTCTGTCTATGCTACTATTTAAAAAGAGGATTTTATGACTACAGAACAAGAAAAAATTGCCAATATTCAAATCGAGCAAAGCACATGTTTTGAACAAGACGAAGAGAGAAAATTAGATCCATCTTCAAAGTGTCCTTCCAAGGTGAGTGGGGGAAAGTGTTTAAAAAACGCTAGTGCGATTGTGCCAGATTGGAGAAAGAAGACAGAATTAGAGCCTTTCTTCAATCAAAGAAACTGTCGCTATTCAATTACAATAACTACTGAATTTTTTGACACTGGGTTTGGTTTACAAGATTTTGACCCAATTAGCAATTACTACTCATTAAGCAATACGCAACAGTTTTGTTCTGCTTTGGAGAACCTAGAGCAAGATAGTAATAACATACTACACAAAGTCTTCACTACATTTGAGAAACCAATCGTTGAGTCTCAAATCCAAGCAATAAGCAAAGATCTACAAGTCAGTATGATTCTAGCCTCGCGGCTCTTCAGTCAGAAAGAAAAAGCTGCTCGAAGACTATTGAGAACATATGGTAGAAATGAAGATAAGTTTTCAGTTAGGCGTGTTATAGATGCCATGACTGTTGACGAATGGTTTATGGACTCTAGACCAAACTCTGCAATCCTTGTTCTTTGTTCTGTTCACCACTCGCTCTTTGAAAGAGAAGAAATAGGTCTCGACCCAGGACAACCAAAGCCAGCGAGTAGTAAGATAGCTTTCGGACCAAATGGCTTTAAAAAGAAAACAAAAAGACTTAGTAAAGCTTTTGATAGAATGGGCAATGTAGCTAGAATTTCTAAAGTTTTGGATAAAAAAGAAGTCTTTAGGAGCGAAGACTCAAATATTAAAATTAACTTCAAAAATGTCTCTAAATTTTTGAGCGATTTGCCTCTCCTTACAACAGAGTTTTTGAAAACAAAACAGTTTATTTTTGAAAGAGGCAAGGGGAAGAAAACCCCGCTAGGCTTAGCTATTGGGGAAGATGGTGTAGAAAACATCTCTGAGTATATCAATAGAGTAATTTTCCTTTTTGACGGGGAAGATAACTTGATTGACATCGAGGTCAAACAAGAAGACTGTGAGCCCGGCGAAGTAGTGGCTCTCGGAAGAGAGATAACTAATCTTTTTATTGAAAGAACTGGTTTGGATAACAAAGTTTTGGCAGGAGTCTTCAGGCATATCAAAGATCTGCACAATGCCATAACTGCAGATGTGTTTAATAAGACCCCTTTAGGTTTAATACAGATTGCGCTTCCAAGTGCTGTCGAGAGAGGATTGGAGCTTAATCAAGAGTTTACTGCTGATGAGCAGGAAACCTGTGTCGGCTCTTTTATTGACGATAGAAATGATCTGTTCCAGCTTGATCAAACCTTACTTGATAACCTAGCCAGTCCGTTTGAAAATGTTGTTGAAACCTTGATGTATGCGTACAATCAAGAAGTTTGTGATTATGACTTAAAAACTGTTGAGGATTGGGACCTGTATAAGGCAGCAGCAGCAAGATCTTTAGAAAAGCTGCTATCAGAGGATCAAGTGTTTCTTGATCTCTGTTCTGCAATAATAGCATTAACCAATAGTGGTGAAGATAACGACCTTAAAGATATGACTGATAAAATTCTAGATAGATTTAGAATTTGTGGTTTAGCTAAATTTCTTGAAGAAGCCATTAAATGTCTTTTGAAGGCATCTACACTGGAAGAAGGTCTAGCAAGAGCCATACGTGCCGGCCTTGGGGCGATGGAGCCAACAATATTTAGAAACTTTGTTGAAGGTTTGCCGGGAAACAAAGGTGCGTTTATTGCACAGTATGTCTTCGATAGAGTTAATGAGCAACTTGCAAGAGGCGATATAGGTCTAATAAACATATCAGAAGTCCCACAAGCAGCAGGTGAAAATCCAGGGCTATTCTTTGCAGATGGTGGGCTTGCAACAGACGACATGATGACAGAAATTGGTGAAGGATTTGGTGGCATGTTTCCCGATCAGCCGGGAAGAAAACAGATGAGAAACGAAAAGCTCGATGCAAGACCGTTCATCAATCCTTACGAAAACTCTTTTAATAATCCAAACGTCATCCAGGCGTTTACAACAGAAAGCCCTCAACCAACACAAGAGCAAATAGCAGCCCAGATGGGTGGAGAAGCAGGGCTTCTAGGTTTAAGTCAGCCACTCACAGCAGATACTATTTTTAAAACTACACCAACAGTAGGGCCAGACGGTAACATTGGCTCTCAAATATCTATAAATCCTATGTTTGGTTCGGCTGAAGGGAATATTGCAACATTTACAATTGACGCAATAATGATTGCCTATGAGGATGACCTTTTAAGCTTAGCAGATATTTTAACAAATTTTCCTGGCTCAAAAATTGCTAATGTTGTTCTCTCTTATATTGTTCTTTTGTTTGGTGGTAATTGCTCAAGAGCACCACTGTTTAGTCCTGGTATTTATGAGTTCTTAAAAGATTTTGAATTACAATTTTGTCGAAATAGAGACCCGATAAGATTTCCTACTTTTAGAGGATTGCCAAAGCTTCCCGATGTTTTAGGAGCCCTAAAGGATGCAGCAGTATATGTTCTAAAAGAACTTTTTATGGCGATAATATCTGCTATTATAGAGTTAATTTGTAGAACAATTGGTGATGCAATCTGTAAGGCGCTTGGCGCAGTTGGCGATCTACTATTAGGTTCGGCAGAAGGAAACCCTGATTCTCTCGCCGATCTAATGGCAGAAGCATTCTGTGGCCCTGGAGATCGGCCAGAGAGCTTCACTAGCGCTGATTTTTCAGCACTCTCTAAGGCTGTTGGGGGTCTCAATGAGGAGGACGGAGCCGCCCTTAGTGGCCCTGTATTCGCCTCTTATATGAGAGATCTATCAACATCACTTACTCAAGGAGAAAGTTATGAGCTTTGTATGGGTCAAGTAAGTGATGAAATAGCTAGACTTGGTTCCAACTTAGCTAGAATAAAATATGAAGAACTGATACCGATTATGGGAAGTGAGCAGAAGTTTAAAGAGTTCTTTGGCGCAGTTTCATCGGTTATTCCGGTTTCCTTCAAAAGTGATCTGGCAGACAGATTAGTCTCAGATCCAGACAATGGCCAACCTGCCTTCCCGTCAGTATGTGCAAATCCAGATGATTTGAACGCATTCTATTCTAACAGAATGACTCTTTTGTCAGGAAGAGCTTCCCCAGAAGAAATAGAGCGAATCAATAGTGATTACAAGGATAAGATCAATCTTAACCTGGAATCTTTAACGCAAATTGCTAATATGGGAATTGATGACTTTTTAGCAACCCAGATGCCACCATTAGAGAGCACCCCAGGTTGTAATGATGGTGTGATGGATGCAGAACCTGCATATTCGGCCCACACGACTGAACAAGCAACAAAGACAAGTCTTAGAATTTTAAAGGACGCTTTCTACGAAGATATGATTGGTGACAACAATGGTTTGGTTTGCCTGATTCTTTCTGATACTCTTGGTGCTCCTTTCCCAAAGCACAAGTTTAAGCAAGGCTTGTTTGATAACTTTTACTTAAGTTCCGATAAAGATGATAGCCAAGATCTATTTGATGTTAATATTTTATCCTCTAAAGGTAGATTTCCAATTAAGGTTGCCAACTCTCTGCAAAAGAACTTTTATCAAACTAACAACACTGTGCTTGGAACCTCTGATAGAAACAAGATACAGTTGCATTTTGCTGACAGCGCAGACGGCAGAGCAAGAGGCTATCCAGGGGATGTATTTGCCCTAAAATATGAATTTACCTATACCTCAAACTCACCAGTCAAAAAAAGAACTTAAAATAGTTGAAATTGAGAATGAAGAAGTTGAATATGGGCTTGGCGATAGAGATGCTTCTTATTCAAGTGTTACACCAAACAGATCTGCTGTTTTTGATAAGAAGGTGTCGTTGAGGCTCCCGCAAACAATCTCTAGTAGTTTTGATAGGGACGCACCAGTAGGTTCTGTAATACATTCTTTATCGGACCCAGATTACCAAATATACTTTGATCCAGAAGAACAGTTAAGCGATATTCTTGATATAAAGCTGAAATACATTGAAGATCTTTTCAAAGAAATTGGCGATAACAACAGCGCATTTAATTTTGGTTACAAGCATGTTGAAACTCCAACAAGACAAGAGATAAGAAATGAAGAGGGGCCCCGTCAGACACCTACCGATTGAGCAATTTGGAGGAACAAGAGAACGCCCATACTTTACAATCGATAAGCCAAGATTTAGGGGATGGCTGGGTTTTTCTCACGAATTGTTTAAAGTAGATTCGAACTGCTCTGAGGGCTCAGTTGATCCGATTGGTTTTGGCGAAATAGAAACTGAAGTACAGCAGCAGCTAGAGTTTATGACTGAAGATCCTAATCTTTTCAAAGATAAATCTTGCTTTGTTGTCAGGCCTTTCAACAGGCCCTACACCAAAGAAGCGATCTCTGAAATCGAGATGGTCATTAAAGCTTATTTAAGAATTTTTGCTTTTGAGTTCCTACTCAAAGGTATGCCTGCAATAGCGACAATTGGACAAGATTTCAATTCAACCTACAATGAAGTTTTGTCCAAAACTATCATGGATAGTATGAGAGACTTCCTAAGAGAATATAAGCCGACAGAGAAGTTTTTTGATAGGTTTAGAAAAGATGGTAACACTGATAAAATCTTCTACTACACATTCTTAGAGCAGTGCTGCCAGATCTACGCGAAACGCTTCAGATCTGAAGTTATTATACCTTCTCTTGGAGAAGCAAAGGTTATGGATGAGTTAGACAACTTTGTTGGAAAATTCAATAGACCAACTAAGAAAAAGTTTAAAAATGCATTAAAAGAAAAGACAGAAATTCTAGGTGTGAATGTTAAAAGCTTTAGACAATACAAAAGATTAAAAGTACTACAAGCTGTTAAGGAAGTTGAAGGTTCTTGCTGGGTCTTAATTAAGGGGCTAATAAATGCTGAGATGCAAGAATTAATGAATAACTTTACTGACTCACTCCAAAGTAACAATATGGATGGAAACACTGCCTCATTCACAGATTACCTACTCTCAGGAGGTAAGAGGATATTTAGTTCCACATTGACAGGCGACACGGGAGGCGATGTACCTTCTGTTAGTCATGGTAATCTAGAATCTCAAATTAAAGACTTTAGCACTCCTAATAGATTTTTCTTCTCAGTAGAGAAATATGTCAGATTGGTCGAAAAAGAAACACCCCTACTCGACTCTAGGACTGATGACATGTATGGTCTTGTTAGCCCGCAAAAGTTGTCAGAGTTTTTTGAAGGGCTATCCTCCGAAGACAGAGAGAAATATATTTCTGACTTCTTTGGTAACGCCATTTTGCAAGAAAATGAAGAAGTTGGGCCTTATGCCGTGGATGGTGATATAGGGCTACACTACGGTGTTAGGATTAATTTGGTTGATACCGAAGGAACAGTGAAATACATACAAAATTCTGAGGCCGCTGCTTCCTTAAAAGCGTTTACTTTTGATGACACAGGCAGAGTTTCTATACCGCTTGCAAACTTTGAAACTCCAGCAATAAACAAAAAAATAGCAGACCTAGATAATATGATGGTTGCAGATAGTGAAGAACTATTGTGCGCTCTCGATAAGATGAAGAATAGTGAATTCCTCAACTCTTTGATAGATTTGGTTCTTGATCTCAAATCAATGAACTCTTTAGCAGTAATTCACTGCTCATACAGCTTTTTGCCATCATTTGGTCAAATAGTGTCGCCAAAGGAATTAAACACAGGGCCAGGGTGTGATGGCACGACAGACAGGAAAGGTATTTCAAACGGTAATCCAGGCTGGCATGAATACAAGGATAGAAAGAAGTCTACCAAGTTTAACAGTTTCGATGAACGTGACGATTTCTTCTTAAACAAGACGACCGAAGCAGTGAAAGAAATTCTAAACGTGATGAGAGAAGAAGACAATCTATACCATAGATCCTCTAGGAATGAAAATTTCTTCCAAAAGAATGTTTTTGGGAATATAAATCTCTTCTCTACATACGGTTTGCCTTTCTTTTTGAGAAGAAGGTTCGTAGAAGTTGAATATGATGATGAAGGAAATATTTGTAAACCTAATTAGTAGGAGGAACAAGCATGGCTTCTTACATACCAAAAAGCAGAAGAGACAGGCTATTATCTGGTCTTAGACGAGATGGATCGTATAGTGTCTTAGATCCAGATATTAGACCTGAAGATTTACTTGAAATAGAAGAGTCTCAAGCAAGACCATCAGCTACATCCTATGGCCCAGATTTTCCAATAGGACCGACAGATGTATCAACCATTTCTGGTGTTGAGACTTTAGAAAAGCAACTGTATCTAGATATTAGGTCTTTACTTTTAACCTCGCCAGGAGAGTGTATCTCAGATAAGGATTTTGGTGTTGGGCTAAACCAGCTTATATTTGAAAGTCAGTTTGATACTTCAGTCGATAGATTTGCTATTGATCAAATAAAAAGCCAAATGGAAACATATTATCCTGCAGTGCAAATTTCAAGATTAGAAGTATTTACTGTTGATAATGTAAAAAAGATTGAGTTGGTCGTTTCTTTAGGCGGCACATCTGTCTCGGTAACAATTTAAGGTAAAATAAATGCCAAAGTATAAAGAAACGCCAAAAGTCGATCTCACTAGTAGAGAATTCACGGATATCAAGGGTGACTTAATTGATCACGCCAGAAGGTTTTATCCACAAACTTATAAAGATTTTTCAAGAGGATCGGTGGGTTCTTTCTTTCTTGATGCTGTCGCCTATGTTGGCGACATGCTGTCTTTCTATGTAGATTACAACGCAAATGAATCTTTTCTTGAGACTGCGGGTGAAGCCCAAAACATTATTTCTCATGCCAAACAGCTTGGTTTTAATGCTTCTTTAAGAAATACAACATTTGGAGATGCACACTTCTACGTCACAGTTCAGGCAGATCCGGTCGGGGTTGGTCCAGATACAAGGTATCTACCAATCATTAGGAGGGTACGACCTTAGATTCTTCTAATGGGGCATCTTTTACACTTACTAATGACTTAGATTTCTCAGATGAGTCTGCTGAAACGGTAGTGGCAAGTCAAGATCCCTCAACCGGGGCTCCTTTGACTTTTGTTGTAAGAGTTAAGGGAGATGTTGTGTCTGGCATCTTTAGAAGACATAATGTGACAGTCTCATCATTCAAGAAATTCAGAAAAATAGAAGTGCCGGATGTAGGAATAGCAGAAATTGTTCGAGTTGTAGACTCAGAGGGTAATGAATATTTTGAAGTAGAGACTCTTAGTCAAGATCTCATCATGCAAGAAATAAACTCAGGACAAGCGACACCTGCAGTAATGCTTAAGCCGGTAGCTGTCGAGAGGGAAGTACACTGTGTCCTATTCTGCCGGCAGGGTAACCCTGCAGTTTGGGGCAGGAAACCCCTCAGAGCTAAACCTGAGACCAATACCTAGCCCAAATGATGTCTTGCTCGATAAGCATTCAAAAAATTATATTTCTGAAAAGAGCTTTGACCCAACAAAAATAACAACAAGCAACTCTTTGGGTGTTGGGCCCGCCAATGTTACTTTAACTGTTATATACCGAGTGGTTGATTCAACTTCAGCAAGCGTACCAGTTGGTTCTTTAAAAGAGGTATCTCAGCCAATAGTTGACTTTAGGGAAAGAACAAGTCTGAATAGATCAACAGCTAACAGTGTCATTTCATCAATAGAGTGCTTTAATGAAGAAGCAATTGTTGGAAACAACAACACAATCACTTTAGATGAAATCAAATTAAGATCAAAAAATGTTTTTGCTTCACAGAACAGAGCAGTTACTAAAAATGATTATGAAGCCTTCATGTACAATATGCCCGGTAAATTTGGGGCAGTAAAAAGAGTTAATGTAATGAGAGACTCAACATCAAGAAAAAATAAGATCAATGCTTATGTCATATCCCAAAATTCAGATGGACAGCTTGTATTGGCAAATCAAAAAAATAAAACAGAATATTAAAACATGGATCTCAAATTACAAAATGATTACGGACTCAATTGATATTCTTGATGCAAGACTGGTAAATATAGGGATTAATTATGTAATAAATATTGATCCTGCGGCCAACAAGTTTGAAGTTTTAAGAAGGTGTAATAATGAATTAGCACTAGCCTATTCTGAAGCTCTTTTGATCGGAGAGATGCTGTATATTACCGATTTGTATAAAATTTTAAATCCTTTGCCGGGTGTTATAGATGTCACAAATGCAGAATTTGTTGTCAAACAGGGAGAAGCATACTCGAATTCATTCATTTCGCTAAACTCGATCCTTAGTAGAGATGGTAGAACGATAATGACTCCGCAAGATACTATTTTTGAAATTAAGTTTCTGGATCAAGATATAAAAGGTGTAATACAATAATGCCCATAAAAAGATATACAGCGAAAGCGAACAATACAATAACAAATGCATTTTTTGACGATGGAGTCTCTTCCGTAAGAGCAACAGGTTCAAATTCTGGTAGGGCTGATGTTTTAGAGGTGTTCTCGATTTATGGTAGAAACACGACATCAAGCGTAGAACTTTCTAGGGCTCTACTTGACTTTCCTGTCTCCACTATTGTATCTGATAGGGCATCAGGGACTATCCCTGCATCCGGTAGTGTGGAATTTATTTTAAAAATGTACAATGCGGAAAGCATCTTCACACTACCAAGTAATTTTAATTTGGTAGTGCGTCCGATTTCAGCATCTTGGGAAGAGGGTATTGGTGTCGATCTAGAGACAAGACAAGACTTGACCTTTAATAATCAAGGCTCCAACTGGGTCAGGGCATCTAAGTCTGCTGCTTGGGCTACTGCGGGAGGCGACTACCTAACAGCCAGTAACTTCACACAGACATTCGTAGAGGGGACAGAGAATCTAGAAATTGATGTCTCATCTTTAGTTGAGGATTGGGTCAACAATACATATAACAGATATGGTGTAGGAGTATTTCTTTCCTCCTCGTTTGAAGGTAGTAGTTCTGCTAACCCGAGTGGTGCCACCGTATCATACGCAACAAAGAGGTTTTTTGGTAGAAAAAGTGAAAATTTCTTCAAAAGGCCTGTTATAGAAGCAAGGTGGAATAATTCTAAAAAAGATGATAGATCTAATTTCTATTTATCGTCTGCATTAGCACCCGCTAGCGATAATAAAAACACGCTCTTTCTCTACAACTTCGTTAGAGGCAGATTAGCAAATATCCCAGCAATCGGTACAGGAAACATTTATGTTGACCTTTATCAAACTCTTGGTGGGAGTAGGTTGACACAAGCCATTACAACACCAGCCACGGGAGGCTATGTATCTACAGGTATTTACTCTTGTTCGGTTTCGATTGCAGGGGCATACACTACACTTAGAGATGTTTGGTATTCAGGGAGTACTCAGTATTTTACAGGAAGCATAAGTACAAAAACTTTTGGAGCTTCTACTGGAGTTGTCTCAGATCAAAAGATTATAACATTACCCAATTTAAGACACACCTATGATCCAGATGAAAAGGCATTAGTCAGGGTCAATATTTCAAACAAAGTTAAAAATCCAACTATTTACACAGTGGCCACGTCAAATAATAATACAATTATTGTGGAAGATGTAGTTTACAAAATAGTTAGAAATTATGATAATCTTGATGTTATCCCATATGGAACTGGAAGTACTAGATTCACGGAACTTTCGTATGACAGTACAGGAAGTTATTTCACACTTGACTGTGATAACTTAGAGACCAACTATGAATATAGGTTACATTTTGCAATTTATGATTCTTTCAATGAAGCGTGGGATGAACACCCATCGTCCTTTAAGTTTAAATTATCAAGTGAGCAGACATGAGCGTTAGAGATCTCTTTAATCAACAAAAAGTTTTAACACAGAACTCAGGAAGCTCAGGCAAAGACTTTGTGTTTGCTGAATCATATAAAAATGTTGACAAGAAAAATGAACTATTTCAAGAATTAGTCCCTCATGTAGATTATACCTTACCTGATAACTTCGCTAAATTTGGCTCAGCAGAGTTGTACTACAAAACAGCGTTTGAATATGTTAATTCTGAGTACCCATATGATGGTTCTGATTTTGAAAAAAACGAATTCAAAAAGAATCTAAACCATCCTGAAAGATTTGTTTTTGATAATATCTACCCTAAGTTTAACGGCTACGCAGTATTTTCTGCTGGTGGCTGGGGTACTCTCGCTGGCTCCCTTGTCGATGGATATGGAAACCCAACCAGCAAGGAATACATAGACTTAAAGGGCGGCCCGAATGTGTCGTCCACGGTAAGCTCTACAAACAGACAGTTATTTGAACTAAAAAATAGAGCCACCAGATACGAGACAAAGTCTCAAATAGCAAAAAGAGAAGGGGTTGGAACTGATATAGTTCCTGGTGATAGAAAATCCAGCCTGCAAACCAACTTCACAAATGGCTCAACAATAGAGTTTTGGTTTAAAAAGCCAGCGTTTGATAACACCAAAACCAAGAAAGAAGTAATTTTTGATCTTAGCAACTCCCAAGTCTCCTCGTCAGCAGCTTATGGAAGATTTACTCTGTCTGTTACTGGAACTTCTGGTAACAGTCCGTTTCTCCTGACAGTACAATCTGGAACTACTGGTTTCTATGAAAGGCCTCTAGGTTCGACTCTTACCACTTCTTCATTCTCTTCTTTTCCTTTTTATACATTTAGAACATACAATAATGGAACAAATTTCACGATTGATCTTTATAGAGATGGCAAGATTCTTGAAACAAGTACTGTTTCTAGTTTAAATATTGGTGAGATAGGAACTGCGAATAAAGCGAGAATTGGCTCATTAATCTCTTCTCCGTCTGGAAGTACTGCACCTGCCGGCGCAGGAAAGCTCTCGGCTTCTATGGATGACTTTAGGTTCTGGACAACAAAGAGAAGCAGCGCGAAAGTGCTAAATTACTCATCCCAGCCGGTCCCAGGCGGCGCAAATACTGATTTTGCCAATACTGATTTGGGATTCTATTATAAATTCAATGAAGGTATCACCACAAACGATACGATAGACTCTGTGGTTCTTGATTACTCTGGCAGAATAACAAACGGGTCTTGGACTGGTTATTCCTCGAATTCTAGGACGACCGATTCTGCTTTTGTGCTTTCAAGCAAGGTCCAGAAAGAATCTAAAGATCCTGTAGTCAACTCATCACATCCCTCTTACACATCTTTAAAATCTAGTTACCAGAAATCAGGCTCTTATTACGACAGCCAGAACGCAAGCTACATGAGGAATTACTTCCCTCAATGGATGCTTGATGAACAAGATGACAACCCGCATCTAAACTACCTGCTGCACATAGCTGGGCAATACTTTGATAACTTGTTTTTAAAAATACAAGACTTGCCCAAGCTACAGAAAAAAGAATATGATGAAGATCTAGAGAAGCCATACAAGACAAACAAAATGTTGCTAGAAAGTAAGGGCTTAGCAACGCCAGAGCTTTTTCTAGATAGCACAATATTGAACTATTTCTCTGAAAGAGATCCAGATATATTGTTTGATGAAAACCTAGTTGACATTAAAAACAAAATCTATAGAAACCTTTACAACAACCTGGATGTAATTTACAAATCTAAAGGAACTTTAAAGTCTTTTCGTTACCTGTTTAATGCTCTTGGGCTGCCTGATAATTTAATCAATCCCGTTCTATACTCCAGATTTTCTGATATTGATGGTGCGAATCGCTCTATCTCATCTGTTGACAACATCAAGTTTATTGATTTTCCAAAAAAACTTACAAAAGGCGCAACAATATATCAAGCCCTTGACGCATCCAATTCTAACTCTTTAGGGTTCCTCTCTTCAAGTGCTGACAACAATAAAGAACCCAACTACGGGTTCACCTTAGAAGGGTCTTTTAATTTCCCAGATCCAAGACTAGAATTCAACTCCCTTACGGAATCAGATTTAACCAAGAAAAAGTCAATCTTCGGAGCTTATCAGAAAGATACTCCAACAACAGATCAAGTAAATTTTCAAGTTTTTATTGAAAAAGAAGACTTCAATTCAAAAAATGCTAAATTCATACTAACTTCTTCTGTTAGTCCAAACAATCTTCCAACACTTACAACGCAAATGTTTAGCGATGTGTATAGTGATAACGACTGGCATGTCTCAGTATCTCTTTATCCATCAAACTATCCGCTTAATAATTCAGTTATTTCTGGAAGCGATAATTATACCTACACCGTTGTGTTCCAAGGACAGAACGTCTCGGCAGATCAAAAAATACAAAGCTTTTTCTTAACAAGTAGTGTTTCAAAAACTGTTGGACAGAATATACTTAAAAATCAAAAACAAGTATACGTTGGCGCAAATAGACAAAACTTATCTGGATCAGTTCTTTTTGAAACCCAAATGAAAGCCAATATGGTTAACTTTTGGAATATTGGTCTTTCAAATACAGATATTGACAATCATGCTAAGGATGTTAACAATAGAAGTATAACAAACGCTACCAAGTTGAGACTAGACTTTGACTCTGAGGGCCTTAACGGCAAGATAGACAAAAGCTCCACACTCGCGATAAGCTGGGATTTTGATTCCGTGACAGCCTCAGATGCATCAGGCAATTTTATTGTTGCAGATGCCTCTTCGGGCTCCGTAGGCAATAGGCAAATCAATGATTGGTTTGGGACCAACTATGGATATCAACACACTGGGTATGGCTTTGGCTTCCCGGCGTCTGCTACTTCTTTTGTTATAAATGAAAAGGTGTTGAACTCAACGTTCAAGCAGGCAGATTATTCTAATAATATTGCTGATGATATACGGTTTGTAACAGAAGATGATAAGTTTTTCGATAAAAATTCAACACCATCTGATTATCTTTTAACTTTTGAGAAGAGTCCATACGAAACTGTATCTAGAGATATGTTAGACTATTTTGGTGTTTTTGCTGATTTGAATGAGATGGTTGGTGCGCCTGTACAGAGGTACCGCCACTCTTACAAGGATTTGTCCAATCTAGCAACAAAATACTTTAGATCTGTCAACACCGAAGTTGATGTTCAAAAATACTTTGACTATTTTAAATGGTTTGATGATGCGATTGAAATCATCATAAAGCAAATGGTGCCACTAAGCATAATATCTTCAGCCAGAATCAATAATGTAATTGAGAATCACGCACTCAAGAGGAGCAAGTTTAGACACAAATACCAAAACATAAAAGAAGTCAATATATCTTTTGAAGGAAGTGTGTTCGGTCCACATGAAAGAGATTATAACTGGAAGGTTGGTCATGCACCGATATCAAATAATCAAATGGACAATGGATTGTGGTGGTATTTGAGAGCAGAAAGAGAACACCTTAGTAGTACTTCGGGAGTCTCTTCTATCGATATTGATAGAAACACTATCAATAGAGTCAAGGTAACACAAGTAAGTGGATCTACGTTTGCGACAAGAAGACTAACAAGACCAGTCAAACTTAGAATGAAACAGGTGCATTCTTATAAAGGCGGCACCAACTTTAATGAACCAAAAAGAATAGATTTCACCTATTCTTCTCTTAGACCTGCAGGGCCGGTTAACAAGGAAGGGGGTATCTTTGTTCCGCAAAATGTATTGGTTGCATTTGGCGAGGATATGGTTACACATAAAGACTCTTTAGAGCCGCTGCCTCCGAACACTAAAGTTAAAAGATACGCAAAAGTCTTTCAAGGTAGAGATTATAAAACAGGACATGATTATGAGTCCACCAAAAACAGCTTCTCTTTTCCGTTCAATTTAATAAGTTCCTCAGTTAGTTCAGGATATCAAGCGGAAGTGCAAGATAGATTACTGAATTCTAATATAGAAATAGTAAATATACACAACGATGTGTATGGGCCAGATATGGAAAAGCCCTTACAGGGTCCATTCACCGAATATGCAGTTGGAGGGCACCAGTCCAGACACATTGCCCTTAATAAAGGTAGCGATACTTGGAAAACCAGACCAGAAGCATGGAAAATACTTCTAGGTCGCTGCGTTTCCCCAATGACCTCTATTGGCATGGTTGGGCCCGATTACCCATACCCAGAGGCTAATGCTGTAGGGGCTAGCCCCTATCCTTTGACTGCTGCCCACAAAGCTGCTTTCTACAGAGATGGTACAGCAAAAAGACCAGTCAATATATCCAACATACAACATAGAACTGGCTCTACTATATTAGGAAACTACAGCGATAACTGGGAGGTTGTACATACTTTCGGTAGAACAAGTAATAATAGATTGTTCGCTAAGTCACCAACACAACTTCCCAATAGGTTATCCACCACCTTACCTAAGACAACTCAAGTAAAATCATTGCTCGACAGAGAACACAAGAGAGCAAATCATTTTGACTACAACAACGATCTACAGGTCTTTTCTAGCACCACTCCAAACAGAAGCGTTATAGTAAATAGGTTTTCAGCCCCAGGCGGCTCTTTGACTATGACAGATGCTTTCTTAAATTATGACTCTAGAGAGTTCTCCTCATATAACGAGACCAACTTTAGAAATATTGTTGTTAGAGGCTTTGGGCATGAAGTTAGTGCGTCTGGCGGTTTGATTCAGGGTGCAATAGATATCCATGGAAATAATCTTTCCATGAAGGCACACCTAGTTAGACATACCGGCAGGTTTGGTAGAGATTCTAAGATTGTTCTTAATCCAACTGGTTTAAGAACTGAATCTCCTGGCTATCATAAAGTACACAGAAACTCCATCACCAGAGTGAACCAGACCACCAACGTGGCATCGGTTCTGGTTCCTGGTAGTGCTCAGTTAACAAATACTAAAGCACTAAAATTTGATCATTCAAAAGATTCTGTATTGTTTGTTGGTCCAATAAGCAGTGTAGGTAACGATGTTGGTGCGACAGCAAGATCTTCATCAATTGATGAATTTTATACAAACGGATTTACATTGTCTATGTGGGTCCGCACACCATCCATACTCGATGATGGTTCACAAAGAAATTATTATTCTCACGGTTGTCAAGTAAATGATCCAATTGTTAGGATCTTTAAGCCTTCTAATCCGGGAGATAGAGGCAAGGTTGGAGTAGAAATCAATACAACATCTAACTTTACTTCCACCAGTTTGGTTGATTTTGTCACAAATTCTCAACCACTTTCTGGTGATTCTGGTTTCCATCACTTAGTTGTAACAATTTCTGGCTCTAATGGTTCTTTGAACACTACCCTGGCTGTCAATATTTATGTAGATGGGGCAAAAATAACTCATACCAAAACAGGGACAACTCAACCACATTATAGAAAGCACGGTGACTTGAAATATGCAGGTGCTCCTTACTTTAGATTGTTTGATGGTGCTTCTAGTGCTCCTGCTATTGATCAACTTAGATCTATGATAATCATTGGAGGAAAGTCCAATGAGAGTGCGACTGAGTGTTTCTCAGGCTCTATGGATGAAATTAGTATTTGGTCGACCCCTCTTACACAGGTTGACATTGATACTGTATACAATGGTGGTGTGCCTTGCGATATAACGAATTCAACCCTATACACTGCCAAGAGTGGCTCTTTAAAAGCATGGTACAGGATGGGCGATACAGCACAGGATGCAGTTGATAGCTCAAATAAAGGCTTCTTCCTTGGTGGGACTAATTCAATAATTAATTTTACTGGCTCTGGCGGGACGAACTTCAATATTACTCCTATCTCAACTTCCGGTAGTGCCAACACTATGGTGTTGTCTACTGATAATGTGTTAGCAGGGTGCCCAGGCACCTTTGTTAATGTAGAGACAATTACGGATTCTTGCGAAGACAAATTCGACAATTACTATGTTATGCACTCCATCCCCAGAACAGAAAATCAATATAGCTGGATCACTGCTTCATATATCGGTAATTGCTCTGGGACACTAAATGTTGGTCATCAGCCCTACAATACTTGGGAGTATGGAACAGATAAAAACGGAGTGAATCCTTATGACTTGGTTAAAATTGGTTCCGACAATATCACCACATTCTTCTCATCACAGAATAACGAATATTCTATTGAGAACAATCAAGTATCTATTGCAGGGGCTAGCGACCTTGTGACTACAAGGACACTTGCTAGCAGTGCCAAGCATCTCAATGCATTGTTAAACAACTACAATGGCCCATACCAAGCACCAACATTTGTGTTCAGGAACTCTCTGGGTGTAAATCCTATAATCAACAACTTGAGAAAGAACAATCTATTAAGTTATGAAGTATCTGATGGTAGCCCTGCATTCGTAACTGAGTCTGTTATTTCTTCTCATATACCTATAGTGTTCCACAAGCAAGGGGCACAAGCAGGCAACATAGGTTCTGCTAAGGTTTCTTACTGTTCTGAAACTGATACATTTGATTCATTGACTTTGAGAAACAAGTACAGAAGGCTCAATGGCGAAATCATTGAAGACAGTCCTCCGGTCGGAGCTTATCGTGGGCTGGGCTTTATTCTCGCTAACAACTTTTTTAACGAAGACTCTGTTATGATTTTCTCTGAGCAAATCTTTCCTTCTCGGGAAAACAAATTTACTGAAAACGTCATCCAAAGAGATTCATATTTTAACTTTTTCTGGAGAAACTCTAGAGAAGATAGGAGTAGAGTTACTAGTCATGGAGATGGATTCGCACATACCAACTCAAGAGGTTTTGGCCGAGGTAGGTCCGATCTTGGTTTTGGAGAGTCTATTTGGCCTTTGGATGCAGCGGTTAATTTTGAAACCAGAACCACTGTAACTGGATCGATATCTTTTGGAAAGTATGGCTCCAACCCAATAAGAGGGGCAGGAGAATTACAAAACAATTACTCACAACATCATATGGGGCAGGCAGGTTTTGGGCTGAGCACCCCTGCGCAAAAAATAAGTGAACACACAGGATTATATAGTCGTAAGCACGATGTTGCATCAAAAGATTCTATAGTCTCACTCACAGGTATGCCCTTGACAGCATCAGGAACAAAAACAAGCCCAGGGCTTACCGACTCTTCTTATAATGAGTACGGAAAGCTTGAAATGTTTGCAGGTGATGCTGAGTGGCAGGCACCTGAGCAAGCCACACTTGTTCGTGAAAATACATCCAGAAGAACACTGGTACCAAGAACATCCTCTCCGTGGTATGGAAGTTATTCTGATTACAATGATCACTTTCTTAAGGCGAAAGGAAGAGAGTACTCGATAGTTCCAGAATATAGAATTTCTAGCATTGTTGAGGGCAATGGTGATTTAGGAGAATCACAAGCATATTTTCTAGAAATAGTTAATCAAACATCCTCAATTAAGCTACCCAACAACTCTTTTGAAAACGAATTTTATAGAAAGTTCGTAAACTCAAGTGCTTTGTTGAAAATAAAAGAAGTGCTTGCAAACACTGAAAATTCATCTTTTGAGCCAGAATCAATAATACTAGAATGTTCTGGGGTCATGAAGTTCTTGCCTTACGATGGATTTTATCCAGCAGATAGGGCTAATAAGATGGTCAGCCTGTTTAATGACTCGTATGGTTCTAGAATTAGAAGCAACCAGTTGGCCAACTCTACTATTTTTGGTACATCCTCTTTGGGCAAAGTTCCTAGACCGATATATCAAACTTTATTTGCTCCCGGTATTCTCTTCAATACTATTAAATCCGGCATGGCTGTTGACTATCCGGTTGTTCTGGGGCCTAATACATATTCTACACAAAGATTGATTTCTGGTTCTGGTAATGATACTGACTATCATCTAGGTAAGATTGAAGGCACATCATTTTTCGGTGGTGGTTCATTTTCTTCTAGAATTCCTTTCGAGGCAATACTGAGCCCTGAAAGATATATTAAAGACATATCAATCTCTGATAATGAAATTCATCCCTCGTCCTCAGTTGTGTTGACTTCTTCTATAGACTCCGCAACTAATCCAAAATACTCATTAGCTGCTGAGAACTTTTTTGGAGCGGTTGAGGAGTTTTTCTTGGAACCATTTGAGTCCCAAGAAATAAGGTCTAAGAGATTTAATCTAACAGACACTCAGCTAATTACTTTAGAGTCTGGCAAGACATATATGGCCAGAGTTGTATTGAAAAGAAGTATGACTGGTACTAAGGATTATTCAAATGATGCTTTCTACGAAAAGAACAACTTTGTAGTCAATGGGGCTATAAATCCTCACAATAGCGGCGTCTATTCTATCCCTCAAGATCCAAAATTTTCATCAGATTATAGAGAAACTTTCACGATGTATTCCAGACCAACTGCTTTTGGTCCACCAATGTCAGGAAGAGTACAGGACATGAACAATAAGTCTTACTTGACAAAATCTGTATCTGACTCTATCAACGGCTTTAACTGGGCTTACACCCCTCCTTATTACAATGGTGAGGCCTGGGTTGATATTATTTTACAAACTCCAACATCGACCACTGGTTTTTACTCATTAACCATTGAACAAATGCAGCAAGCAGCAAAGTTTGTTTATAGTAGGGTAGATCCAGGGACTTCAGTATCTGTAGGTGCGAACCCTGAACATGGAGAATTATTACATGCAGGAGCTACCAGAAATGGTAGATCTGAACCCTATTCTGCAAAAAGAATCAATGGAAACGCTATGCAATTATCTGCCAGTTTCGTCCTCGATGGATTAAGAAAGAGTATAGGTGATAATATTACGTCTCAGCAATGGATAATTAGACCTAAATTCTTAACACCGATGTTAAACTTTAACCACTTGTCATCAAGCAATTCAATAAAAACTTCTTCATATGGAACCGAAACTATTCCTAGAGGTATGTGGCATCAGTTCGGCCTTATTCCAAAACCAGATGAGGGTATAACAATCTCGATTGACGATATTCCTGACGTTTGGCTTAACAATCACTACAAGTTTAAAAATCAAAATAGTGAGTACAATAATAATAACTCTTCATCTGCCAACATTACCAATGTTAGATCCTTGGTTGATGCTCTACAGTTTGATACCAAAGCAAAACAGCTAGGAAAAATAAAAAACAGCAAAAAAGTATTTGAGGGTATTGTTGCTATTCCGTTTATTTCAAACAATACTTCACCACTATTCTTCAACTACAGACAAAATAAAATCAAAGAAAGCCTTAAGAAGTTTGACAATGATAGAGAATATAACGACAATATATTAAAAACCATTTCCTTTTTAAGAAGGTTTGTTATGCCTAAAGAGTTTGATCCATTAAACGCTCCACTTAGAGCACCAACCAGCGAGCTTGAGCCTGGAGGGCTTCCTATCTTAGGAGGTTCAACAAAAACAAGGCTAAACAAGTTTTTCTTCTTTGAACTTTCTGCGACACTAAGTAAGAATGATTTGTCATACATCTGGCAAAACCTATTACCTAGAGATTTTGAAGAAGGATTAGATGGTAGAATTGTATACACACCAGACTCTGTGTCCAAGTTATCTCAGATGATTAATAGTAGTAAAATACATCTTAGCGATAAGCTGGAGATTTCTGATCGTGCGCTCATGAATGCCATTAAGAGCGGAACAGTCAGATGGCATGTCTTTAAAGTGAAGCAGAGGGGAGTATTCTCTTACTCAAGAGACAAAGAAAGGTCTATGGAGTTGGATAGAGTCAGAGACGAATTAGTTGATTTTAAATCAGTGTCTAACTCTTTCCAAAGATTTAAAATTAAATCTGACAACCTCACCTTCTCTCCAAATGAACTGATAGGATTTAACTGGCCGTATGACTATTTCTCCCTTGCAGAGAAGATCAAGATAAATGCAAAAGTAAAATTTAAGAGCTAATATACCATGTCACTATTTGATTCAAAAGAAGAAGTATTAGAAATAACACTTACAGGCTACGGAAAGCATAAACTCTCCATAGGAGAGTTTGAACCAGAATTTTATGCATTCTATGATGATGGGGTTCTGTACGACATAGGCTATGCGAATGGTTCAGAGGAACAAAACAAGATTGAGCCTAGAATTACTGATAATACTCCTTACTTAAAGCCCCAGCCATACTATTATGGTGTAGAAACAGAGTACAAAAAGTATCACAAATCCGTAAAAGAAGAGAAGATCTTCCACAAAAGACCATTTGTAAGCCCTCCAGCAGTTATTAGAGAAAACAATCTTTTTCAATCTATGCTTGGCACAATTGACACGCAGGTATTGAAGTCTCCAGACATTTCTTTTCAGTGTTTAACTGACAATTTGTTATCTTCGAAGGTTTCCTACACTGGTAGTTTTACAACAAACATTATACCACAAATAGTCGCAAACCCCGAGCATAGTATTAGGCCCCTCTCTGTGTCAGAATTGTCTAGAAAAAAAGATCAAATCGTTAATGATCCTTTTGAGATTGACAAAGATTTCTTATTGGAAGGTTTTAAATTCGGTGAAGGTGTTTTTGTTGAAGAGGAAGAGTTTATCTTAGAAATATCTGAGGACTCTATAGACTCAGGTGGGAACAACTTTATGTTAGAAATTTTTTCGATTGACGACAGCGATGGAATAGAGACCCTGCTGCCATTGAAGTTTAAACCAGTTGGAGAGAGCAACAGAGTCTCTATAAATGAAAGTTTTGCTGAGTTTTTCTTTGAAATTGAAGTTGATGAACAGGTGCCTGATTCTGTTTTATGTAAAAGCCTACAAAGTCTAAACTTGAATAATAAAAATATTACATTAAACAAGAAAATTGACTGTTCAAGATTTAATGAAGTGAACACAAAATATAATATTTATGGTAGTGTCAAGCAGGAGCCTGAAAATTGCTAACTTTAATAAACAAAGTTGATATAGAATCAACCTTCAATGCGAGAAGTCCAAAACCCTTTATAGATAGAGTGTCTGTTTATGAGAATATCGATGAGACAGATCCAAGCAGTAATTCAACAATAAGTATAATTGTTGATTCTCACATAAATGATATCGCTCTATCTGATGAAACCTTTGCCCTGTTAGATAACAACTACCTACTACAGAACCTTTATATAAACTTTTTACTTGTTAAAAGTGCTCAGTTTGAGGCTCTTGAATCTTCCGAGTTTTTTAAACTTTCTAATAGTTGGCTAAGACAGAATATAAACGAAAGGTACGAAAAAACAAGCGTTAAACTTGTTGACCTGCTTAGTTTTGATCACGAACAAGATAGAGAATCATTAAGCAAATCACTTCGTTTTGAAGATTCCGATTCTGATATTTATGAATTACCACTCCAGGCTATCGAAATGCAGATACCAATGGTCTATTCAGAAGAAGGACAGCTATTTGATGACAATGTTTACTTAATAGTCTATATGTCTCCTGATGAAGGCGAGTTAGCCGCTTTTGATTCCCTGTCTTTGAAAGAAAAAAATTACTTAAACTCTTTCTTTTCTGGAGTTAACTTTGTTTCTTTAGTAGAAAGTCAGCAAATTAACGACCTAAAGCTTGCATATTACGATGAATCTGCAGGCTCTTACTGGCAAACTGATGTCATCAAAGACACAAATGAGCGTATATTCGGCTCTCAAACCTTCTCTTCTAGAGAAGTATTGACAAAATATTATGAGTTCATCTTAAATAAAGAAAAAGAACAAGAACCATTTGAAAGAAAAAGAATGAGAAACCTGTTTATAGAGCTTAAGCAAGCATTCTTTATCACCAAGCCTGATGGGGATTGTGTAATCAAGCTAAAACAGAAACTTGATGATATGGTAGAAGAGTACGCCGGCAAATTCTCTGAGTTGAGTATAGTAAGCTCTGCTCTTGGATTCGTTGAAGGTGTTAATCAACAGTTATCACAACTACCTCTTTTACAGACCAGACAAATAGGAGATATCAGAATACAAAGACAAACATTAAACTTTCTAGAAGGTATAAATGTTGGCCTTGATAATACAGTCTTATTAGGAAGGCAGATTCAAATAAGAGATATAAATACATATAGTGATGTTTTCCATACGTCCGATGATGATGGCTCGGTAGAACTCTACTTTATGGTGAATAAGACAAACCTTGCTAAGCGTTACTCAAACTATCTTTTAAGATTTCCAAATTTAATCAAGTATATTCCAAACATTGAATCGTTTTTTTCAATCAACAGTGTAGATGTTTTTAGAGGAGATCGAAAGGGTGCCGAGAATATATCCGTTTTTGGCTTGTCAAATCAAGACAAAAGAACGCTTATTGGGCGCTTTAAGTTTGATTTAGGTGATACTGATTCAAAAAACCAAAATACTGAATTTTTTGGCAACTTTGTAGGCAACAGAGAGATTTTTGATTTAGTAACTACAACAACCTCTATCACTGAAGGCACAGTCGAAGTGACTGAGACTGTGGATAATACTGAAGAAGGGGAGGTTGATTCAGACACCACGACAACAACCGCAACAAGAGAAATAGAAGAAGTCCCGACAAGAATAATACAGGTCTCCACAAATGGCTTTGCAACCGCACTTGCACACTTTGATGACTCTGGAGATGAGATAATTTTATTTTGTCTAAATGACCAATCGGTAAATGCTTCGACTGGAGATCCTTCTGAGTCCATTGTGAGTGTAAGCAGGGTCAGCAGCATGGAGTTGGAGGGTGGCTTCACAACGATTTCTCAAGACGATGCACAAGAGAACCAAGAGGCTGTAGAACAATTTGCAGACACGGAAGGGTTATCAGAATTGTTCTTAGGATATAAATTTGTTCACGGTACAACAGATTCTATATCCAAACCTATAGTATCGCTTTATAAAAACTTAGTAAAAGTTATAGAGCAGTTGGAAGAATATGAAAGAGAGGCAAGCGAGAAGTGTTCCTTTAACGATATAGCTTCGAAGTTTAATGATTTCTTCATTGATCAGCAGTATAGAAAGTATCCTGAATTATCTACGGCTCCGTGGAATACTATCTCAAGCGCCCTTGCAATGCACGCCACCCTATTCAATAGACAAGAGGTCGAACAAAACCAACTATTATTTAATGCTAAACAGATTAAAAGAAAATTAGATCCAAAGTCTTCATCTCTACAAACCATTGGCTTGGTTCTTGATTCATCAAGGATTATGGCCGACACCATCAAAGCCAAACTCATTTCAATAAACGCTATGTTTTTTGATTCTCGTTTAGCGGAATATAATTCTGTACTACACACGACGAGTGCCAGAGAGTACCCAGGAGTATACACATCACCTGACAAGCTGCATGTAGCAAAGCTTTCTCAATTTGATGGTGTGCATCAGGTTGTTGCCGATCCAGTAGAAAATATAGATACAGTATTTGTGCCCCCAACACTTGATGTGTTACTGGGCCAGTTTGTTATGCTTTTAAAGCCAGCAATTAACTCGTATTATAGATCGTTAAACAACAGTACTGCCTACAACAACAGTGAACCTGGAGCGGCTCTCGGAAGGCTTGCTTGGTGGGTCATTAATAAAAGAGATTTTTTGAGTAACAATTTGCCTGGGAGTGGGAATATGGATTCAAGAGGCAGAATGAAGCTTAATCTTATTGCTCCCTATAGAAACACTACAGTCATCGACCAGGAGTTTAATTGGCGCAATAATTCAATGAAAATTAAGGGTAGATTTGAGGCTATTGAGAACAATAACATTGAACTCAAGCCGGGCACAACTGATATTTACTCTATTAATTTTTCTGACTTTAATAGGCAAAGACTTGAATTTCCCAATACAAATGATTCCTATCGTTCTATACAAAGGATGACATACAACATGCTTACCGCAGAAGATATCCATGGTGTACTGAAGTGCCCTACGGGAAGGATTGAAATATCAACCCAAGGAACAATTAAGGGTGCCTATGATGTCAGCACTACTGAAGAGCCTGAATACATGCGATACTATCTTAGTGAGTTTAGCGCCCATCGACTATTTGAAAATAGAAACAGCGGAAATGACAAGTTCATAAGAAGTTCTGGATGGGGTAGTAGCCAGCACCATATAGCTTTCTATTCAGGTAATACAAAGATTTCACACAAGTGTGCTCATAACGATTTTAACACCGGAAATGTGAGAGACTATTTAAACGAATATGTGTTTAAAAACAACCGTTCAAGTGTTAACGACAGAGATGCCTTGAATGCCAACAACTCTGACCAAGTAAACAAATACAACGGCGGACTCGGTGTCGAAATATTTAGACAAGATTATCTAGTAGCATTTGCAACAGTGTTCTCAGAAGTGGACTTTGGGAAGGGATTCATTCCAACAACTCAGATTTTAATAAATGGGAATCTGCAAGATAACTTGTTTGTTAGGCTGTATCGTTCAGGGTTTTATCCGTGGCCTGGGTTCCCCGACATTCCTGATTCTATCGGTTTAGGTATGAACGAGTTTATTGGTTAATATTTTTTTGAGGAGGTAATTATAGTATGCCAAAAACACTTAATAAGAACATGTTTAAAAGGTCTGCCAACATCTCTTATGTGATGAAAGCCGGCAAGGCAATAAAATCTTCTTCCGAAATAAGCGATTCGATGAGACTGGCTAACCAGCTTGGAGTCAGCTATTCAAAAAAAGATGATTTAGAAGATTTAATAAATGACCGCCTCTCCTCTTTTGGAATATCTTTTGATTTTGTAGAGCCTACAGAGAGGCTTAGCAGTGCAGATTTAAATATTGGAGAGGTCAGCACTGTAGATACTCTTAAAAATCAAGACGGTTTTAAACTAAGTCGTGAAGTGAGTGAAAGAGAGGTGAAAACTCTAAACTCATTAGATAAAAATAAGATATCTGTTTTGATACAAAACAATAGAACCAATGAGAATAAATTATGAGTTATTCAACCGGAGACCAACTCAATGATGATGACATTCGAGGTTTGATAGGAGGCAGGGCCGACAGGGCACCAGGAAATCGTACTTCTGTTAGTAACATCCTTACAAGTATCGATAGGTTCAGAAAGATAGAAGAGAAGGTTGACATGTCATCTCCAGTCTTCACGAGATTGTCGGAGGTAGAAATAGATTCTATTTCCTCCAACAGAGTCTTGTTCGGAAGAATAGGAGATTCAGGAGTCGAAAGCTCCCCTACTTAGAAACAAAAGCTATAACTCATTTTTTATCTTAAATAATTCTATAACTCAGGACTTAAGCACGCTGAGAAAACCATCCGATGAGAGAACTACGCAAAGTGTAGATGATAATATATTTGATCTGTCTGCTATATCAAATATAAATCCTTTTAAAAACTCAACCACAGAGCAAATTATGGAAGAAGTCACCAACAAAATTAACTCCCTCTCTAGAGATATCTCTTTAGATGATAATACCTCCGACTATATCCAAATGTTTAAAAAAGATGTCAATGTATCCCCAGAAGATTATAAAAAATTAAAGATAAGAAAAGCATCCAGTACCGACTTAAGAGGGTTGAATAGAAAGAGGAGCACAGGTGTCTAAAGCAATTAAGATCATAAATACAAGAGACTCAGAAGAAATAGATGACGGAGATGTTCTGATATCTACACTAGACTCGACTCCGACAATAAGCTCTTTTGCTGCTGACTCTAACCGACATTTTACAGAAGCAAAAACTAATTTAGTTTTAAATGATAAGTTTTCAACAATTACAATACCATTTAACAATCTTCAGTCCATTGAATTAGATAAAGAAAATATAAAAACAATATTACTAAAGAATAAGGACAATCAAACACAGAAGTTTGAAGACTTGTTTAAAAAAACTACAATTGATATTTTGCTAATTGGCAATCAGTTGATTGATAATAATAAGTTGTGGAAAAATATAGTTCTAGGAGGTAGTTTTAAAGATGAGAATTATCAGCCTATCTTCGATATAGACAAGACTTTTCATTATGAAAATTTTTCTTTTGAGGCTCCCAGGACTTCAATAGAAAGTCAATTCTTGTTTGGCACAGTGTTTAAAACCGTATACAGCGGAAAACTTGAATTTAATTTTTACGATGCTGATTATTTTGAAGATGGCTCTGTTGCTAACGAGTGGGAATTGCCAAACTTATTTCTATTTCTTATTGATTACAAAAAAAACTACGAACCTCTACAAAAAAGAGAACACAGAGGGCCGCCTATCCAAAACTGCGACATACGACAGGGCTTATGGCGGCGGCTCTATTTTTAGAAACAGGCAGAAAAACTTTGCCAACAAAAACATGTATAAGCGTGGCATCATAAACAAAAGAAAGACAAAAATTAAAAAGATAAAATACAGAAAAATAGCAGAACATAAGCCTTCTTTTAGAGACTTTACTTCTCTAAAGGAAGGTATAGAATTCAACCCTCTTATGATTGCAAAAAAGATAACCGCACTGAAGCTATTAAGAGACCACAAACTTGTTGAGAAACCTTCTGAAATTTCGTTTAATAAGAATTCTTCTATCCTTATAGACTCAACATATGTGGATGATGATTTTGATCAGATCGCAAAGAACTGTCCGTTTTACAATAAAATACAGGTACCCCTTGAAGGCTTGGGACCTATAGGAAAAATACTAAATAAGCATGAATTGCTTTTTAAAACAATGTCAGATGTAAAAGATGTTGTCCTGAAGCAAGGCTTGGTTGATTTTAGTGAAGAACAGAGTAAGTTCAGGAAAAAATATTATAACCTAATACTATCTCCTGAAGATGACTCTTCTAGCAATTCGTTTAAAACTTATAGAGATGAGTCTCTCTCTAGTAATCAAGTGTTTAAAGTTATAGACTTTTCTGACCTTATGGCAGAAGAGATAAACTGTCTTGATGACCCGATAACAAACGATTCAATTCAGATCTTAGACAATGTGATGGAGAGAAAGCTGCACTCAAGCAATTTATTTTCTAATAAATATGAATCAAACATTAGGCTAAACAAGGCCTTTGCAGAGATTGTCGATTATGTTGATAAGAATGAATTAACATTTGAGGAAGTCATAGAGGGAAAGAAATGCCATAATGAAGTTTTGTTTTATAGATTGGAGAAATCATCTGGCCAGCAACTGAGTGATACTAGAGAACAACAGGTCTTACAGAATTTCTACATCACAAATAGAGATAATGCAGGAGTATTTGTTTACTATGATTCCCAATTATTTCCAAATAAAAATTATACATACAGGCTTTTTGAATATAGAATCGTCATAGGTGCTGACTATAAATACAACAATATCTTTTACTCACAAAAATTCTCTAGTGAGGATGGTTGTTCTTTAATGGTAAATGAAGAACAACCAGAAACCCCAATAGTGAACTCTGATAATTTATTCGGAAACACATTCGAGAACGCCAGGAATAGGGCAGAAGCGCAAGTCACTTATCAGACATCTTTAAAATTGCACGAAATACCAACTGTTGTGCAAGACTTGCCAGCAGCATTACCTCCTCCAGCACAGCCTGTAATTCAGTTTAAGACCTATCCCTTTATAGCAAACACAGTTTTCTTGTCAGTTGATACAGAAGTTGGTGGATATACACAAACGTATTCTCCTGTCACTCCTGATGATTTTACATATATCAATAACGTATTTCTTGCCGGTAACATACTTGATACAGAAGTTCCAATAAACTCACAAATACCGATCGAATCAATTGAGGTTAGAATCTTACATTCACCCCCAACCGGATTTGATTCTTTCTCGACCCCAGATAGAATCGTGAGTTTACCTTTTTCTGATGACAACGGTTCTTTTGACAAAAAAACATTACAACTTGTTATAGACGAAGGAGAGGAGCACTATTGTACAATTCGCTCAATAAACTTTGTAGGGAACTATAGCAGCCCAAAACAGATCTTTAGATTAAGAATCAATAATGAGGCAGGCTTTAGGACGTTAGAGGTTGAAGAATTCAACCCATTCCTTCTTGAAGAGAAGTCGATCGCCCCATTTAAAGAGTTCAATAGATTAGTTAGAGTTAAGTTGTCTGACGGGCAAAGACTTTCAAATGTGATAGTAGAAAATCTATCACAGATTACAGGTAAAGAATTTGTGACCAACGAACTAAATATAAGAAATGAATCTTTAGTGCAGAAGGCATTTAATAAAAAATTCAAGCTTCGTTTAACGTCGAAGACGACTGGCAAGAAGCTTGATTTTAATTTTACTTTCAAAGTAAAGAAAGAACAAAAATAACACTATTTATGTAGTAGGAGTAAATTAATGGGTTTTTTAGATAATTCGGGAGACATCATACTTGATGCCGTGCTGACCGATCTTGGAAGAAAGAGACTAGCACAAGGTAATTTTTCAATTACACAGTTCGCTTTGGGAGACGAAGAGATAGATTATTCTCTTTATGATATAAATCATCCAAGCGGTTCTGCCTACTATGATCTTGAAATCTTACAGACTCCGATTTTAGAAGCGTTTACCAATAACTCTTCTACTATGAAGTCCTCGTTAGTAACCTACTCTAATGCTGATTTGCTATTCTTACCAGTCTTGGAGTTGAACCAGGGTACAGGATTAGCTTCGTCAGCAGCCTTGAACCCAACTACAAGCACCTTTCTTCTTACTGCCAACTCATCTACTGAGACCACTGTTGGTCTGTTAATCAATAACAAGCAAGACAAGGGGCTACTACTGGGCAATCAAACAAGTGCCAATGATAATAGATTTATTAAGATCGATCAGGTATTGCCAATAGCTGGGGCAGATGAAGATACAAGATTAGGCACTGATTTGGTTGAGAGCGAGTATACAATTTATGCAGACTATAGATTACTAAGAATTTCCGACCTATCTGGTAACGAAGTCTCGACGGCCACAGTTGATGATGACTTCCGTGCGATGTATTCAATCTCAGGAGAAACGTTTATTAAATCGATGGGTATCAATGCAGATTCAAAGCTATCTGACTCTGAAATTAGAGGCCAAGTTGGAACAAGCCTTCAGTTTAAGCTGATGCCATCGACAGACGTTAAGAACAGCAACACCCTGTTTACAAGAATTGGGACCTCGAATGTATCCAAGACCTCTCTTGGTCTTACAATAACGAGTTCCCCGACTTACAGAATTATAGACACTATAATTACAATTGAGGGCAACAAGAATGGCATCACGATTGATTTGCCAATAAGAATTATTAAGCTACAAAGCTAAGGAAAAACAATGCCATCTAAATTTCAAATACTAAATCCTGCTACTGATGTAGCGACAACGAGAACATTGCTTCATGAATCTATCCCCTCTTACTGGTACAATAGTAAGCGGTACCTATGCCGATGGCAACATTAAAGCTTTCAGCCACGGCATGTTTCAATCTGTCTATGATTATCCATATCTGAGTTCATCTGCTAACCATATTTTTGATATTACTGTGGGCTATCATAGTGGTTCACCACTTTCTGCTTCTGCAAATATACAAAATTCAAAGAAGATTAACATCTACAACCAGTTTGCTCAATTATTAATGGGCTATGATACCAGTGGTAATGTTAGACGATTTGATAAAGATGGTGATTTGGGTTCTGGCGACAAGCATGATTCAATGGTCTTCTTCAGTTTTTCTAGGCTTCTCGCCAAAGATGAAATCAAAAAAGGCTCCTTTACTATGAAAATCGGAACAGGTTCCTATGGCGCAAGTAAAGCAAACTTTAGAAATCAAGCTGGAGCACCTGCTATTGTAACCATATCTGATGCTGACGCACAAAATCAATTTAAAACGAACTCACCCGCAGGTGAGTATGGCCTTCTTATGAGAGGCTCTGGGCACGATACAGATAGGGCAGTCGGCTTAATTTATTACCAAGCAGGTGTTGTGGCACTAACGAGTTCTGTTTTCGTTAAATCTGGCTCTGCAGATTCAACGGGCTTCTTCACTTCTAAGACTTATGCCGAGTATAACACTGGTAGTTCAATCTCTTCTGTCGCTAATGTGGTTAGATCACGAATACAGGATATCACTTTCAATAACACTACAGAACTAAATTCACGAATCTACTTCTGCAGAGCTAGACATAATCAGTTCAACTATAGTACAAACAAAACCTATGTGAACCAATCTACTGGCAAAATCAGAGTCAAGCAAGAAGAGAGCGACTCACCTGTAGCCTATATTACTACTGTTGGTCTTTACAACAGTGCGGGGGGAACTCCTCGCAGTTGCTAAACTATCAGAACCTCTTAAGAAAGATCCAACCGCTGAGTTAAATCTGAGGGTTAGACTGGACTATTAAACAATGTCGTTCAAAAAGTTTACAGACACTGATGTAAACATAAATTCTGTCAAGCTTTACCCTAAGAATGAATTTGTGTTTTATGACGGCAAACTCTACTACTTGCAAGTTCCTTTCGTGTCTTCATCTAAAGGTAACGAGCTTAGTGTAGCTTCCGGCGATCTGTCATTATTTGAGATGAACATCAACAGAGGCACTGATTTAGTATTCCCTTTTGTTGAGAAAGGTGGAAGCCATGTCAGTCTAAGAGGGACCTCCCAAAAACTTTATAATGACAATTTTGGATATGGAGATAGAATCACTGGTTCCTATCCCTTATCTGCCAGTATCTCAAGAGATGATATCAAAGATACAAAGAAAAGAAAAATTAGGTCTCTTAGAACCTCGTTACAGAAGTACCAACAACTTAGCCCACACTTTCAATATGAATCAAGCTTGGTTGGCAACTTAATTGAAAAAAGACTTATCAATTATAAATGTACCAAAAATTTTCTACGGTGATAGGTTTAAGAGAGGATCAGTAAAATTAGATATGTATCTTACTGGTACTCTTGTAGGTACATTACAAGACATAAATCAAAATGGTGAGCTAGTCCAGACAGGCCCGTATGGTAGTACTGGTTCTGGCTCTGTTGGTGGTTTGGCTATGTATGACGAGGGGATTCTAATCCTTACTGGTTCTTGGAACCTTACGTCAAAACAGTTCGTGTTTGATTCAACTGCGGCTGTCTCATCCTCTTTTCAGTGGAGGGATTTTATGTTTGGCCTAAAAGATGGTAATATAAAAACAACATACCCTAAAATTTACCATTCAGGCTCATATCGTTTATTTTTTGAAGGCCAGAACACAACACAAGTAATAACAATGTTCTGTCATGCCAACAAGGGAGAGATGAACTATTCTAATAATCCAACATTTAAAAGCAATAGTTCTCCGTTGGTTACTCAGATAGATAGTACGAGTGGACTCATCCCAGGTTATGAAATGACAAACACCGTTACTGGCTCCAGCTACGATCTTTCCCAAACAAGACAGAATCAAGTATTTATAAATACTGTTGGGATTTATGACAAGAGCAAGAAGCTGATTGCAATTGCAAAACTTGCAAAGCCTATAAGAAAAAGAGAAAATGACTCTTATACTTTCAAACTAAAAATGGATATATAATGTTTCCGATTGTAGTTGTTTCTCCATTCTTTACAAAACTGATGTCAGTGTTTATTGATGTCTATGCTATCACCCTTTTTCCTTTTATTATTTCAAAAGAGAAGATGAGTGAGACCACTCTTAATCATGAAAAGATTCACATAGAACAACAGAAAGAATTACTGGTTGTTTTCTTCTACATTTTATATGCCTATTATTTTATAGAAAATTATTACTTCTTTAGAGATACACACACAGCCTACATGATGATACCATTTGAAAGAGAGGCTTATGAACACGACGGTGATTTAAACTATCTCTCAAAAAGAAAACAATATAGGTGGTTACATTACAGATGATACTTGGTATTGATGTCTCAACAAGCATAACAGGATTTTCAGTTGTAGATCATGCAGGAGCACTTCAACACTTCAGCAATACAGATCTTAGAAAACATAAAGACTTTTTTGTTAAATCAATTCTTGTTAAAGAGCATTTGCTAGAAATTTATGAAAAGTATAACATAACAGATGTCTACATCGAGAAGCCTTTTGCTTTCTTTAGCTCTGGCGGCTCTAGTGCTGCTACAATGGCAAAGCTACAGAAGTTTAACGGTGTTGTCTCTTGGATATCTTTTGAAGTATTCCAAGTAAGGCCAGAGTACCTGACAGCCGGCCAAGCTAGAAAGTTAGTAGGCATTTCTGTTCCTAGAGGTAAAAAAGCAAAGAAAGTTGTTATGGAACACTTAATAGAACACGAGCCAGATTTTGAAGTCGAATGGACAAGAAATGGAAACCCAAAGCCTTGCTATTTCGATATGGCTGATGCTATCGTAGTTGCCAAGGCAGGCTTCGAGTCACAGAAGAAAGAGGTTGACGAGGCCACCTGATCTGGATACAATCAGGTCATGAGTCAAGCCCGCGCCACAAACATATTAGAGTCCATACTCGGTAGATTTAGAGACCAAGGTTCAGAGAAGCTTTTCTATTGTCCTGAGTGTGGTCATCACAAGCGTAAGCTTTCTATCAATCTCGATAGAGGTGCGTTCAAGTGTTGGATTTGTGATTACCGTGGTAAGTCTATTCGCAGGCTTGTTAGGAAGCATGGAACCTATTCCCAACTAAAAGATTGGGATGAGGTTTATGGCAGACCAGACATCGCTAACTTTGATTTCTTGTTTGCAGAAAAAGAAGAAGAAGCAAAAGTCCAAGTACAAATGCCTAACAATTTTCGTTCGCTTTTAAGAAAAGACTTAAAATTTGTAGACAAAGAGCCATTTAACTACTTGGCCAATCGTGGCCTGTCTAGACAAGATATTGTAAATTGGAAAATTGGGTACTGCAATTCTGGTGAGTTTAAGAATAGGATTGTTGTGCCATCTTTCAGTGATGATGGAGAGCTAAATTACTTTATTGCTAGAAGTTATCGCGGAGATTATTATAAGTACAAGAACCCCAAAGCGAACAAGGATGTCATATTCAATGAACTATTTATCGACTGGGACAAAGATCTCACAATTGTAGAAGGAGTATTCGATGCAATTAACGCAGGAAACGCTGTGCCTATCCTTGGGTCTACACTACACTCAGGGTCCAACCTATTACGAAAGATTGTACGAAATGACACCCCGTGTTACATCGCCCTCGATGTTGACGCGTCTAAGAAAGAGCGTCAAATCATTAAGACACTTTTGTCTTACGATGTTGAACTATACAAGATAGATACAACAGGGTATGAAGATATTGGTGCCATGCCAAAAGATATTCTTAAAAGCAGAAAAGCAAAAGCTAAGTTTATAGATCAAGACAACTATTTATTGCTAGATTTATTGGCGGGAATAAAATAATGAACTTAACACTATCCTCTGAGCAGCTACACCTTATCATCAAAGAAGAGATTAAAAAACAAATTCTAGAAGAAGAATTAATCGACGAGGGTATAAGCGATTATCTTAAGTCTGTAGGTTTTCCAACGGCCGTAATTGGTCTCGCAGCCGCTATTTTGATTCCACTTAAAGGCATAGTCGACACTGATAAAAAAGAAAGACATGAAGCTACCATCATGAATCAGCTTGAGAATGTGTTTGATGCCGCTGATGAAGTTGCTGTTGAAGCTGATTTTGAAAAATTCATTGGAGCTAGTGGTGCTAAAAGATGGACTTGGGGACAAGGCTCACAAGTCCAGCATGTTTTAGAAAAAGGTGACGCCAAGGTTGCGGTCTTACCTCCTGGATTTACTGTTGCGGCGGCAGCTTACATGCATAAAAAAAACAACCAGGAACCTTTCTATGGTTTGCCAACAAAAAGAGTTAATATCCCAGGTCGTGTCATGAGGCTGGATCAAGGATACTTTGATAATTTTGATTCGACTTTCCCTCTAAGTATGGAAAACTACATGGATCCTTTCTCTTCCTTACCAAGTGATCTTGTAACCTCACTCCCAACTGAGGCTGATACCGAGGGCTATATACCGATTGTCATGGTTGGCTGGCGTGCTTTGAGCGAACGCCCAGACTTTGTATTAGAAAACGGCAAGACGGTAAAAGATTATTACAATGAATTATATTTTGGAAAGTTTTTTAGTATTCAAGACATGCAGCAGATTCTAAACTCAGAAGTAGTAAACGATGACAACGCTTATCAGGTATCTAAAAGATTAGAGTTTCTGTTCAAAGAGGGGCACCCCGAACTTTTTAGACTCAAAAAAGAGGCAGAAAAAATCGCTTCAGAAAACTAGACAGGAGATCAGAGCAGGTTATAATAGAGCCATGGAGAGAACAATGAACTTCGCTTGGCTTTTGTGCGACACGCTTTTTAAGGCGCTTATGATTATTTTTTGGTACGCTGTTGGTACTGCTATGATCACACCCGTGTACACCTACATGGGTGTTCTATGAACATAGCGCACCTAGCAGACACACACATCAGAAATCTTAGATACCACAAAGATTATACAAAAGTATTCAATTGTCTTTTTCGTATGATGAAGGAAGACAAGCCTGATATTATTGTGCATTGTGGCGACATAGGACACACAAAGACCCAGATATCTCCCGAATTTGTGGAGATGACAAGTTGGTTTTTGTCGTGTCTTTCTGACATTGCACCGCTGTATATTATTCTCGGCAACCACGACGGGAACCTTAAGAATAAAAACAGGCAAGATGCGATTACACCAATCGTAGATGCTCTTGGCAAAGACAACATTCATTTGCTAAAGAACTCAGGCGAAGTGATTGTAGATGACAATGTTACTTTAAACGTCCTGTCTATTTTCGATAGAGCCAATTGGGTTAAGCCCACAAATCTAGATAAGATTAACATCGCACTTTATCATGGTACGATTGCAGGAGCCAAGACTGATCTTGGATATGTGTTGCAAGACGGCCAAGATGAGATTGATATCTTTAAAGACCATGACTTCGCTATGCTTGGAGATATCCACAAGCAGCAGTCTCTAGATCCTGAAGAACGTGTGTGGTACTGTGGTTCTACGATACAGCAAAACCACGGAGAAGGGAAGTACAAAGGGTATCTGTATTGGGAAATTGAAGACAAGAATAAGTGGAGTACATTCCCAGTAGATGTCTACAACCACCACAGCTTCGATACTATTCATATTGACAGTGATGGCGAGATTGTTGAAAGAACTCTGATCCAAGATAAGAGAGTCAGAGTCATCGATACTCATGGACACCCAAAGCATGTCATTAAAGAGATATTGTCCAATCTTCGTCAAAATAAGCCGAAATCGCTCAAATTCATACCTAAAAAGGCACAATTTTCCCTCAAACAGGTAGAGAATAAGGCCCTAAATATGCGTGATGCAGGGGTCCAGAGGACTCTTTTGGCCTCGTTCTTGGCTTCTAAAGGGCTTTCTCAGCCACAATTTAGCAAGATTTATGAACTAAATGATCAAATTAACACCGATCTTGACGAGAATCACCTTGCTAGAAACACAACTTGGGCGATTAAGAGCTTCAAATGGGCTGGTTTATTCAACTACCAGGAAGAATCCAGCTTAAATTTTGCTGATTATCGTGGCCTTGTTGGCATATTTGGTAAGAATTTTACAGGCAAGTCGTCTGTTATTGACTCCATCCTATTCACTATCTTTGGTACAACGTCAAAGAAGGAGAAGAAGCTTGTCAATGTTATTAATAACCACTGTAAGAAAGGTTTTGGCGAGGTTGTTATCCAGTCTGGTGGCAGGCTGTATACAATTAGACGAGAACTCAAGAAGGTCAAGAGGAAAGGTATTGACGCTGCCACATCTACTGTAAACTTTACTTATACAAAGAACGAAGTAGAAACCTCTCTGAATGAAAACACAAGAGTGAGGACTGATAAGGCCATCCAATCTTACTTTGGAACCTATCAGGACTTCGCTATGTCCTCGCTTGCGTCACAGACTGATAGCTTAAACTTTATCTCTGAGGGTTCTACTAAGCGTAAGGAGATTGTTGCTAAGTTTCTTGACCTTGAGCACTTCGCTAAGAAGACTAAGCTTGCTAAAGAAGAAGCAAGTCAGACCAAGGCGCTTGTCAGGAAGCTATCTACTCGCGACCATTCCGAAGCAAAGCGTAAGCTTGCAGAAGAAATCAATGCCATTAAGGGCAAACTAAAACATCTTGAAGAAGGTGTTAAGTATTCGATGTCCAAGAAGCAGATTGAATATTACAAGACGCTTGGCTCTGCGCAGCAACGTGTTGAGATTCTAAAAGCAGAACACCAAGAACTCAAAGAGCTTGAGAGAAGAGCATATCTGTATGATTGTTATATCGAAGCCGTAAACACAAATGGTATCCCATACCAGATTATTCAAGAAAAGATTCCTGTCATCAATCAAGAGATAGCGTCTTTCCTTGTTGGTGTTGTTGACTTTGATATCTACTTTGAGTGTAACGATAAGAATCTAGATATCTTTATCAAGCACCCAGAACAGAACCCAAGACCAATTGAAATGGCATCAGGAGCAGAGAAGACTATGGCCTCTATGGCGATTAGATTGGCTTTGCTGTCTGTCTCTTCACTTCCAAAGGTAGATCTTTTTATTCTTGATGAACCAGGAACTGCTTTGGATGAGGATAATTTATCTGGTTTTATTGATATATTGGAACTAATTAAGATGAATTTCTCTACAACTCTTTTGATCTCACACTTGCAAAGCTTAAAAGATTCTGTGGATAAAGAGATAACAATCCAGAATAGTAACAAAGGAGCTAAAGTATTATGAAGATCACCAAGCAAACACTCAAAAGCCTTATCAAGGAAGAACTTCTAAAAGAGGCATACTATAATTATGAGGACTCTGAAAGCGGAGTAGAATTTGAGGATTCACTAAAAGCCCTCCTAGAAAGTGGACAACTAGATCCACTTTTTGACCTTATCTATAAATATGACAGAGAGCTTGATAATCCACCTCACCACGTCAGAGGGGGTGGGAAATTGTATACCAGCAGTGGTTATCAAGTAGGTGCCAAAATGGGTTTGACATATTTTATGGAAGAGTTAGGCAGGCTGTATAAGGGTGCTTATATGGATAGAAAAAAAGGTAGCGCAGAAGAGGTATGAAGATTACCAAAGCTATACTAAAACAGATCATCAAGGAAGAGCTTCTTAAAGAGGCCGACTTTTCCGCGCTCCAAGCCAAACTCCTTAAGCATATTAAGGATAATCAAGGGACATCACTAAAAGGTGCCGTTCCCGAGCTTGATGGAGAGGAGCTTACCGGTGCTATCCAAAACCTGTTAAGAGATAAAAAGATAACAGACAAAGGAACGAAAGGCGCAAAATATTACCCCACTAAGGAAGATTAATGTCAGAGTTTGATTTTATACCACCGTCAATGCCAACCCCAGCGTTTGAACATAAAGACGAAAACAGATTTGATGAAGAAGTAGAGGCCGAAGACTTTGGCCTTATGTCTGATTTTGGAATTATGAATGAAGAAGTTAATGAAGATCTATTACCAGACAACAGTGCTCCATCATCAATTAATATTGGTTTCGTGGGTGTTGGTGGCGCTGGAAATAAAATGGCTGCTGCGTTTATCGCTCAAGGTTTTACAAAGACCCTTCTCGTAAACACAACCGGTAAAGATATTCCAGATGAAGTTGACGAACAACATGTTGCTCTTATACCAAATGCTGATGGCATTGGTAAAGACACAAGGCTCGGCAAGTCTGTTCTTGAAGGAAACTCTGCTGTTGTTGAGGATGCCTTAAGAACTAAGCTTGGTAAAGTTGACTGGCTATTTGTGATGGCAGGTGGAGGGGGCGGTACAGGCTCCTCAGTGGCCGCCCTACACGAAGCCACCCAAAGATACATGAAGTCTGTACAAGCGCAAGGAGAGGTCGTCTACATCGTTTCCTGGCCCACCTCTCAAGAACTCTTAAACCCAACCATTGCCAAAAATGCACTTTCACTTCTTAACGACGTATCTGAGTATCCTCACATAGTAATTGACAACGAAAGACAGTTGAGATTGTTGAGATCACAAGTTGGTATGCTTGGCCTTTATCCAAAGGCGAACACAGGGCTTGCCAAACTTCTAGGCCAAGTCCTCAAGCTATCCACAGAAGCATCTCCAATCCAGTCCTACGACAGCAAAGATTTAGAAACATGCTTACAAGAGAACGGCAGAATGTTCCTTGGTTCTACAATCATCAGAGACCCTGCGACACCCAAGCTTGGCTCAATGATCCTACAGAACTGTCTTAACGTGTCTGCTTGTCCTCCACCAAAGGGCAAACCAAAGACCGGCACACTTTTGCTTGTTGTGTCAGAAGATATGGTTAATGACCCAAGACTATCAAAACATCTAGAAGCTGCAGTTTCTTATGTCGGCGGTAGGTGTGAAACCCTTTTCTCTGGTATTTATATCAGAAAGAATGTTCCTGGCCTTGTTGCCATACTTACTATGAGCGGATTACCGCAAGGGAGATAGAATGAAAATTACTAAAGAAATATTAAAGCAAATTATCAAAGAAGAGATCGAAGAAGCCTTTGAGATTGACGTTGATAACTATAAGGGAGCACCAACTCCTGGCACCATGAACCCAAAAACTCCTATTGAACAAGAAAAGCTAGCTAGATTTCTATCCTCTGTTGAAAAACAAATTAAAAAAAACCCAACTCTCTTAGATAAGATTACTAATTTACTAAACCTTAAGGAATAAATAAAATGAAACTTACAAAACAAAGAATTAAAGAAATCATCAAGGAAGAACTTGATGGAATGAGTGAAGAGCCAGAACAGATCAATGAAGCTGAAGCCGGCTTAACAATGGAAAACCTTATGCTTATCCTTGAAGCTATTAAAAAGATGGCACCAATGATTATGACTATGGGTGTCCCGGTATTTATTGGCCTTCTTTATGAGACAGTTAAGTCACAGACCGAGCCTGGAGGTGATATGTGATGTCAACCGAACAGAAACAGGCATTGCTTGATAGAGGTATACAAAAACTAACTTCCCGCAAACTACTTGTCTGGCTTGTAGCCACTGGTCTTATGGCTTGGGGTGGTCTTGAATCTGGAGACTGGGTTATTATATCTGGTCTTTATCTCGGCGGTCAATCGGTAATTGACGCTATTGTAAAACTAAAAGGACTAGAATAGAGTGAAACTTATAATGGAAAGCTGGCGAGGCTTCTTGACAGAAGAGGTAGAAACCGAAGAGCAGGCTGCCCAATGGCTAGCAAAAAACATAGCCCCGCTAATTCAACAAGCAGACGCAGGCAACTTTACTGAGCCCTTGGCCCAGTTGGTCAAAAGACTAAATACTCCTGATGGTGCAAGCGATGCGGTTAGAACTCTTTTAGGTAGAGGCTCTGTAGATGGCGACCAAAGTGATGAAGCAGTAAGAGTTCAAATGGGCGTTGAAATTCCAGCGCCTAGTCTTATTCCAACTCAGGGAGTCATAGACCTATTCAAGTCTGTTGGATACAATGGCTCAAACGCTCGTAGTTTACAATCTGTAATTAAAGGTGTCTCTGGTGCCCCTCCTATTCTAGCAGCCGGCAATGGCGGTACTTATTACATTATAGACGGGCACCACAGGTGGTCAGGTGCTACAGTCTTCAATACAAGTTGTAAAATTCCAGCAAATGTAATAGTTATGGATCCCGGTAAAGCATTACTAATAAGCCAGCTTGCGATTGCAGCTTACAAGGGCGGTGGAGAAGCACTTCCCTCTGCTTCAGCAAAGCAGGGTCGAAGCATAATTGGTTCAAACGCCATGAACCCCGAACAAGTAAATGAACTATTGTTAGCTAATATTGGCAAAGTAATGGATAAAAAAGCTGGCGGTGTGTTCATGAATCCTAAAGTTATAGCTGTTATAGGAAATACTGGATATGGACAAGGCACTGGTGGTGATCCGGTCAAAGGCTATCAAGGCTACCCACCCAAGCAGGACCCTGAACAAGTTCAAGAGCTAACCACTGCCGGTGGCAAACTTGGTAAAAGAAAAGAAAGATTGGTAGTTGGTGCATGTGCGCAAATCAGTTCAAACTGTGGAGCACTCGCTAGTAAGTATGGTTCAGAAGGTCCACCAAGAGAAATCATGCCACAGTTTGATCCCGACAAAGGTGGACCAAAGTTTAAGCAGGTTGCTAAAGACTTTAGTGGCGGAAACATAAACTTTAAGCCAAAATTTAATAGCTAAAATGAAGCTAATACTGGAAAATTGGAATAGGTTTTTAAACGAGAGCAGCCCAATTGACAAAGCCCTTGGCAAAGGTCTTGGACTTACTGTTAGCATGAGCGGTGATAATGGATTTGTTATTGTTTACGATGCCAAGAAAATCCTTGATAAAATCGAGTTTTATAAAAACAATTATCCAGAGAAACTTTCTGAACCACACATGATTATGAATGTACTAGATGGATACGGGATAATAGATGTTGTCGCTGGGGTTAGATTTGCTAAACCTAGATATGACAAAGGTGAGTGTAATAATGCTTTTGAGGTAATTAATTCAGCATCAAAAAAAGATAGCAAGCTTGGGCCCACAGCTTATGAAGCTGCTTTATATTACCTTGATGGTTTAACACCCGATAGATTTGTGGTAAAGCCTGGAGCCGACAAAGTGTGGTCAATTTATAATAAAAGGACTGACTCGCAGGAAGTGGAAAAAGAACCTTTTGATGATATTGATTCTGATCAAAAAAGAACACCAGATGACACTTCAGATGATTGTGTTTTACACAAAGGCAAAGAATATTTAAACTATTCTTATGATATCGAGCCCAAGCCACCAGGGTTACAGGAACTAGAAGATAACCATGTAAAGGTGTTGTCCATCTTAGCACAACTAGGTGTTAAGCAAAAATCATTCTTATACAGCTTATCAAATCTATTTGATTATCTGTTTAGTTCAAGGTACTCATAGTGAAGCAAAAGATTCTAGCATTCTGCTTAAAACATTGGAAGGAGATTGGACTTGTCCTTCTCCTTCTTGTCGTATTTAGCAAATCACAATATGACATGCGAAATATCATCAAGGCGCACGAGATATCCCAGCAGTCTCTCAAGACCCAGATTGAAACTCTTAAAGGTTTACACTCTGAAGAGTTGGAGAAAAGAGACGATGCATTAAAAGAATATCAACAAGAACTTCAAAGACTTGAAGAGCGCTACGAAGCTAAACTTGTTGAGATAGAAGACTTGACACAAGACGAAATCGATGTTATTATAAAAGAGTTTAAGGAAGATAAAGATCTTTTAATAGAACGTTTTATAGAAACCTACGGATTTACTTATGTTGAATAGTTTATTGATTGCTCTCGCAATCTCCACTGCTCATGCCAGTGATGCAGAGTTTACCATTCTTGCAGAAGAGCAGGCAGCACCATTTGAAGGTGTCCTACTTAATCCACAAGCAGCGGCTGAAGTATTGGCAACACATGAAGAGCAACAGGTCAAGTGTGATCTCACGATAGAGTTTGAGGTTGACAAGGCTGGCACACAATGCAAGTTAGACAAAGAGTTGCTGCAGATTAGGATTGACGCCATCACAGAGGAACTAATCATTACATCCGAACAAAAAGATTTAGAGATTGCTGCCTTACAAGAAGCTATCAAGAAACAATCACCGCAACGCAAGTGGTGGTGGTTTGCTGGTGGTGTTGTGCTCGGTGGTACAGCTTACTACGGAATCCAGCAGGCAGCAAAATGAGTAAAGATCCAGATTATGCTGTAAAGGTTGAGCAGGCAGTCGAAAAGAAGTACGGTACAGATACAATCAAAAACCCAGCATCTTCTTGGGATGATTTAAAAGAAAAGAAATTTCTTAAAGAACGAGCCGACTTCTATAAGAAAAAGAACAAGATAGACACTTCTAATGCAAAAGAAGATGTAAATGGTATAAAGGTAACTAAAAAACTACTTAATAGAGAATCAGTTTCTTTTTGCCCTGTTTGCTCTAAACAGACTAGTTCTGTAAAAGATGATGTAATGCTCGTTAAGTTTGATTGCTGTCACGATTGTTACATCAAGTGGGTTGAAGGACGAGAAGAAAGATGGAAAACAGGATGGCGACCACATGAGTGATATCAACACAAGAGAGCTAAGAAGATTAATCCGCGAAGCTCTTTTAAGCGAAAAAGAACAGCCCAAGGCTGTCTCTGCTGCTGCAATATCGAAGACTATGAGAAGTCAAGATGCCTTGAAAATGATAAGTACTTTTTCCACATACGAAAGAACAATATTTTTTCAAATGCTAACTCAGGCATTAAATGGAATGGCCGCCGATGGCAACCAGATTGATGGAAATGTAGTGGCAAAGTTTAAAGTTGCTCTCGATACTCTAAAAGCAAATGCAGATAAGGTTACCAAACAGCCTGTTAAGGAAGAACGCGAAGCAATGATGGACGATGAAGGCAAGATTCATGATGACGGTCACGAAGTTGACATGGCAGAATCAGATCTTTATAAGCTTGCCCACTATGCACCCGATGTGTATGGAATGGTTGATAACTACTCTGACCTTCCTGGCTGGGTACAAAAGAAGATAACCCTTGCTGCTGACTATATTGGCTCTGTTAAACACTATTTAGAGCACGAACATTTTAAAGCCAAAAACCACTTAGGAGATTTTAAAGATGGCAACGACCTATGAAATTGTACAGGGCTTAGCACAAGCCGCTGCTAACGCTTATGATGGAGCCCTTGACGACAAAGGTGAACTACTCAAGGTAGGACTCAACAGAGAAGAGGGTCGCATCATGTTTGATTCTCGCACTATGGACGGCTTCGGTGTCAAGTTCGAAGGCAACATGCTTTGCATTCATTATCACGGCGAGTGCTCTCTCAAAGAAGTTATCCAGAATGACTTTGAAGGCGAAATGGAGCAAAGACTTGCTGACATCGCCTCTTACCTTAAGAAAGAATATAAGAAAGTCAATGGGGGTTCTGTGTCCCTGTCTCCAGAAGGAGAGGTTGATGTTCTTGTGCAAAACATCTCAAGGCAGCGCTCAATGGTTCAGGCCCAGCGTTACTACAAGATTGGTGGCACAGATGCAGAGCCAATTGTTGGTGAAGCCACTGAAGACAAACTAGCTGCTGGCTGGGAAAAGTTCATGTCTCAGGGCGGTCTTGGTACACGCCCACCAAATGATAAAAGGCCTAAAGGAGGGTCCTAATATGAAGTTAACAAAAGCAACACTCAAAAAGATGATTAAGGAAGAACTTTCTTCTACAAGAAAGAGACCGGTTCGTAGACGCAGACGTAGATCTTTGAGAGAAGCAAGAGAGGGCGTAACGGATGACAGAGGTTATAAAAATTTCGGTCCTATGGAAAAGAAACTATTTGATAGAATAGAACAGGCTATAGGGCATATGAGAGAAATTGATCAATTATGGTTTGAGAATATTTATGATGATCCAAACTATAATGATCCAAACGGCCAAATGACGGTGCCCAGTGAGGTACTAAAAAGAATTGGAGGGCTTCTTGAAGATATCAACATCGCCATTGGTGGTGCCCCAGAAAGTGAAAGAGGTTCTGCTGAGACTCTTTACCCAGGCAACAACTACGACGACGACACCAAATATTTTGGATAAGAAATACTGAAACTTAGATTAATGAATGTCCAGATTAACCAAGAAAGAAATACTCAAGGAAATCGTAAAGTGCGGTAAAGATCCGGTATACTTCTTAAAGAACTATGCAAGAATCTCACACCCACTTAAAGGACAGATATTATTTAGTCTCTTCGATTATCAGGAAGATCTTCTACAAGACTTCAACGACTATCGTTTTAACGTAATCAACAAAGGCCGGCAGTTAGGTATTTCTACCTTGACTGCCGGTTATATTGTATGGATGATGCTATTTCACAAGAACAAGACAGTTCTTGTTATGGCAACTAAGTTTGAGACTGCAGGTAACTTGGTCCGTAAGGTCAAGAGCATTATGAAGAATTTGCCCGACTGGATAAAGATTTCAGATATTACAGCAGACAACAGAACATCATTCGAGCTTTCTAATGGTTCATCAATCAAAGCTGCTTCTACTTCTGGCGATGCTGGTCGTTCTGAGGCTTTGTCTTTGCTTGTCCTTGACGAGGCCGCACACATTGATGGCCTTGACAATCTTTGGACCGGTCTATATCCAACACTATCAACAGGTGGTCGCTGTATAGCAATCTCTACTCCTAATGGTGTTGGCAACTGGTTTCACAAAACTTGTGTTGGGGCTGAGAATAACGACAATGACTTTAACCCTACGACTCTTATGTGGTGGGTCCATCCTGAAAGAGACAGAGAATGGTTTGAAAAAGAAACCAGAAACATGTCTAAGAGACAGATTGCTCAGGAGCTTGAGTGTAACTTCAATACTTCTGGTGAGACTGTCATATCTTCTGAGGATATGGAGTGGCTTGGTTCGCTTATCGAAGAACCAAAACATAGAACCGGTTTTGATAGAAACTTTTGGCTATGGAAAGAAAAAGATCCAAGCTGTAGTTATCTCCTCTGTGCTGATGTAGCTAGGGGCGATGCTGTCGATTATTCCACTTTTCAGTTACTTGAATTAGAGACAATGGATTTTATCGGTGAATATAAAGGCAAGCCAACTCCTGACTTGTTTGCAAATATGTTGAATCAAGTTGGTAGAGAGTTTAATAATGCCATGCTTGTGGTCGAGAACAACTCTATTGGCTATACAGTTATTGATAAACTACAAGAAGCAGGCTATCCTAATATTTATTATTCAACAAAATCTACACACGAGTATGTTGAACAATATCTGGCCGAGCAGAGATCATCCGTAACTGCTGGATTTACAAACTCTATGAAGACGAGACCTTTGATTATAGCCAAGCTTGAAGAGTTCATCAGAAATAAAATGATCAAGGTTCATTCTTCTAGACTAATTAATGAGTTGAGAACTTTTGTTTGGCAGGGCGGTAAGCCCAAGGCCATGAGAGGTTATAATGATGATTTAGTTATGGCTCTTGCCATTGCATGTTGGGTCAGAGACACAGCAATACAAGCAAGCAGCAGAGACCTTAACTATCAGAAAGCATTTGTTGATTCAATCATAATAAGCAGCAGAAAGTTTGAGACAAGAATTAAAGGACAAGAAGGCTACAAGAAAGATAATATTCTTGATAAAATGTCTGAAGCTAAGTCCTTATACAGTCAATACAAATGGATAATTAAATAATGGCACCTAAAAATAGAAAACCAAATGGACGAAACCCGGCGAATGCACAGTCTGAGTTGTTCAAGTCCTTAACAAGGTTGTTCTCTGGACCAATCATTTCTTACAGAACACAAGCTGGTAAGAAGATTCGCAGACAGCATCTTGATAAGTTTGCTTCTCGCTTCAATTCTGCCTCTGGTCAACAGTTCAAAAAAAAACGACATACAACCCGCTTGACACAATAGCTGTCAACGCAATCAATAATCAAAGAAGATCAGAGCGTTACGTCGATTTTGATCAAATGGAGTACATGCCTGAGATTGCATCTGCTCTCGACATTTATGCTGACGAGATGACGACATACTCCGATCTCAGACCAATGCTAAGTATCAAATGCCCTAATGAAGAGATTAAGGCAATGCTTGGTATTCTTTATCATAACGTCATGAATATTGAGCACAACTTGTTTGGCTGGTGCAGAACACTTGCTAAGTATGGTGACTTTATGCTCTATCTTGACATTGATGAGAACGTAGGTATTCAGAGTACCATCTCCCCTACCAATTCAAGAAGTCGAAAGACTTGAGGGCCTTGACGCAACAAACCCCAATTATATTCAGTATCAGTGGAACTCTGCCGGAATGACACTTGAAAACTGGCAGCTTGCCCACTTCCGTATCTTAGGAAACGACAAGTATGCTCCATATGGTTCTTCTGTTCTTGAGCCTGTTCGTCGTATTTGGCGTCAGTTAACTCTTATGGAAGATGCAATGATGGCTTACCGCATTGTTCGTTCATCTGAGAGGAGAGTATTTAAGATTGATGTTGGTGCCATCCCTCCTAACGAGGTCGAGCAGTATATGGAAAAGACTGTTACTGCGCTTAAGCGCCACTCTGTCATTGACCCAGATACAGGCCGTGTTGATTTACGCTACAACCCGATGTCAATCGAAGAAGATTACTTTATTCCAACACGCCCAGGCTCAGCTACAGACATTGTTAGTCTTGCTGGTGCCCAAAACATTACACAAATTGATGATATTAAATACCTTAGAGATAAGATGTTCTCTGGTCTTAAAGTTCCCCCAGTCTTACCTAACAATGGGTGAGGGGGCCACAGAAGACAAAACAACACTTGCACAAAAGGACATTCGCTTTGCCCGCACCATTCAGAGACTACAAAGAGTTATCATCTCAGAACTTGAAAAGATTGGCATTATCCACCTCCATACGCTTGGCTTTACTGGCGACGACCTTCTCTCTTTTAAACTCTCTCTCTTAACAACCCATCTAAGATAGCAGAACTTCAAGAGCTTGAGCATTGGAAGCAAAAGTTCGACGTCGCTGGTTCAGCTACAGAAGGCTACTTCTCACGTCGCTGGGTTGCACAAAATCTATTTGGTATGTCTCACGAAGAGTTCATCAGAAACCAAAGAGAAATGTACTACGACCGTAAGCATGACGCAGCACTTCAGGGTGTTATCGAATCTGCTGCTGCTGGTGAAACTGGTATGGGCGCGGGTGGAGGAGGCGGCCTTGGTGGTCTTGATCTTGGCGGCGGTGAAGAGCTTGGTGCAGTTGGTGCTGCTCCTGATATTGGTGGCGATGATGCTGCGGCAGGTGGCGGTCCTGATGCTGGTGCAGCCGATGCTGGTGGCGAAAGCCCATTGTTGGCGGCACCTCCTGGTTCACGTAATGCGCCAAGACTAACTCCTGGTGCGAAGGGCAAGGTTTATTATCCCAAGAAGCGTGATGATAGGCCTGCTGGCGGAAGATCAAGGGCCTACGCATCTGTTGGTAAAACAGAAACAAGTGCAAGAACAACATTCCCCGGCTACTCTGATGGCCTGAAGGCTTTGGCAAATGGGGTTTATACAGAAGATGTTTCTAGTTATAGTATAAATGAATCAAAAGAAGAACAAGCCCTCTTCGAAAGAAGTGATACTGTTGTTAGTTTGATTGAGAGTTTAGACGAAGCTAAAGAAAAAGAACTACTTACAGAGTCGGAGAAAGTATCATGAAGCACAATAAGAAAAGAAACACAGCATTTATGTATGAAGCCCTTATAAGAGTAATGACTGACTCTGTTGTCTGCGGCGATGTTGAGCGCAGAAATAAGGTAGTGATGATTGTCAAAGAACACTTTGGCTCTAACTCTATACTTAAGAAAGATTTAGATTGTTATCGTTCTATCTATGAAAATCACAATCTCGATGCAAATAGAATCCTTGCAGAAGCCAAGGTGTCAAAGAGATTAATTGATCCAGATGGCCTCTTTAAGGCTCAGACTACTGCGATACATACGATCAACAGGACTATCGGACCACAGACATTTAATGTTTTTGTTCCAAACTATAAGACTCTTGCTACCATATCTCAGATATTTTCTCAGGATACTTCTCCAAAAGATAAAGTCCTGCTGGAAAACCAATTAATACAGTTCCTCTCCAGTTCAACTGTCGATAGTCCAGAGATGATGCCTATCGACAATTTAGTTTATAAATCTTTCGTGAAGAAGTTTAACTCTGAGTATGGTGGCAAACTTCTTGAAGAGCAGAAGACTCTTCTCACAAACTATATTACATCTTTTGTAGACAACGCTGTTGAGCTAAAATTATACCTCAATGAGGAAGTGACCAGATTAAAGACAGCACTCAATGAAGTAAAAGAAAAGCCAGAGATTAAAAACGATTCTATGCTTCTCGCTAAGACTGATAAGGTCATCAACAAGCTTGAGAATCTAAAAGAAACAAACATCAACGAGTCTGTTCTTAGAACTGTGCTTTCCACCCAGAAGCTTGTAAAGGAACTTAGCGACGATGCCAATTAAAGTAAAGATTGGAGATGCCAATCAATCTAAAGAAGTCACTCTTGAGTTAAACATTAGAAAGTCATTAAACGGCGATCTAATGATTTTTGACCATGGTGATGTAGATATCATACTTTCCCAGAAGAACAACAAAGTAGTTGTGTTTCCAAAAGACACAATGTCTGATATTGCTTACGGGGCACAGAACAGACTGTTTTCTCATTTAAAGCGCAGAGGCATAATTGTTCCAGAGTCTATTCAGGCCGGTTCTTTTTACGGCTCTATGGAGGCAACGATGCAAGAAGCATCCAGGCCAGAGATTGTGCCTGCCAAGTACGCAATCATAAATATTAGTAAGTTTATTGACGAAGAGCGTCCATACTTTGAGCGTGTTGAGGCTGTTACTACACTTGATAAGGGTAGAATCACAGACCCCAGCAAGGAACACTCTACTGAGCTTGGGGAAGTCCCACACGAGGCAGAGAAGGGCAACATTAGAAACTCATTCCTTAGAGACCCTTACTATTATTCATATATGTACACAATGTAGGAGGCTCATATGCCTAATGAGATGAAGGTCATAATGGAGCGCTGGGATGGATTTGTTCTTAAAGAAGCAACCGCTGGTGATTACTTAGACAAAATAAAAAAAGATTTATACATTGTTGCCGCCAAGCAGGCCGGATCTGACGCATTAAAAACTGTTGTTAACGAGTTTGGCGAAGAAATTGTAAATGCATCGCTTGATGCACTAGGCGCAATACCGGGAATTGGAAACGTTACATCTGGACTTAGAAGCCTTTGGACAGCAGGAAAGATTGCTAAAAAAGGGTTTGAAGTAGTTAAAAACGCTAATGAACTTATCCAACCAGCTAGAAAGGTTTTACAGATTGCTGCTGGTGAATACATAGGACAAGGAGCTAACGATGCTGAAGCTAACAAGTCTTACATTGGTAAGTTACTTAACATTGATGATCCTACAGAAGAGATAACAGACGAGGAGCATCTCAATAGATTTGCTTCACTATTGATAGCTGATTTATCTAAAAATAAAGATTTAGAAATCTCCGACCCAGATAGATACGCAGAAGAAAAACTTGCTAACTATTTGGTTAATTTAAAAGCATACAAACAAGTTGAGCCCAATTAATGGAACTATTACTATTCATACTCGCCGCTTACGGCCTAACACAAATTTTAGTCTATAGCGATATGCCAATACTAAAATGGCTAAGACCAGCCAAAGACTCACTAAGAGGATACGGAAAGGTATTTCATTGTCCAATGTGTATGGGTTTCCATGTAGGTTGGTTTTTAATGCTACTTTCTCCGTTCACAGATCTATTTAGTTTTGACGTTGGGTTATCTAACTTTATACTTTTAGGGTCTTTGTCCTCGGCCACATCATATGTTCTTAATATGGTGTTTTCAGATGAAGGTATAAAAATAGCAAGTCAGAACACCTATAAGCCAGTATCAATAGAAGAAGATTACTTCATAGAGGAATAAAAATGAACAATTATCTTACTAAAAAATGGGGACTACAACCTGTCCGTCTTTGCTGCAAAGGCTCTTAGCTCGCGCGGGTAGCGCCCGCACAAAGGAATACAAATGAAACTACTACGAGAATACTACGAACTATGCGAAGGCGGTGTCTGCAAAGATCTGCTAACGGAAGAAGAGAAGCGCTTTGTTACTGAAGGCGGTCTTATTCTATCTGGCAAGTTCCAAGAGGCTGATGTTAGAAACGGTAACGGTCGTATGTATCCGTACAAGATTCTTATGAGAGAAGTCGATAACTACAAAAAGATTGTCAAAGAAAGAAGAGCCCTTGGCGAATTAGATCACCCAGATGATTCTGTTATCAATCTTAGAAATGCTTCTCACATGGTGACTGATATCTGGATGCAAGATAAGGCCGTACACGGCAAAGTAAAAGTTCTCGACACTCCAGCCGGTAAAACACTACGCTCACTTGTTGACTCTGGTGTCAAACTTGGCATATCTTCTCGCGCTCTTGGCTCTGTCAACGAACAGAATGGCAACAACGTTGTTCAAGATGACTTACAGCTTATTTGCTTTGACTTTGTTTCCGAGCCTTCTACACCAAACGCATTTATGATGAAAGAAGCCAAGAACCTCCAAAGCAACATATTTAACGAGTCAGATAAAATCAATAGATTGTTAAACGAGGTATTATTCGATGAGTGATTGGTCATCATTTGAAAAAGATAAAGCTTATACAGATCAATGGAGGACTTTCTTAACAGAAAAGAAGTTACCAAAAGAACAAGAAGAAGCGATTAATGAA
>UEXL01000064.1_pt1 | contig 78113 bp, 119 predicted proteins | sample 1796671 | NCBI WGS metagenome assembly UEXL01 (sample SAMEA4772471, study PRJEB27181) | metagenome | reverse complement strand
CGTATTTACTGACGTAGTGAATAAAGTCAAAGGTGATTTTAAGAAACGCAAGAAACTATTTGGTAAAGGCAAAGCCTAATGAAACTAGGTGAATTTGGTGTAGGCGGCATAATTACTAAACAGAATGCTACCAAGGATGCTCCTATAGGTAGTGAGTATAGTAATGTCAAAAAACTGGGTCTTGGATCTGGTAAGCCTAAAATTCACAATAAGAAAGCAACTAAGAACAGTGATCCAAACACACTGTTTAACTTAGGTATCACCGAAAGCGTGGATGCATCATCTCTTAAACCGTTTGTTAAATTTTGCATACAAAGTTTAGAACTAAAAAGTATACCTAGGATTGTTATTACTAAAAAGAAATTAGATGGCACATTTGGATACTACAACACCAAAACAAAAACACTAACTGTAAGTTCAAGTGATCGTCATGAGGCAGACATTATGAGAACACTTGCCCATGAACTTGTGCATCTAGCACAAGATGAACAGAATCAAGACATTGATGGTAGTGATGGAAGCAAGCATGAGAATCAAGCAAATGCTGTTGCTGGTGTAATAATGCGCAAATGGGCTGGCAAAGATCCAAAGTTTGTTTGAAAATGCGGTAACTCCAATGTTGTACCATGCAACATACAAACCGTTTCTTAATAGTATTATGAAAAACGGACTGGGTGGCAGTGGTGCACAAACACAGTGGGAAGATAGTAAGCCGGGTTATGTATACCTTGCTAAAAATCCAGAAGTTGCTGTCAGTCATGCAGAAGCAAACGAAGAAGTGCCAGACGAATACATTGACGATATTGTTGTGTTAAGTATAGATGCTAGTCAACTAGACCAGGACAACTTGGAAGATGATTCAAATGTAATGGACGATGATAGCACACTGGCATACAAAGGCATTATTCCTAGCTCTGCATTTAGTGTGCAAATAGATGAACTAAAAATAGAAAAGCCAGATCCTAAAGATACACTAGGTGTACAGCGTAAAGATATGCCTCAGGTAAAAGCGATGACTATGCGGAGTTTATAGAATACTTAAAATCAAATGGTGCTAAATTTACCAAAGAAACTATTCCTGCTCGTGACCTAAAAGCAATGCAAAAAGAGTTCAGCGACGAAGGCATTATGAAGCAGTTGATGAAGAACATTGAACAAGGACCAAACAGAAAAGCAGTAATTGCTAGTAGTGATGATTACATCATGGATGGGCATCATAGATGGTTGTTGCTATTAACACAGGCAGCAGACTTAAATGTTTTCCGTATTAACTTGCCTGCTTATGAACTATATGATCTAGTAAACAAGTTTGAAAAGACATATTACAAAGACATCTATAATGAACGTGGAAGTATCGGCGTGCCACTTGCTAGTGGACTTGTAATGTCGCTGTTTCCACATCGTCCACTAAAGATTAAAAAGAGTACACCAGGTAAACTGCGCTATGACGAAACTATTACAACTGTAGACCTGAGCAACTAGAAACGTTTGCAGATAAACTGTTTGCCAAAGTAGGCATTGATGTAGAGTTTACTCGCCATTTCTTAGATCGTGTAAATGATGAAAGAAACCGTAAACCAATTACCATGGCTGAACTTACTAGATTGTTTAAGCAAGAGTTTAAGCGTTGGGCAAAGCCTATTGCACAAATGGGTCCTGGACAAGAAGCAGTAATGAAAGACTTGCAAACAGATATTAACTTGCCGTTTGCACTACAGTATGACAAAGACAACAATGAACTAGACTTAATTGCTAAAACTGTTATGCGTAAAAAAGATTTTAAAACTCCTAACAGAGAGTTTCCTGTAGAAGGCTGGAGTGCGAAATACAAGAGAGTATTAACTGCAGTAATCCAAAAGGCTTCTCGCAACGTGCACACTGCGCGGGTAAAAAGAAAAATGACAGCAAAGACACTTTAGGCAGCCTTATAAACTTTCCTGGATATGAGAAAAAGGAAAAAAAGCCCAAGTATAAACCTGTTCTAAAAAGATAAAAGCGTACTAGACAAAGTTAAAGGTTGGTTTACTGATAACATAAATGAAGCATATAAACTGAGACTAGAAAATGATGAAGACCTGCTTGTGCTACACATTAGAAATACTCGCACAGGTGAACGTGCGGAAGTACGCGGCAATCCTAACTATGAAATAGACTATGATGAGAATGATGAACTACACCAACTGCTGGATGTTATTGGTAAAGCAAGCAACATCAGTGAACTAATGAATGGTGAAATTGTAAGTGTAAATCCAAAGCATCCAGATGGTCCAAAGAGTTATGCAGCAATTGAAAAGGCTATGGACGAAGATGTTGACCTAGAAGAAGGCGTAAACGATCCGCACATTTTTAAAGCAGTGTTCCTGGCAGGTGGACCAGGCAGTGGTAAGAGTTTTGTTGCTAAGAATATACTTGGCGGAACAGGACTGCGCAGTATTAACAGCGACGAAGTATATGAATACTTAATGAAAAAGCAGGGTCTTTCTCTGGATCCTGAAACTATTTTTTCACCCCAGGGCCAAGACATTCGTGACAAGGCAAAAGGTATATCCCGTAAGCGTGAAGCAACTTACTTGGATGGACGTATTGGATTGATCATTGACGGCACAGGTAAAGACGTAAGCAAGTATCAAGTGATGGCACAAAAACTTAAAGCAATTGGTTATGACCTTAGTATGATATATGTAAACACAAGCCTAGAAGTTGCACAACAGCGCAACAAAGAAAGAGAGCGCAGTATAAAACCTGCAGAAGTAGAAAAAATGTGGAATGACGTACAACAAAATTTAATGCAGTTTCAGCAGATTTTTGGTGCAGGACGTTTCCATATCATTGATAACAGTGGAGGATTAGAAGACCTTGATAGACAGAAAAACTTTGATAAAGTGTACGTTGAGACACAGAGATTTTTAAACACTCCACCTAAGAACAGAAAAGCTCTAGCGTGGATCCAGAAACAAAAAGAGCAGAACGATGGACAACGATCAGCCCAACAACCAACAAATCAAGAACCTGATGGAGGAACTACAGCAACTAACTGAAGACCTATCAGAGCGAGCAGAAAATCCGGTAGCAGACCAGGAAGTTTAAAACGTAAAGCAGCACAGTATCTAGGCAAAGGCGCAGGAGAAAAACTAAGCAAGACGGACTTAAAAAGACTTCGTGCCAAAGCAAACAAAATGAAAAAGAGTACTAAGAAAGCAGAAAGAGACAGGGGCATACAACTAGCAAAGCAAGTAAGTTTTGCATTTAATATGAGAGACTAATGTATTTACAAGCAGACATCAAGTGCAATAAAGAAAGCACACCTTATAGAATATATATCAATGACGAGTTAATGACAGAACGTTTTTATACCATACCCACCGGGTATACGCCTGACCAAGTAAAAAAATATTCTTAACATTGAATTACCCGATGCTTCAGATTATAAAGTAACCATTGAAAATATACCAGATCATCCAGATAGTAACGAACCTATTTGGATTGCAGATGTGCGATGGCAGGCTGTAACATACAATCCAAGTATGTGGGATCAGATTGAAGATCCTGTTGCAGCAGGTCTTAAGGGTGAAGCCCTGGAAGCATATAGGAAAAAATATGGTACGAGAAAAGTCTAGACTTTTTACTTTTGGATGTAGTTTTACTGACTATAATTGGGATACCTGGGCTAATTTATTAGCAGAAAATTATACTGACCATGTCCAACATGGAAGGCCGGGAGCAGGAAATCAGTATATTTACTTAAGGGTAATGCAAGAGATCTATTTACAAAATATAAGTCCAGAAGATACTGTGGTAATAATGTGGACAAGTATTCTTAGATATGATCTATACAAATTTAAAAACCTAGGCTGGACAACAAATGGAAATGTAGTAGGCACTTTACCTAATGAAGTTGTAGATAATATCTTTGATGCAGTAGGCTGGTATAAAAAAGAGATACTGCACTAATTCATGGAGTTAGATTGGCACTGGATACTATAGGGTGCAAGTATGAATTTTTAAGTATGATGCCACTTGCTGAACCAGTTAAGGCGCTGGGAATAGATCTGAAGGAAATAGAGGTTAGTAAGGAGTATACACCCGTTGATAGTGCTAATGGTTCAGAAAATCATATATATAATTGGTTTTCTGAGACACTTGATATGGTTAAGCCCAGTGTATATGAGATAGTATTCAATAATGATTGGTACAGTAGAGCTGAAGAACACTATGGATCTAATACTATTCATTACAACAAAATACGTGGAGAAAGTTGGCCTAGTATTGAAGACTTGTCAGAAAATCGTGTAAAAAAAGAGGATATGTCAGAAGAAGTACAGGAAGAAATGTGTCTGCTGTTTAAGGTTAGAAATGTACAAGATATAATAGATAAAAAATTGTATACATGCGGGGACATGCATCCTACAACTGAAATGCATAGAGAATACTTAAATACAGTACTACCAGACTGGGAGACATGGTAATGAGAATTAAAGAAATAACAGAATCAGCAAGTGCAACTGCAACAGCAAGTGCTAGTATGGCTACAGTAGCAAATCCAGTGCAAGCACATGCTAAAATTAAGCGAGACAAAAACGGCATTCCAACTGCACCACAAAAGAAAAAACCAGACGGTACTGCAGTCAATGCACTTGATGTTAAGTCTAACATTATGGGCACACCACTAGTCAAACGATAAATATAAAAAGCAAGTAAAACAGGAACAAATAAAATGCGTGATATTATTACAAAACTTGAACAACTTAATGTTGAAAAAGAACAGTTAAATGAAGGTTTAGCTGACATGGCTCATGAGGCTGAAAAGGATCATGAAGTGCAAATGGCGCGAAGCGATTGCTACAAGAGTGCAAAATATGCAGTAGCAATTCACAAGATGCTTAAAGATGTCTCAGAGATGGAAGGCATTGATGGTTGGGTTGCAGCAAAGATTACTAAGGCTGCTGACTACTTGGGTAGTGTTAAGCACTACATGGAAGGTCAAGCAATGTCTGATGTAGAACTAGCAGTTGTTCCTGTTGCTGGTGATATGACAGACGCTATGACAATGGAAGAAAAAGAAGAGTGCAGATATTGTGGCGGCGATTGTCCTAATGATGAGGACAATGCTTGTGATGGTTATTTGGGTGACATTGATGGACTTTATGCGGAAAGCGTAGAAGTTACTGAAGCAGAAGTTGTAGAAGGTCGCATGAGCATGAGACAACTTGCCAGCATGGACAAAGATGCTGCTCGCAAAATTGAAGCAATGGTTGGTCCTGAAAGTAAGTACGCTGACATGGGCGACTACCAAGAAGCATTGTACAGAGCTGCAATGAAAATGGGATTGATCCGTGAAAATGTTGAAGAAGCAGTGGTCATAGAAGATCGTGAAGTAATGGTTAAAGCAACAAACATTGAATATGATGGACCAGCACTTGATAAACTTCCAACAGATGTAAATGTAAAAGTAATGGTTAATCCTGGCGACGGCGAAGATGAAATTTTTGATATGGTTGCTGACGAACTAGAAGATCGCTATGGTGTTAAAGTAAGTGGTTTTGATATGAAGATGATGGAAGACCAAGACATTGAAGAAGATGAAGATGTAATTGGTGACATCATTGCGAGTCTAAGCAAGACTAAAGAAAGAATGCCGTTGCCAAAAAGTAAACCAGCAGTGCCTGCACAAACAAAACAGAAAATGGCAAACAAAATGGCACTTCCTAAATCAAAGCCTGATATGAGTATGGCACAAGATACAACAAGACCACTTACAATGAGTAAATTTTCAGAATGGAGCAAAAAATAATGTCTGACTTTTTTAAACTAGTACAGAAACTAAACGACATCGAAGAGAACAAGGAAACTTCAGTTGTTGTTGAAAGTGCTCCAAGCACAAAGCCAGTAGAGATTGCTGAAACAGCAAACCTACTAAGCAAGTTTAATGCTATCAGTGCAGAGAATCCTTACCAGCCAGTTGTTGTTGAAGCAGCGGAAGTTGAAGAAACTGATGATATGGCAACACGCTATCGTAACTTTATGAAAAGTGAAGTTGAAGCTGGTAATGATCTTAGCACAGTTGCTACAACAGTTGCAGAAACAAACATTGGTGCAGCAAAACTTGATCGCATGTTTGCTAGTACATACAAAGTAATGGAACAACTTGTTGATATTACATCAGAAGGTGGACAACTTAGCGGCGGAGTAATTGCTGAAGGTGGTGACGAAAGTTACTTGAATGTAGCACATGAAAAGATTGCTGAAGCATTCCAAGCTCTTAAAGATGCACACATGTATGCAGTAAAGCAGGCTGAGGAAGACTAATGCGTTTCCGTCAGTTCTCAGAAAACTCTGCAATGGATGCCACAGTAGAGATTATGAAAAAATCATTCAGTCCTGAGCGTAAAGCAGTGCAAGCAGAAGTGCTTGAACTTGTTCGTGCTGTGCAGATGGGCAAGGGCGATAAGATGGAACTTGCTATGAAACTTACAGCACTTGCTAAAAGTGAACTAGAAGCAAAGCGCAATGATCCAGATCTTAAAATTAGCGTAGATCAAAACCTTGGTATGTTAGATCGTGCAATGAAGGCAGTAACTGGCATGAGCGAAGGCATCACTGAAGAAGAACTTGAAGAATATAAAAGCCTAGCAAGTCTACGCAATAGGTCAAGTTTGGATGCAATGTCTAGATTGCAGGACAGAAATAAGAAAAAGAACCTAAAGTAATTGAGATTCCAAAAGGCACACAATTAGATTTGTTTAAAAAAGCCAGTGAAGACATTGAAGAAGGAGCTCGTGAAATAGATCCTAAAAAGATGCAAGCATACATGGACTTTAAGAAAGAAAAAGACATAGATGGTAGTAGTGTGCGCATGGCTGTGGATAATCCAGATCATCCTGAAACAAAACGCATGATGACAAATGATGACTTTGCTAAAGCAGTAGATATGTACAAGAGTGCATTAAAAGAAAGTGTTGAAGAATCACTTACAGAAGAACAGTTTGATGAAAAAGCAGGCGAAAAAGATGCTTGCTATCGCAAAGTAAAATCACGCTACAAAGTATGGCCCAGTGCATATGCTAGTGGCGCACTAGTAAAATGCCGCAAAGTTGGTGCAGCCAACTGGGGCAACAGCAAGAAGAAATAATGCGTATTGTTGAACTACATGAGGACTTGCGTTCTTGGTTCGGCAAAGGCAAAAAGGGCGGCGCCGGAGGCGGCGGCTGGGATCGTTATAATACCAAAGGCGAAAGAATTGGTAAGTGTGGGGATAGAAAAAAAGGTGAGGGCAAACCAAAGTGTTTGTCTAAATCAAAGGCTGCAAGTTTAAGAGCCAGTGGTGGCAAGGCAGCAATTGCAAAAGCAGTAAACAGAAAACGTAGACAAGACCCTAAGAAGAATCGCAAGGGCAAAGCAAAGAATGTTAAAAACAAATGAGAGCAAGTGATTTTATTACAGAACAACCAGTTACCACAACAAATAAACAGGGTGTGACTACCACTGTAAACAAAGCAGCAAACAGAGTTACTACTCGTGATGCTGGTGGCACAGTTGTTAAAGATCGCAGTGGCAATATGCGCAGTATTAGTACTCCTAAAATAGGCGGCTTTCAAGCAAAGCAAACATTCAGACCAGATGCTACTCCAGGTTATCAACAAGCAACTTACAAGTCAGGCGGCACTACGCTTGATGTGAAGGGTAGTCCAGAGACTGGGTATACTCAAACAGTTGGATCTAGTGTTGCTGGAACGAACGTTCAAGCCAAGCAACGCTATAGTGGACAGAAAGAGTTTAGCGCAAGTGCAAATTTGGTAACAATCAAAAAGTCAGTGCAACATCAACTATATCAAAGCCGGGTGCTAAACCTGTTACTAAAATGTCAATGACTAAAGGTGGAAAAACAACAGTCATTAACGAAGCATTTGAACAAGCCATCTTTGAAGATGAAGTAACACTTGAGGATACACAAGACTTCCATGAAGAGTATGGGTATCTAGGATACAGCATTGATGAAAATGACTTATTTGAAGCAGAGTACCAAGGACGTAAAGTAAAACTAAACAAGCCAATGCGTGGTGATGTTAAAAAGTTTAAAGTATACGTTAAGAATAAAAAAGGCAATGTAATCAAAGTGAACTTTGGCCATGGAGGCACTAGTGCTAAGAAAGCCGGTGAAAAAACTATGAGTATCCGTAAGTCCAATCCAAAAGCTCGTAAGAGTTTCCGTGCAAGACATAATTGTGATAATCCAGGACCTAAGACAAAAGCACGTTATTGGTCATGTCGCAAGTGGTAATATTTCAAAATATTACTTGACACTTCTCCCACATACATATATAATAAAGCATAATCAACAAGGAGTATTCACATGAGTGACAGAGTTTTTTTCGACTGAAGATAAAGCAAAACTAACACAACTAGTAAATGAAGGCATCACTGTAATGCAGGAAGTTGATGATCTAAATGATGGACTCAACGACACAATCAAAGCAATTGCAGAAGAAATGCAGATTAAACCAACAGTGCTTAAAAAAGCATTGCGCACAGCATACAAAGCAGACTTCGAGAAGCATAGCGATGAATACAGTGAACTTGAGAACATCCTGGCTACTGTGGGCAAAATCTAAGTGCAAAAAGTAAAACAATTTTGGATCAATAGTTACACTAGCGATAGAACTGCGTTCTACTTTGAGTTGATTAGTTTCATTTTCACAGTGGGTGCAAGTATGTTGCTGGCAGTAAATGCTGACAATCCAAATATGTTACTTGTTTACCCTGGATTTTTTGTAGGAAGCGTAACACAACTATATGCAAGTTGGCGTAGAGGTGCAGCATGGATTATGTTGCTTACTGCCTACTTTGCATGTGTCAATGTTTTTGGCTATGGAGTAGCGGCACTATGGTGGTAGATAAAAAAACCCTACCAGTGGTTAGCATGGTTAGCAACAACAACACTAGTAGTTGCTGCTAGTCTAGCAAGTTTTGTTCCCGAACTTTATTTTCATCACTGGGCATTTATTATTGCTAATGGACTTTGGATTGCTGTAGGGTATCTATGGCGAGAAAACAGTTTACTTTGGATGAATATACTTCTCACAGGGATTTACGTTTTAGGATTATTTTAATGCAGATATTAGGTCCTGGCGGCGGTTTTATGAATCACATGAGATGGCTATTATGGCTTACAATAGATAAACCAACGTTTCATCACAGTGTTATGTTTCCACAAAAAGATGTTTATCGTAATATGCACAATGATGGTTGGCCTGATACTCTAGAAGAATTTAACAATTTGCCCTATGAAGATTTACCTGCTAGTGCAGTTTTAAATCCAAAAAGTAAAGTTAAATTTATTAAAAATATGTATATAACAAAAAGAAGTAAACAAAACTGGTTAGAATATGAGTGGAAGTTTCGCAATAAGTTAGAAATGTTTTGTAAAGTAGAACATCTTGCTAGTATGCTAGAGCAAGATATAAAACAATAGTGATGTGTGTAGATGTTGAAATTGCAAATAATCATTACAAGGATATGAACAAAGACAGCCCGTCGCTAACTAAAAATTTGCATGAAAATTATAGGTTGTAATATAAATTGGTTAAGGATAGAGTCTAAAAGATTGTTAGATCCAGTATTAGATAAGGAACTCTACAACGCTGCAACAGAATATTTTGACATTGACAATAATTATAAAGATGCTACAATAGTGCATAAACTTTGGTATGACAGGATAAAAAATTGAGTTATGTAGACGCATATTTTGATAGAGAACGTGATCGTATCCATGTAGTGGAACGTGTAGATGGCAAACGTGAATACAAAGAGTATAGTGCCAACTATGTGTTTTATTATGATGATCAACGTGGCAAATACAAAACTATCTTTGATACGCCAGTAAGTCGATTTGCAACACGCAATCGCAAAGAGTTTCAGCGTGAACTAAAAATACAAGGAGACAAAGGCACATGGGAAAGCGACATTAATCCTGTGTTTCGTTGTTTGGAAGAAAACTATTTAGGCAAAGATGCTCCTAAACTGCAAACTGCTTTTTTCGATATTGAAGTAGATTTTCACAAAGAAAAAGGCTACAGTAGTCCTGACGATCCTTTTAATCCAATTACAGCAATTAGTATATACTTAGACTGGACAGATACGCTTGTAACACTTGCTATCCCGCCCAGTGGTATGACAATGGAAACTGCTAAGGATCTAACAAAACGATTTGATAACACATACCTGTTTACAAGTGAAGCAGAGATGCTAGAAGTATTCCTAGACTTGTTAGATGATGCAGATATTGTAAGTGGTTGGAACAGTGAGGGATATGATATACCCTATACAATTAATCGTATTACCCGTGTGCTTAGTAAAGATGACAACCGCAAGTGGTGCTTGTTTGGACAACAGCCTAAAAAGCGCACATTTGAACGCTTTGGTAAAGAAAGCAATACATTTGATCTAGTAGGGCGGGTACACTTGGACTACATGCAACTGTATCGCAAATACACCTATGAAGAGCGTCACAGTTATACACTGGATGCTATTGGTGAACATGAACTAGATGAACGCAAGGTTGCATATGAAGGCACACTGGATCAGTTATACAATCAAGACTTTGAAAAGTTCATTGACTATAACAGGCAAGATACTGCACTGCTAAACAAACTGGATAAGAAACTACGTTTTATTGATCTAAGTAACATTCTTGCACATGAAAACACTGTGCTACTAATGACTACCATGGGTGCTGTTGCACTAACAGAGCAAGCAATTATCAATGACGCACATAGTCGTGGTATGGTTGTTCCTAATCGCAAAAGCAGGGACGATGGTCCAAAGATAGTAGCAGCGGGTGCATATGTTGCGTATCCTAAAAAGGGACTGCATGATTGGATTGGTGCTATTGATATTAACAGTTTGTATCCTAGTGTGATTCGCGCACTTAACATGGGTCCAGAAACTGTGGTAGGACAACTGCGTCAAACAATGACTGAACACATGTTGCGTGAAAAGACTGCAAGTGGTACAAGTTTTGCACAGGCTTGGGAAAATGAATTTGGAAGTAGAGAGTATCGTGCAGTTATGGCAATGGAGCGTGGTACTGAAATTACTATTGACTGGGAGAACGGTGACGAAGATACGCTAGTGCATATGATGTTTGGCGTTTAATGTTTGATAGTAATCAGCCCTGGACGCTAAGTGCTAATGGCACTATCTTTACATATGAACGCAAGGGAGTTATTCCTGCACTGCTTGAACGTTGGTATGCAGAACGCAAAGTTATGCAGAAAGAACTAAAGAAAGCCAAGGATGAAGGCGGTGATGTTGAGTATTGGGACAAGCGACAGTTGGTTAAGAAGATTAACTTGAATAGTTTGTATGGTGCCATACTCAATCCTGGCTGTAGATTTTATGACTTCCGTATAGGACAAAGCACAACACTTACAGGACGTTGTATTACAAAACGCATGGCTGAAACTGTAAATGGATTACTTACAGGCAAAGAAGAATACACAGGCGATGCTATTGTGTATGGCGATACTGATAGTGTGTACTTTAGTGCATGGCCCATGATGCGAGAGGATGTTGAGGCAGGTCGGCAAGAGTGGACAAAAGAGATTGTTGCACAACTCTATGATGGTATTGCAGATCAAGTGAACATAGAGTTTCCTATTTTTATGGAACGTGCTTTTCACTGTCCGCGTGAGAATGGTGAGATTATCAAAGGTGGCAGAGAGATTGTTGCAACTAAAGGACTGTACATTACTAAGAAGCGTTATGCTGCACTGATCTATGACCTAGAAGGTTTCCGTTTGGATACAGATGGCAAGCCCGGCAAAGTAAAAGCAATGGGCTTGGATTTGAAGCGCAGTGACACGCCAAAAGTTATGCAGGATTTCCTTAGTGAACTACTACTGGATGTGCTTACTGGTTGTCAGCGCGAAGAAATTATTGAAAAAGTAAAAGAGTTTAAGAATACATTCCATGAGCGTCCGGGTTGGGAAAAAGGCACACCCAAGCGTGTTAACAACTTGACCAAGTACAGTGCAGAAGAAAAGCGACTGGGCAAAGCAAACATGCCAGGACACGTTAGAGCAGCAATGAACTGGAACAACATGCGTAAGATGAATGGTGACAAGTACAGCCAAGAGATTATGGATGGTGCTAAAACTATTGTGTGCAAACTTAAAAGCAATCCACTAGGATATACAAGTATAGGTTATCCAACTGATGAGACTCATTTGCCACAGTGGTTTAAGGAAATGCCCTTTGACAATGGACTAATGGAAGCCACTATTGTAGATCAAAAGATTGACAACTTATTAAGTGTGCTGGACTGGGACTTAAAGGGTGCAACGCAAACTGCAAACACATTTGATGATTTATTCTCCTTTGAGTAATATACGCATATAAATACACTTGGAGAACGTTTATGAAACTTGTGGATAAATTAATTTTGTTTAGTCGCTTTTTGCGTGATAACAAAGACCATGAGCTGGATTTAGACACTCTGTTAACAACACAAAAAGAGTATTTCAAAGAACAGTCGCGTTACTGGCGTGATAAAACAGATTACACTGAAATAGACAGCGTTGTAAGTGAAATGCAGACTCTTACTGCTAGATACAATGATTTACTTCGTAGCATAGATCAAAAAACTAACGATCTTTTGCGAAAAGAAGAGCTACTTATACTTCGTAAAGATTATGAAACATTTGAAAGTAAAGAACATAATCTAGAACTAGTGCAAGAAAGAGCTTATCGTGACACTGAAATTATTAATAGGATTGCAGCCGAAGTAGGATTCTATAGCGATTGGCATTACGCAGGTGTTGAACTTAATCCTAGTAATGGAGTACTTACAGAAAGCATGCTGGCATGTGATCCTCTTTATATATACACAGGCAATATCGCAGACACAGATAGTATACGCAGTAAATTTAACAGCTTTTTTTCAACTAGACGTTTAATGTTCTATAACAACTTAAAAAAATTTTCCGCAAAATCAATTTGGTTTGGCAACAAGCATTAACTGTTATGAATTTTGGCCCATGGATCCTATCAAGGATGAGATGATTAGTAGAGTATACAATCTATTACGGCCGGGCGGGTATTTTATCTTTACCTATAACAATTGTGAACAACTAGCAAGTTTAGACCTATGTGCAGGACCTAGAGGCTACCGTACATATAACACTAAAGAGCTTATGACAAATATGGTGCGGATGTTTGGATTCCAGATAGTAAGTGAACAGAGCCATAGAGATACTCATAGTTGGATGATAGTCAAAAAACCTGGTGATCTTACTAGTCAAAAACTAACTTCACCGCTTGTTGTAATTGAAACTTCTAAATAATTTTTATTGACATTAACCTCAAACCTAAATATAATACTACTATTACAAACATAAGGAAACTTCGATGAAAGATTATCTACTCGACATCGTCAAGCACACACATTCGCTTGGCTTTATTAGTCTGGTTAAAGTAACAGGCACAGACAAAACCACAACATTTGAAGGACTTGCAGAAGACCGTAGTGTTATTCTTCAAGCCACAACTAAGACACCAGTAGCAGACTTTATGGGTACCTTTGGTATGCCTAACTTGGACAAACTGGGTGTTATCCTGCGTATTCCAGAATATGCAGAAAATGCTAACATTAGCATTAACACACAAGAGCGCAACGGTGAAACAGTACCAGTTGGTATTGCATTTGCAAATGCCAGCGGTGACTTTAAGAATGACTATCGCTTTATGGCAAGTGAGATCATTAACGAAAAACTTAAAACAGTTAAGATGCGTGAAGTAAATTGGGGCATTCAGTTCCAACCTACAGTAGCAAGCATCCAGCGTTTTAAGTTTATGATCAGTGCTAACAGTGAAGAGACTACATTCATTGCTAAAACAGAAGATGGAAACCTTAAGTTTTACTTTGGTGACCATAGCACACATGCTGGTAACTTTGTATTCCAACATGACGTTGCAGGTGAGGCAACACGCGGATGGGCATGGCCCGTTGAGCAAGTAAGTAAGATTCTAAGTCTTGGTGGTGATACAACATTCAAGTTTAGTGACGATGGCGTTGCAGAGATTGTTGTTGACAGCGGACTTGCAGAGTATCGTTACTTGCTTCCAGCACAAAGCAAGTAATGGCAGACTTCTTTCGTCCTCGTTCTTATGCTATGAAAGTTGATCCTACGCTGAAATATGCGTGGATCAACATTCCTAAAAATGGAAGTAGTTTCATACAAAAGGTACTAGACGATAATGCTTGGAACGATGTACCTGAAGATTTAATTAGTAGCATTGCAGAATCTCCTAGCATAAAAAAAATTGTAGTATTACGCGATCCTGTAGAACGCTGGATCAGTGGATTTGCACAGTGTATGATACCGGTAGTTTGAAAATACTAGACTTGTTAGACAATGATATGTTTGTATCAACTATAAGAATGAATCCAGTATATGATGATCATACAGAATATCAACATAGATTTATAGGCGCCGCACGAAACTTAGAATATATCTATATGCAAAGAACACGATCTAATGAATTTTATAGATTACTTGCAGCGTGGATTAGACGTACAGGCGGTGTTGCTAATTTTGATAACTGGCAAGATCCCGTAAACCCTGCAAGAAATAATTCTAATAAACTTGCAATCTACAATAAACTTAGTGTACAATTTAACAAAGATAGTGTTTTAAAAGATTTACACAAAACTGATTATGAACTGTTTGAAAAATATGAACAATTTACCAACTAACCTAACTGAACTACAAAATGACTACGCAGTGTTTCTTCCAGCACTTAGTTCATTCTACGTGAATGTAACTGGAAAGGCGCGGCACAGTGCAGGATCCAATAATCCCAGTGTATTGCAGGAACGCATCCCTGAATGCCTGGGTCCTGCAGCAATTAATATGGACTATCTAAAACCTAATCCAGTCTGGCACTACAAATGGAGTTTGCACAGTGCTGGTCATAGTAGTTTGGATATTGAAAAAGACTTGCCGCGTGAAATGATGTATCGTGAACGTGATCGCAGTAACAGTTTTATGCTGGGTGACAGTGGTGGCTTTCAGATTGGTAAGGGGTAAATGGCCAGGTGATTGGAAAGCAGGCAGTGGTTGTCCACAGGCACAAAAGAAGCGTGATGGTGTACTACGTTGGATGGACAAGTATATGGACTATGGCATGATCCTAGATGTGCCAGCCTGGTTAAGTCGTAGTCCAGAAGGTGCTGCAGCCTCACAGATTAGTTCATATCAAGAAGCAGCAGACGCAACTGCATTTAATAATGAATACTTTATCAAAAATCGCAATGGTGATTGTAAGTTTTTAAATGTACTACAGGGTGAGAATCATGCACAAGCAGATGCTTGGTATGAACAGATGAAAGTGTTTAATGATTCCAGTGTTTATCCAGATGCACATTTTGAAGGCTATGCTATGGGTGGACAAAATGCATGTGATGTACATCTTATCCTCAAACGTATAGTAACACTGATGCATGATGGTTTACTTGAAAAAGGACAGCATGATTGGATGCACGTTCTGGGTACAGGCAAACTTGAATGGGCAGGTGTACTTACTGCTATTCAACGTGGCGTTCGTAAATTATATAATGAAAACTTTACTATTAGTTTTGATTGCGCAAGTCCTTTCCTAGCAACAAGTAATGGACAACAGTACACATATTACAAGCATCCACAAAATGAAAAGTGGGGATACATTATGGAAAATGCTCCAGATGATAAAGCATTCAGTAATGATACAACACCCTGGGATGACTATTGCGCAAAACTATACAGTAATTGGATGCCAAGTCCTATTACGCAGAACATGACTCTAAAAGATATTTGTGTATATGCACCAGGTGATCTCAATAAGAATGGACTTGAAGGTAAAACTAGTTGGGATACATTCAGTTACGCACTGTTAATGAATCATAATGTTTACACCCATATTCGCAGTGTACAAGAAACTAATAGACTTTATGACGAAGGTAGTTATCCTTATCAACTAGTTGATGACAACTTTGAAGCAACTGCAGTTAAAGATGTAATCGCTCGCATATTTGAACTGGATGATTTTGACAAACAAATGAAACTTATTGATGATCATAGTCGTTTGTGGATGCGTGTAGTTGGTAGCCGTGGTGCTATTGGCAAAAAGACAGTAAACGCCAGTACACAGTTTTACAGTCTTTTTGAGGAAGTTTAACTTGACAAGTTTGCAAGTTGTGCTATTATATAGTATATTATCTGTTAACAACATATGAGGGTAGTGTAATGGCTACACTAAAGGAAAAAGAAAACTTAATCGAGGCCTTTAAAGGCCCACATTTCTATCGTGTCCGTCTTTGGGGATATGGTGCAGAAACTAGTTACATGAAAATCAGCAAAGAAGCATATGACTTCTGGAAAGCACATGGCGAAGAACATGGCGACAGTGATGTTGTGAATTATATTATCAACGCTGAAGATGTTGAGGCAGATGATATTGCACAGCAAGAAGATTATGATGAGTTAGATCCTGCAACTATTCCTCGCGAAGCATTGTTTATGCATGACGAAGATGGTGTTGGCAGTACTTACTACGAGCCAGTAGATCAATTTGATGCAACCTACAATATTGCACAGGATGCTGCATACCTCACTGTAGAAAAAGTCAGCAGTGAAGAATACGATGCAGAAGTTCTAGAGGATACTATCGAAAATGAAGACCTAAATGACTTTCTATCTCGTGTTGGAGAAGAAAGCGACTGGGAACATGATGGGTATGTTGAAGGTCACGAACATGGCAATAAGTATCCTCCAGAAAGGGACATACATCTGCCAGTTCCAAAGCCAGGAGAAAGGAACTTTCTTTGAGGCTATGATAGAAACTGCTTTACCTTTTAATCAAAATCTGTTAAAATTTGCTACAGAGGAAGCACCGGACGGTGAGGATCTAGTATACGGCGTAGAGTATGATGGCCAAGACTTAGACAATTATGGTGGCGATACCAACGGCAAAGGCTACTATGCACACTTTTGGAAACAGGAATATTAGAAATGGCAGAAATGGATAACATGATGTTGGATGCAATGCGCGAAGATGCAATGCGTCTACAACTACACAAGAGCAAGCGTATGATTTGGGTTACATTTCAGAAAGAGGGTATTCATAAATATCCTGCTGCACTGGATGATCCAAACTAGCAACAGGTGACTGGGATGATGTTTCATTCCTAGGATATCCACATCGTCACATGTTTCACTTCCGTGTAAGCATTGAAGTATTCCATGATGATCGTGAGATTGAATTTATTCAGTTTAGTCGTTGGCTACAACGGTTGTTTAGTGAAAACGTTATGACACTGGACTATAAGTCTTGTGAAATGATTGCAGACGACATGTTTTTAGAGATCCGTAAAAAGTATGGATCAAACAGAGAAGTTCACATTGAAGTGAGCGAAGATGGTGAGAACGGTTGTGTTGTCACCTTTCCAAAAGCCTAAGGGAGAACTATCGTGGCTGGAAAACCAATGAGTAATGAAATTATTAAAGTATTTAACGACCTAGATGACTACTTGCGTTTCTGTAAGGAGTTTGGCTGGGCATATAATGAAGCAGACTTATATCGTGCAGATGCGCCTGGTTATGCAGAGTATACAAGATTTAAGCAGGGCACTCGTATTCCTAAAAACTGGATGCGTGATGCAAAGTTTCGACTAAGTCAATATCAAGATAATCGCAGTGGTGGTAATTTCCAAAGCGGACGGAGAAACTAAATGACTGTGTATATTGTGGACATCGAAGCAGTTGATACTCGCTACACTAAACAATGGAAAGAACATCTTCCAGATCAACTGCAACGTGCATTAGTAAATGATGCGGCAGTACTAAGTGAAGTAGAAGTTATTAGCGGCGGAGATGTTCCACAATCTACAACACCGGGTGCGTTCTTAAACTTTGGAGGTACTAATGTATACAAGAGTAATCAACTTATGCAGATTGCTACTCTGTTTTGTAGTGGGCGTATTAGAAGTGGCGATTACTTTCTCTATACTGATGCTTGGGAATCCTACTGTTATTCAGCTCAAGTACATGGCTAGGCTTCTTGGGGTTGACATTCGCATCGGTGGCATGTGGCATGCTGGTAGCTATGACCCGCAAGACTTTTTGGGTAGACTAATTGGCGATGAACCTTGGGTAAGAGATGCTGAACGTAGTATGTATAGTTGTTATGATGACAACTACTTTGCTACACAGTTTCATATTGATCTGTTTGAAGAAACATACACAAATGAACTAGAAAATCATTTACCAGTGCAAGTAGGCTGGCCCATGGAGTATTTGCGTAATAGTTTAACTGCTTATGCAGGTATGGAAAAGCAAAATTTAATACTTTTTCCACATCGCGTAGCACCAGAGAAGCAAGTAGATATCTTTAGAGATCTTGCAGAAGCATTACCCGAATATAAGTTTGTAGTTTGTCAAGAACAAGAACTTACAAAAAAACGAGTATCATAATATGTTAGGTGAGGCTAAACTTGTGTTTAGTGCTAACCTACAAGAGACACTTGGTATTAGTTGGTATGAAGGCGCATTAGTAGATGCTATTCCTATGGTGCCTGACAGACTTAGTTACAGTGAAATGTCTGTAAGAGAATTTGTATATCCTAGTGAATGGACAGAGAGTTATGATAAATACTTACAGCACAAAAAATTAATTGTTGCTAGAATTCAAGACTACATGGAGAACTACTCAAGATTTCTCCCAGCAATCCATACACAAGTTAAAAAACTAGAAACTGAATTCTTCAGTGGTGAAGCACTGTATAAACATATTCGAGAAAGTATCTTATGAACATCGCCTTTATTGGTTGCGGCAAACTAGGTATGCCGTGTGCAGAAGAAATAGCAAAAGCAGGACATAGTGTTACAGGCTATGATGTTGCTAAAGTAAAAAGTAAACTAGTAGAAGTTAAAGACACTATTGCAGACGCAGTAAAGTTTGCAAAGATTGTTTTTGTTGCTGTGCCTACTCCGCATGATGCAGACTACGATGGTCGTGCACCTACTGCACACTTAGAACCTAAAGACTTTAGTTACGACATTGTAAAAGATGTATTGCGTGAATGCGATAGTGTAATGAATCCTGCACAAATGATTGTGCTTATTAGCACAGTGTTACCTGGCACAGTTCGCAGAGAACTGGCACCTCTTGTTACCAACACACGTTTTGTATACAATCCATATCTTATTGCTATGGGCAGTGTTGCTTGGGACTTTAGAAATCCCGAAATGGTTATGATCGGCACTGAAGATGGTGACGAAACAGGTGATGCACGAGAACTAATTAACCTATACAAAACTGTTATTGAGAATGATCCCCGGTATGTAGTTGGTACCTGGGATGAGTGCGAATGTATCAAAGTGTTTTATAACACGTTTATCAGTACAAAGATTACACTGGCAAATATGATACAAGATGTCGCAATGAAGCAGGGCAATATCAATGTTGATGTGGTTACCCAGGCACTGGCAGAGTCAAGCAAACGGATCATGAGCCCGCAGTATATGACTGCTGGGATGGGTGATGGCGGTGCTTGCCATCCTAGAGACAATATTGCCCTGCGTTTCATGGCACAAGAACTAGACTTAGGCTATGACATTTTTGATGCAATTATGAATGCCCGCGAGATACAGGCGAAGAACCTAGCAGAATTTTTAGTAGCGCAAGCAAAACTACATGAACTACCTGTGCTTATCCACGGTGAAGCATACAAGCCAGATGTTCCATACAAAGATGGCAGTTACAGTTTACTAGTTGCACACTATTGTGAACAACTAGGCTATTATCCTATTATGGTAGATCCTCATACAAGTCCTCAACGTGGCCCATTCAAAGCAGTAGCATTATTAGGACATAGTGCAGAGACAACATACAAATATACCAGACAAAACTATGAAGATACACTATACTGCTATCTAAGTGACGGCAGTGTAGTTGTTGATCCTTGGAGAAAATTTAAAGATGAACGATATAAAGTCATCCATTACGGAAACACACGAACGCTGGCATAAAGGCCACATTGAACCTTTTTGGTCAAAGCAAAGTTTTAGTAGATTAGACTACCAACGTAAAACGTTTAACAATGAAAAAGACTTCATACGATGGAAACGCCAAGGATATGTGCATCCTAAAGACACTACACTGGTCTGTTATGTGATATGCTCAAAAACAGCCTATTTGGAACAATGATATTATCGCTTGGTTTGAGGATACTTACAGTGTGAAGATGTTGGTACCAGTTACTATCGCATGGAAACTGTTCTTATTCTAACCACAAAGATACATATAAAAATACAGAAACTATTCAATGTAAATTGAAAGATTGTGTTCGTGTTGTAGTATTTCTTAGAAGATTGGCGTAGTGGTCATATCAGTGAAGTAGATGGTGTTCCTTTACAAACTGGCGGGCAGGTGACTACGTCTTCTGGGAAAGTGATACCTCACATATAGCTGCAAACATGGGCACAGATCAAAGATTTACACTACAGTTGACAGGTCACAGATGATAGACTACGATAAATTTGATATAGCCAGTTTGAGGTTAAAGTATCAACAGCACCCTAGTTATGGACTGATAAACATACCAAACTTTTTATCTGACGATATGACACAACAATGTGCAGATGAACTAGAAGGTCTGCCACTAGACAAGGCAAACACTTTACACGCAAAGGCAGTTGTATGTATGAGTACAACGACCTGTCAATTACACCTGTACAAGATAAGACTAGTACATGAATTGCATAGCAGTAGATTTTTGCACTGGTTAGAACATTTAACTGGTGTTGAAAAACTATTGCCTGATCCTCACTTAGTTGGTGCAGGGTACATGAAATCCTTTGCTGGTGATACACTTAAAGTGCATACAGATTTTAATTGGGTAGAAGAAATACACTTGCACAGAGCAGTAAGCATTATCATTTACTTCAATCAAGATTGGGATAGTAATTGGGGAGGCTGTTTAAACTTTTATGATTTTAAAATCGAAGAAATACTAAGTTCAATAAAACCAGACTGGGGAAATATGTTAGTTTGGAATTATCATAATTTAGTATATCACGGCTATCCAGATCCGATGACCTGTCCAGAAGACCAAAGTCGTAAAGGCATGAGATTGTTCTACTATCAAAGTAGAAGTAAACCTGATGCTGAAAATCCTCCGCATCGTAGTTTGTATTGGTTTAATAGCAAAGAAAAACTGCCCTATGATATAAGGCAAAAAACATGACCACACTTCCAAACTTAAAAGATAAACCCTATGGTGGTGCTTGGAGTATAGATGATGTTGATGCTATTGCTACTGTAAAAATAGAACATCGTCCTTACAACACCACAGATTTGCAGGAGTTTTTACACGACTATGCTGCGTGGATGCAAACAAGGACATAACATACATGGTATAGAACGCTTTACACATCTTGCATATGCTAACGGCACTACTGAGGTATTTGATAAGTTTTACCAACGTCATAATAATAAGAGACTTAGATTGTGGCGTGGTGAATATTTTTATCATCAAATACAAGCAAGAGAACTGTTTAAAGACTGGGCATGGATTGAAGATGGTGACATACTTGAAAATGATGTAGTTGCAGTAAGCATGCCATTCAGTGACACAGGCGGCATTCCTCATGGTTACCAGTGTGTAATGGAACAATGCGAACAGTTAAATGTGCCTGTAATGATAGACATGGCTTACGTCAATTTAAGTAAGGTACTAACTTTAATATAGATTTTAAATGTATTGAAGTAATTGCAACTAGCCTTAGTAAAGTGTTTCCTGTTAGTCATATGCGTATTGGCATGCGTTTAATGCAAAACTTTGTAGATGACACGCTAAGTGCATATTGCAATCAAGCAACTCCTTACCTAAATACAAGCAGTGTTCATTTAGGACACAGGCTGATAAAACTATACAAGCCACAATGGTTATGGGACAAATACCATCTAAGGCAACATGAGATATGCAATGAACTTGGAGTTGCTCCAAGTAATTGTGTCATACTAGGTGTTGACCACCTAAATAAGTATGACGAATATAACAGAGGCGGAAAAACAAATAGACTTTGTTTTAGCAAACAGTTATAATAATAGACAGTGACACACCACTATAACTCGGAGAAAAATATGACAACAAGTAACGTAATAACAAATCGCCTACGCAATGCAGGCGCCAGGTATTGGGCTGGAGATAACATTGCAGCATACTTACACGAAGGTGATAAAGAAGCACTAATTGAAGAACTTACAACTAAGTTTGAAGATGTACTAGACAGTTTGATTATTGATCGTGCAAATGATCCTAACAGCAACGACACTGGTCGTAGGCTTGCTAAGATGTATATCAATGAACTAATGGCAGGACGCTATGATCCTCGTCCTAATGCTACAGCATTTCCTAATCATATGGAAGATCGTTATGATGGTATGCTAGTTGTGCGTAGTGAACTTAAAAGCATGTGCAGTCATCATCACCAGCCTGTAGCAGGCGTTGCATACATTGGTATTATTGCAGCAGACACATTGATCGGACTAAGCAAGTATACACGTATTGCACAATGGTGTGCAAGACGCGGCACACTACAAGAAGAACTAGCAATGGATATTGCTAAGGAGATTCAAAAGGCAACTGGCAGTGAAAACTGTGGCGTATATATCCAAGCAACACATGGATGTTGTGAAAACAGAGGTATTATGGCACATAGTAGTTTAACACAAACAACTGTACTACGTGGCGCATTTAAAGATGACCATGGTACTAAAAAAGAGTTTATGGATAATATTAAACTACAACAAGAATTTGCACGTTAATGAAAATTAGTTCGCACAACGAATGGTCACCACTTCGTAGTGTGATAGTAGGAATGGCAGCCGGTGCTAACAAGCCTGACGGTTGCCATTTTGAACATCCTGGTGCATACCCTGGACATGTAACTGCACAAGCAGACATGGACTTGGATCGCTTTGCTAGAACACTGGAGCAAGAAGGTGTAAAAGTACACAGACCCAAGTATCATAACTTTTCACTAACAGGTGGCATGTACAACTACTGTCCAAGAGATAGACTGTTAGTAGTTGGTAATACTGTTGTTGATTGTAACATGCAGTATGCATGCAGAGAGCAAGAGAGCAGTTATTATGACTACGTTCTCAAAAGTGCAAAGCGTGTTATAACTGTACCACGCAATAGATGGGTAAGTTTGATGCTGCTAATGTTTGTAGACTGGGCCAAACACTGTTATATCTACAAAGCGTTAGCGGCACACGAGCAGGTGCAACTTGGTTACAAGAACAGTTTCCAAATCACACAGTAGAAGTTACTAAAACTTATGGCGGTGTACATATTGATAGCATTTAGTGCCCAGTTAATGATGGACTTGTTGTAGTAAATAAGGATAGAGTAAGCAAAAACACTTTACCTAAGTGTTTCAAAGATTGGGAAGTTATTTGGCTAGGTGATGAAGATCTAACACGGAAAGGTTTTTCTGGCGAAGCATTTGCAAGTAACTATATACTACTGAACTTCTTTATGATTCGACCAGACTTGGCAGTAATTGATGACTGTCCTAAACTAGAGCAAGCATTAAGAGCAAATGGAGTACTAAGTTACACTGTACCATTTGCACATTCAAGAACACTAGGCGGTGGTCATCACTGCACTACGCTAGATTTACATAGGAGATAACAATGGATAGATCAGGTCCACTAATTGAAGCATTTGACAGATTGCCCGACGGGGTAATAAGACAAGAACTGACATCATATTTTATGCGTGATGGACAACTTGTCAAAGAAACTGTTGAGCGAGTGTATGATTCAAACGGAGATTACACTGACGGCACACATGTTGTGCCCTTGACAAAAGATATAATATAAAAAGGGATATATCAATGAATATTATTAAAACAATGGTACTAGGATTTGCACTCATGCTTGGCATGGCTTTAGTGCTGTTGCAGCAGACAAAGTAAAGGTTGGATTTGTATATGTGGGTCCAATTGGTGACCATGGCTGGACATATCGTCATGACATTGGTCGTCAACAAGTAGAAGAAGCATACGGAGACAAAGTTGAAACAATCTACGCCGAAAGCGTATCATATGGTCCTGATTCAGAACGTGTGATTCGTCAGATGGCAAAAGCGGTGCAGACATTATCTTTGCAACAAGTTTTGGTTATATGGAACCAATGCTTAAAGTTGCAAAAGACTTTCCAGATGTAAAGTTTGAACATGCAACAGGTTACAAACGTGCAGACAATATGAGTACATATGGCTTGCGCTTGTATCAAGCACGACATGTGCAAGGTGTTATTGCAGGACTAATGACAAAGACAAACAAGATTTGTTACGTTGGTGCATATCCTATTCCGGAAGTTATCCGTGAAATTAACACCTACTACATGGGTGCAAAGAGTGTTAATCCAAAAGTTGATATTGATGTCATTTGGGTTAACACTTGGTATGATCCTAGTAAAGAAGCAGATGCTGCCAACGTTATGATGGCTGAAGGTTGTGACATGGTTGCACAGCACACTGATAGTCCTGCTCCATTGCAGGCTGCACAACTAAAAGGCAAGTTAGGTTTTGGTCAAGCAAGTGATCAAATCAAGTTTGCTCCTAAAGCACAACTGACAGCAACTATTGACAACTGGGGTCCTTACTATATTAAGAAAGTAGGACAGGTAATTGATGGTAACTGGCAAGTTGGTGACTACTTTGGTCATATGAATGAAGATGCTGTACAAATGGCACCGTTTACAAATATGCCAGCAGATGCAGAAGCAAAAGCACAAGCAATTAAAGATGCTATCTGAAGCAGGCGAGTACTTTGCATTTACAGGTCCTATCAAAGACAACACTGGCAAACTGCAACTTGCAGATGGCGATGTTGCTGATGATGCACACCTTAATACAATGAATTACTATGTTGAGGGTATTGATGCAACGGTACCTAAGTAATGATTCCAGTTATTGATTTCACAAGTGAATCAGTATTGGACGAGATTCGCGAAGCCTACACCTCAGTGGGCTTCGCAGTCTTTACTAATACATTAGATCCAACTGATCAACAAACTATGTAAAACTGGTTTGATTACATGAAGCAGTTCTTTGAATTAGACTAGAAACTAAAAAGCAGAAATATTCTTATCAAGCAGAAAACAATTTAGGATATAGTGTTATGGGTGCAGAAAATGTAGACCCAACTGCTCCTAAAGATATGAAAGAAAGTTTCAATTACAACAACACACGCATGCCAGAGAGCGTTATGGCCAGAGGAAGTTGACCTTCGTACAACAGGATTACAAACTATTCGTATTGCAGATGATCTAACACTGCGTATACTTGCTAAGTTTGATACTATCCTAGACTGCGGCACTACACTAGTAGATGCGCATCAGGATCCATATAATACAACACGAGTAATTCACTACCCTGCATACACTGGTCCACTAGAGGACAAGCAAATGCGCATTGGTGAACACAGTGACTACGGCACCATCACACTGTTATGGCAGATCAATGATGTGCCAGGACTTGAAGTACAGGATTTAGGAGGTGCTTGGCATCCCGTACCCTATGCAGAAGATGGTGTCGTAGTCAACATTGGTGACTTACTACAGCGTTGGACAAATGATTATTTTGTTAGCACTAAGCACAGAGTAGTAAACACACACATTGACCAAACACGTTACAGCATGCCACACTTCGTAGATCCTACACCAGGAACTATTGTGCAGAACTTGCGTAACGAGCCAAACAAGTATGATCCTATTGAAAGCAAGGAATACTTGATGTGGCGATTAGCACAGAGTTATTAACATGGATTTATTTCAAGAACAAGACTTTATATCACACGCAGGCATTCCGATGACATGGAAAATTGAAATGGATGCGCTCACAGATGCCGAATGGGCTGCTTGTGCAAAAATGGTTATGGAATATCAAAATCGTCCTTTTTACAAAGCAGTAGGTATTCCAAGAGGTGGTGTTAAGTTTGCAGATGCACTTAACAAATATGCCAGTGGAGATCCCAAGGATGAAGTAATGGTTGTTGATGATGTTTACACCACTGGTACAAGTTTCCCGAGAATTTATTGCAGAGAACTATCCTATGTGGACAATGCAACAAGGGTTTCGTTGGTGTGTGTTTGCTCGCAAACCAAGTGATACAGTAGAAGGTGGATTTGTAAAAGCACTGTTTACTATGCCAACAGCAAATAACCAATATGATTAAACAGTATATCAAAAGTTATCCAGACTTCCCTAAAAGGGCGTGGACTTTAAATGCACAGCAAGTTTATGTGCAGGTGAAGGATTTAAACTTACAAACAACTACATGTATGATAACCTACTCAAGTATTGTCCTGTGGATAAAATTGTAGGTTTAGATGCAAGAGGTTTTATATTTGGTGCAGTGCTTGCACATAGAACAAGAGGCAGTCTTGTACTATGCCGTAAACAAGGCAAACTACCTGGTGCTACAGTAAGCAACACATTTGAACTAGAGTATGGTACTGCTACAATGGAAATACAAAAAGATAGTATCAACAGAGGCGATAGAGTTATTATTATAGACGACTTGATGGCTACTGGAGGTACTATGCAAGCCGCTATAGACATGATTTATGAACTACACGCTACTCCTATTGCAGTAGCAGTAGCAATGGATTTAAGTTTTTTAGGTGGTAGTAAAAGCATTATACAGCAAGGAATACCTTTTTATGCGGCAACAGAATACCAATCCTGATCACAACATACCAGGCGAAGAACTAGTATATGAACGTGCTAACGGTATTGTTTATGCACGATATACAAATCCTGAACTGCGTCATATTAAACGTTGGATCATAGGCGGAGATCCTCAAGGATTTATCCCTGGCACTAGCATGCCTCGCCCTGAAGAATGGTGGGAAATAGAAAATCCAATGCCAGACTGGACGCTGATTCAGCAACATAAAAAACTTAGAGATATGTACACAGCATATCTAACTGAGCAAGAAAAGTATAAAGCATGGGAGGTACTAAGTGGGCAACGATGATTATATGCCTCCATACATCGCAGAAGAATGGGAGGCGCTAATGCAAACAGACATGCACGGATACCCAGTATATGAAAATGTTGTAAAAGTACAGGATGATCTCAAAGAAGAAAAACTGCGTAGTCAGCATCCAGAGCTAAGAGAAGCATATGAAAACTATGCTAAACTGCTTGCAAAGTACGGTTTTTGGGATGAAATAACCAAATAAAAGGTTGACGTATCCTCTAACTATGCTATATTAATATAGTAAGTTAGATGTTTAGGAGAAATCCATGCTTAGTAAATCGTTTACAACTTTATTGCTTGCTAGTACTACTGCTCTTGCTGCCTGTGGCGGTGGAGGTGGCGGTGGTGGTGACACGCCTGGAACTACTCCTATTACAATTACAAACTTGGGCAGTGTTAATACAAGCGGTATTAGCAGTGGATTTGCTAGTGTAATACAGCAAGTATCCCAGGATGGCCTGGTTGATGCTAAAGAAACTGTTGAAGTCTTTGAATGGGTAAATGCAAACAGCAACATTGATACAGCAGAACTTGCAAAGTACAACGTTGATATCAATGGCAGTACTTACACATTAGCACAAGCATGGAATATGCTTAAAGGTTACAAAGCACTTTACTATGATGGCAAAGAAGATTTCTGGACTGCACTAATAGATAGCGGCAATTACAATGACGAAGATGATACCTGGATTGAACTTAAACAAGTTGCACAAAATGACGATCCAGACTTTGCTGAAGCAATCGGTAAAGGTAAAAAGACTGTTGATGATTTTTTATGACGAAAAAGGTATTGTAGAAAAGCCTGACAATCCTCCCGTAGTTGATGAGCCAGTTGAACCTAAGCCTCCTGTAGTAGAAGATCCAGTTGAAGAAGATCCAGTTGAAGAGCCAGTAGAAGACACTCCTGTAGTTGAAGAGCCTGTAGAAGAGACACCAGTTGAGGAAGAGCCGGTTGAAGAGCCAGTAGAAGAAGAGCCAGTAGAAGAGACTCCAGTTGAGGAAGAGCCTATTACGGTTGTTGATACAAAAACTACAGTTAACAAAACATATAGTCATTTAGTTAAAACATATGGTGATCCCGTTGTTAACAAAGTAACATCAGTTACTGAAGAAAACGGTTATACAGTTACAACAGAAACTAAAACAACTAGAACACCAGAGTTTCACGAACACTTTGATAATGAAAATACTGTTACCACAGTAACATATAGCGATGGTACACAGAAAGCAACTACAGTAACAGTGCTTATAGGTCGCGGTGTTGTACAGAAAGATGGTGAGACAGTAGTTGAAACAACAGAACTAAGTCGTGTACTAATTGTTGTAGAAGAAGAAACAGAGCAAGTAATTGTTGATCTTGGTCCTGACCATGCAGATATGGGTACACGCACTAGTGGTTATGTTGCTGATGCAAGTCACTATCGCACAGATGAGTTTGCATACTTGGGTAGCAAGTCGTTGAGTGTTAGTAACTTTGATGTTGCATATAGCAGAGGTTGGACAGGCAAAGGTAGTACAATTGTTATTGCTGACACAGGTGCAAATACTGGACACGTTGATCTAGATGGTAACATCAAGCACACAAATGACTTTACAGGCAATGGCATAAACAACAGTGCCACACATGGTACACATGTTGCTGGTATTGCTGGTGCAGAACGCAACGGCGTTGGCGGTCATGGTGCCGCATTTGATGCAGACCTTGCTATTGCAAAAGTAAGCAGTGGTACTAGTTACAGTTTTAGTAATGCAATTAAAGCCGCCGCATGGGGCAAAACTATTGGTAGCGTTGCAATTAATGTAAGTGCTGAAGTAAACTATGATACTGGTTTTCGCAAAAGCATTGTAAAAACTGCTCCTGGAGTGTATCACAGTACACATTGGTACTATGGTGAAAATGGTTACAACGGTGCAGTGAATGAAGCAGTAAAGTGGAAGTCAGCACTTGGTGATGAGCAGGTACTTGTTAAAGCCGCTGGCAATGCAGGCTGGGACTACAGTGCGGGTATGAACCAGATGGCTACTGCAACTGACACAAATGGTAACCTTATCCTTGATGGACAGATGATTGTTGTAGGTAACTGGGATCAGAACAACAACCAGATCAACAGTTCAAGTAACAAAGCAGGTACAGTTTGTGCAACTATGCAAAACAATGTGTGTATTGATGCAGCAAAGATAAAAGATTACTATATCATGGCAAATGGTACAGCAATTACTAGCACTGCAACTAATGGTGGTTACACTACAATGAGTGGTACTAGCATGGCTGCTCCTGTTGTTACAGGTGCTATTGCAGTTTTACATCAGATGTGGCCACACATGAAAGGCAAGCACTGGTACAACTTGTACTTGTTACTGGCAACAAAGACATCGCAGGCTATAATGAAAACATACATGGACAAGGCTTGTTGGACATGGATACTGCTACACGCCCTGTGGGTGCTACTGGTATTCCTACTAGTGGACGTACTAACGGTGGTGTTAGTGCAGTAGCAGGTGGCGCAAACGTAGCGGGTGTTGCTGCAAGTCAGATGCAGGCACTTACAAGTGTTATGGTGCTTGACAGTTTCGAGCGTGACTTTTACATTGACTTAGGCGATATGACACAGGATGTTGATACTAGGACTGCTAGTGTTGCAGAGCAAATGGGTGCAATTAACTACTTTGCAGGTTACATGAACACAGGATCAACATGTCGCAGTACCGTTTGCAGTAACAGAAAACAGCAACATTGAAATTGGAGTTGGTAACAGCACTGGACATTACTTGGGTAATAGTTTCAAGGTACACTTGGTACAACTACAGACAGTAACACAGTCTATGCTAACTACAACTATACTAACGGCGGCTTTTATGCACAGGCTGGTATAGGATATACAAGTGTAAACTTTGATATGTCTAAAAGCATGATGGTTAGTGCAGAGAATGTTGTTAGTACAACTGCTACAGCAGGTTATGAGTTTGCTCCTACAGAAGGACATACACTTGGCTTTGCAGTTAGTCAGCCAGTTACAGTTGAGAGTGCGAGGTTCACTTACAAGTTACCTACAAGCAGAACACTGGATGGCGATGTAAACACAGAACTACAAACAGTGGACTTCCGCAATGCAGATCGTGAGATTGATTTGGGCGCCTACTACAAGTTTGATATTACAAAAACTGGTTTTAAACAAGTAGACAGTGTTACTAAAATGTTGGGCATACAAGGTAACGTAAAAGCATTTGCAGAACTACGCAACAAAATAGATAGCATCAGCGAAATTGAAAAGCGTGGTGGTATTAACTTGAACTTAAACTTCTAAGGAGACACAATGTTTAGAAAAATATTAGATTGGTATGAAAGCCATGATGGATTAGAAATACTTGTAATGGCATTTTGTATGGGTACATTTGCTGTGGTTATATACACATTCCTTGCAGAAGTAGTTTCAAGGATTGTATGATGATTAGTAAGCCAGCAAAAGTTATTGCAATAGAAGAAGAAATAGTGTATGCTAAGAGTCAGTTACAACCACATGACACAGGGCATATTCATACTGCAATAAGTTGGATGGAACGTAGAGTACAAACACTAAAAGCAGAATTACTTGCCCAAGGAGTGAAAGTAGAATTCAATGACAAATAAACGATACATCACGCAAGAAGATATAAAGCACTCGTGCTTGGACATTGTACAGCAGATGTACAAGGATGATTGGCGTCCCGACTTTATTGTGGGCGTTACTCGTGGCGGTCTTTGGCCCGCTATGATGCTTAGTCATTACCTAGGAATTAAAATGTACACACTGGATGTGCGCATGCGTGATGGTGATGAAAAAAGAACACTGTGAATGGCTAATAGACGAAGCAACATGTGGAACTAATATTCTAATTATTGATGACATTAATGACACAGGCGAAACATTTTCTTGGATACGCAATGACTGGGGAGTGTTAGAAAACAACCTAAGATTTGCTGCACTAATAGACAATGTTCCAAGTCAATTCGATGTAGACTATAGTAGTATTGAAATTAACAAAGTAGAAGATCCAGCATGGATTGTATTTCCGTATGAGGAGTGGTGGTAATGATTATTAAAAAGATTGAATATCATAGTGTACACAGTCATATGACATATGAACTAAGTGATGAGGATATCATTGCTGAGTTTGGTAGTATAGAAGCATTTGAAAAACACTATGACGAAGAGTCAGATGAGTTTTATGAATTTGTTAACAATCATGATTATGATAGAGAAGATGATTGGTTCAGTGACCGCAAAGGTGGATATGACATTGAATGGAGTATTGAAGAATGAGTTTGATCACAGAATATCGTGATTGGGTTGATGACAGTATGCTTAAAAACCTCTGGGGCAGTACAGTATGTCAGCCTCGTTGGTTCTTTGGACAAAAATCAAATGATGATACTGTATATCCAATGTGGGGACAGGCTTTTACGATACATTTAACAACAAGTATAAAGAAGATGCCAATGAATGGGTTAAAGAAATTGGTAACCTTTTTATGGAAATCTGTGGCGATGAATATATTAGTTCGCAGTATGCTTGCTGGCAATACATTTGGACAAGATGGTGACATCCATGATGACTGGCTTGTACCAGGTGAAAGTCTGACAGGCGTACTATATCTTAACCGTCGTTGGGAGGAAAACTGGGGCGGTGAGACTGTTGTATATAACAGAGAAGACCGTAATCAAGTTGAGATAAGTAAGTTTGAAGCAGGCAAACTTATTGTGTTTGATGGAAGTAATCCACATATTGGAAAAGGTCCTCAACGTGCTTGCGGAGAACTGCGTTGTATTATTGCAGTTCAAGCAGTCAAACAGGATGTTTGGCAAAAACATCTTGACAAAATGCGTAATAAATCATAAAATAAACTTAGACGTCTTAGGTTCGTCCGTCTTTAAACATTCCGCCCTATAACATAGGAGTAGGTATATGCCTCATTATTCAACTAAAACATACGGACACAACATTGGGCTCAGTGCAGTGTTCCGTCAACCACATGCAGATCATTCACACTGTAAATTCTTGCATGGTTACAGTCTAGCATTTAAATTTACATTTGGATGTAGTGATCTAGATAACAAAAACTGGGCAGTGGACTTCGGTGGTCTAAAGCCACTAAAGCAATGGTTAGAAGATACATTTGATCACAAAACAGTTATTGACAGTGAAGATCCTCACATGGAAGACTTCTACGAGTTAGAGAAAAAAAGGCTTGTGTCAAGTTGTATTATTAGATGGTGTAGGTGCAGAGAAGTTTGCAGAACACGCATGGCGTTATGCAGATGAACTTGTGCGTACAGCGACTAATGATCGTTGTTGGTGTGAGAGTGCAGAGTGCAGTGAGCATGGCGCAAACAGTGCTATCTATACACCATGGAATGTGCGCAAGGAGCGTTTTGCAGATGATGCGTGAACTAGATGCAAGACAACAACTAATGGTAATCACTGCAGAAGAATGTGGTGAACTAGTACAAGTATGCAGTAAAATATTACGACAGGGAACCTTTGATAAAAAGCGTGAGCATCTTGTTGAAGAACTTGGCGACGTACTTTGCATGATGCAACTTATTCAGGAATGGGATATTGTTAGTTGGCAAGAACTAGAAGATCGTGCAGAAGTTAAGCGAGCAAAACTTAGTAAGTGGAGTGAACTAGTATGAAACTAAGATACAGCGAAGCGTTCTATAGCGTACAAGGTGAAGGCAAGTTTGTAGGAGTACCCAGTGTATTCCTGCGTACATTTGGTTGTAACTTTCGTTGCATGAACTTTGGATTACCCAGAGGCACACCTATGCGCAGTGAACAAGGAAAACACAATGCAGAAGTCAAAGAACTACTGGATAGTGGAATAGTAAATACAGTAGAGAAGTTCACTGACTTGCCTATTATCCACACAGGCTGTGATACATATGCAAGTATCTATCCAGAGTTTAAAAAAGTTTATGATGGATAGAACTGTAGATGAAGTTGTAGAACATTTACTCAGTCTCACGCCTGAAGGCAGTTGGACTATGGAGAACGGTCAAGACGTACATCTCATCTTTACAGGCGGTGAGCCTCTGCTAGGTTGGCAAAAATTCTATACAGAACTATTAGAACACCCAAGGATGAAGGATTTAAAAATGTCACATTTGAAACAAATGGTACTCAATCCCTTAGAGAAGATTTCAGAGATTATCTCAACAATCAGGAACGATTTACAGTCACTTGGAGTTGTTCCCCGAAACTTAGTGTTAGCGGAGAATCTCAAACTGATGCTATTAAGCCTGGGATTATTGCCGATTACGCTGGCGTTAATAACAGTGAACTCTATCTCAAGTTTGTTGTCGCTGATAGTATGGATGTGGATGAAGTTGCAGATGCTGTTCAGGCATACCGTGACGCAGACGTTGAGTGTCCAGTATATTGTATGCCGCTTGGGGGGGCGTAGTGAAGAGTATAGCCTCAATGTTCAACAAGTTGCCGAACTTTGCATGGAACGAGGTTGGCGCTTCACACCAAGGCTCCACATCAGCCTCTTCGGAAACGCTTGGGGAACCTAGAAAAAGAGATCGCAGAGCAGAACAACTGGAACGTGCAATGAAACATCCAGTTGATCCAGATAAATTAAGAAAAGCAGGAATGTAATGTTTGATAAAATTAAAAAAGCAGTGCTGGGTAATCCTAAGTCTGTAAAAACAAAAAAAGCAAAGCCTAAAAAATCTGAGAAAGACCTTGCTACAGAAGCAGGCGAACCCTGGGTAAGTGTACTTGGCATGGAACTAGAACAAGACAGTTTAGAACGAGGTGCATTTGAACTTGATTGGAATGATTTGTTTGTTGCTAAACTAATTCGTGCAGGATACCAAGGTAAAACAGACAATGACATTGTGGACAACTGGTTCCAGGATGTGTGCCGCAACGTTGTTCTTGAAAGTTATGAGCAAGAACAAGCAATGCGTAACGTTGAAAATATTGACGAGCATAGGAATGCCTACAAGTGATCTATGTAAATGGCGATAGTCACAGTGCAGGTGCGGATATTATTATTATTCCTGGTATAGCATTTGCACAAGACGATCCAAAATACCTAGCATATGGGCGCAGAGCTCATCCAGAAGCAGTATTACAAACCTGGGGTTATCATTTTGCACAAGCAATGAATCAAGGATTTTTCTGTGAAGCAGAGAGTGCTAGTAGCAATGATCGTATACTTAGAACAACCAAAAAAGTAATCCAAGACACAGTTAAAAAAGAAAATCTTTTTATAGTAATAGGATGGACAAGTTGGGACAGAGAAGAATGGAAACACGGGGAAGATTACTTGCAAGTCACAGCAAGTGGTACAGATTCTGTGCCAGAAAGTATGGCAGAAGAATATCGAGAATGGGTTCTAAAGCAAACAATGCAGGAACTAAAGCGCAAGGAACTAAAATGGAACCAATTAATTTCTGCTTTTAGTGATGAACTTACAGAACAAGACATAAAACATATATTTTTCCACACACAAGAATATACAGAATATTTACTAAAACAAGGATTTGCTACTACCAATAACCATTTTGGTGAAGATGGACATAGAGCATGGGCAAGTCGTCTTGTGCCTATTGCTGATAAAATGTTTCATACTAATAATGCAAATACAGGGTTGACAAAATCTAAAAAACGTACTATACTTAGTAAAGTTAAACAAGAGTTTAGAGGTTTTACAAGATAATGGCAACCTACTTACTAGTAGATACTATGAATACTTTCTTTCGTGCTAGACATGTAGTGCGAGGCGATGCTGAAACAAAAATTGGCATGGCTATCCATATCACTCTCAATGCTATCAACAAATGTTATCGCAAGTTTAATGCGGATCATGTGTTGTTTGCCCTTGAAGGACGCAGTTGGCGCAAAGACTTCTATACTCCATACAAGAAGAACAGAAGCGACAAGCGGGCGGCACAGAGTCCTAGTGAGCAAGAAGAGGACGCATTGTTCTTTGAAGCATATGATGACTTTTTAAAGTTTATTGGTGAGCGCACAAACTGCAGTGCAATGCGCTGTGAGATTGCAGAAGCAGATGATATTATTGCACGTTTTATTGCACTACATCCTGAGGACACACATATTATTGTAAGCAGTGACACAGACTTTGTGCAGTTGATCAGTCCTACAGTGCATCAGTATAACGGTATTACTAATGAACTTATTAAGATTGATGGCGTAGTTACTGACGATGGCAAGCCTGTGTTAGACAAGAAAACAGGCGAGCAAAAGGTTCCTGCAGCACCTGACTATCAGTTGTTTAAAAAGTGCATGCGTGGCGATGCAACTGACAATGTGTTCAGTGCATATCCTGGTGTGCGTGAAAAAGGCAGTAGTAAAAAAGTTGGACTGCTAGAAGCATATGCTGACAAAGACACAAAAGGCTTTGCTTGGAACAATCTTATGCTACAGCGTTGGACAGATCACAATGGTGAAGAGCATCGTGTACTAGATGATTACGAACGCAATGTTACACTGGTAGACTTGACTGCACAGCCCACAGAGATCCGTGACTATGTAGATGATATTATCCGTGAACATAGTGTAGCAAAGAACAAGCCCATGGTAGGTGCACACTTTATGAAGTTCTGCGGTAAGTGGGATATGCAACGTGTGTGGCAGAAAACGCACAACAATTTGCAGAATGGTTAAATGCTAATTACAAGGAGGACGAGCATGGAGTTCGTGGCTAAACCTGTACTAGAAGATAAGTTTTGGATACTAGAAGATAATGGTCAAAAAGTAGGAACTATTCGCAGTAATGAAAATGGTGTCACACTACAAGTTGGCAGTGAAAATCAAACCTTTAAAGCATTAGAAGAACTTACACAAAAAATAAGTGTTAGTTTCTCAGGCAAAGAATTAGTTACTAGTGAAAAAAAGGAATATCTAGTTCACGACTTTCCGTGTAAGACCAAGCCTTATAACGGCATTTACGATTTAAAACGTAAACTGCCACTATATACAAAAACAGAAGCGAGTCAAAGTTTTTTTTTTTACTGCAGGATATTACTGTATTGAATTTGAAAATGGATGGGTGCCTGCGTATTGCCCTAAACTAATTACTCTTGGAAGAAACAATTATTTAGGTCCATTTAAAACAAGACTTGAAATGCAGGAAACACTAAGACACACAAATGGCTAGACCACAGTTTCCAAACATAGATAGATTATCACACGCTTGTATGAACCTGCGCAAAGACAGTTTGACTGTTAATGCACAGGATGCTAGAGGTGTTGCTAATGATTACGCACGATTACTTGAATATATAACAGAACTACAAGATCTTGTTATTGAACTACAAAAAGCACAGGATAGTGTTATACAAGTAGAACTAGACGGTGATACTTTTTAGTAAAGTACGCATATTTCTTGCTAAATAATAGTAGCATATTATAAAGTGAGATATATTTATGAGTAGGCCTAAACCAACAGTTCTATTAGAAAAAGTCGAAAAAAGAAACTTACAAAGCAGAACAAGTGTTAGCAAGTCAAGGCATTTGGGCGGTTTACTACGACAAGAAACCGATTAATTTAAAAACATTTAATATGCTTATCAGCTATCCAGGACCCAAATACAAAAAGGTTTCCTTTAGTAACCCTGGACATGCTATCAATCTAGCAAAGAAACTCAATAAACAATTTAGCACAGATAAGTTTACAGTTGTTGTATTAGACAAGGGTAAGCAGATTTATCCATGATATGCGTACCAAGGACGAATACACGCAAGCATTCATAGATAACGATCCACGAGAGTTTCACCTACGTCCAACATTTAACATAGCATACACTAACTGGTGGCAAAACGCAAGACGTGATGGTGGCTTTAGGTTAACTCAGCGCGGATGCTTGCATTGTGTAGATAGATTGCAACTGGAATATTTTGAGATAAGCATAGAGGATGTTGACCCTAGTGGACGCTTTTTATTAGATCTTGACAGATTCATCAAAACACCGTATTATATAAGAGATATAAAAAGAAGAGCAGAAGTATTATGTTGTTTGATAAAAAGACACACTTTGCACTTACAATGTATAATGGTGATTTTCAGAAGTTTATAAATGCACACAAATCATAAATTAAATTTCGGACACGTTATAGGTTTTGAGATTTTTCAAGATAATGATACCCCAACACTGGAAATCCTTGTAAATGGAACACTAGTATTTGATGAAACATTCAGTGCAAACGTTGTGCATTCGCGTACTGCAAATTTCTATCATGAATACTTGGATAGACACAAAAACTGTATAGAATTTAAATTCACTGGCAATAGAGAAAGTGCTAACAGATATGTTAAAATAAAAAGCGTAGCTGTTAATGATACCTATTTTAATATATTAAGATACTTTTATAAACCAGATATAAACCAACAATGGTTTGATAGGCTCTCAGAAAATAAAAAAAGTCAATTGAAACGTAAAATTTATGGCAATAATGCTGCAGTGTTTGGATGGTATGGATCATGGAAATACTACTTTAACAGTGGCGTTGATTGGAGCAGCAAATATCTAGGATGTGTTAATACCGCAAATAATTTTAGTATAGGCAATCAGAGCTGGATCACTCTTACAAAAGATACTGTAGTAGTACCATGGGAAGGTGATAATAATGGTTAAAGTTAATAATACATATGATAAACTGCAGGAAGTAGTATTAGGAGACTTGGATAAAAACATTCTAAGTTTGGCACCCGAAGAACACAGGGATAAATTGGACTTTATATTTGACGCTACAATTGATGATTTAAACTCTATGCAAAAGATTTTTGAATCAATGGATATAATTGTACACAGACCTAAATTTTGGGACTGCGATCAAGAATTACGAACTCCTTTTTATAGTATGCAAGGTCATAAGGTTCCGCTGACACCTAGGGATCATTTTCTAGTACTTGGGGACACAATAATAGAAGTTTCAAGTTGGAACAGAGAAGCAGCATTTACTGGTTTTTATTACAGGGATCTATTCGTTGATTGTTTTAAAAAAGGCGCACAGTGGATAAGCATGCCATTGGCTACCCATAATCCAGAATATGTTGATGAAATGGATGATTGGATTCCAAACAATGAACCTATGCTAGACGCTCCTAATATTGTTCAGTATAATGATGTTATATTTGTAGCTGAAGTTGGTGCTAACAATCAGTTAGGAATTGAATGGATTAAAAGACATAGACCTGACTACACTTATATTCATTTAGATAGACGTCATTTTCACGGACATTTAGATTCGCATTTTTGTATAGTTGCTCCGGGAAAAATACTAACTTGGCATCCACGAGAGCATTTCCCAGAATATTTTAAGGACTGGACATTTATACAATTGGATAAAAGTTATGATATGATGAAGAGTGGTGTTCAGCAGTTATTAGATGGAAGAGTTCAAGACGAGGATTTTGCAAACACTATACTAAGTGCAAACAGTCTTGTGCTTGATATTAACACATTAGCAATGGAAGATGGGTATAAAGACGGTAACCTAGGAATAGTCAAAGAAATTGAAAAACATGGTATTGATATAGTATGGGTTCCTCTTGGTTACACGCATTTTTTTAATCATGGAATAACATGCGTCACACTTGATCTAGTTAGAGACAATGCATAAGTTTACACATTATTACACCCGAGAACTGGACGATACACACTGGCGGTGGATTGTTACTGCTGAAGTAGACAGTAATACACCTAGGGGAAAACGAGAGTTTCTTAATTGGATGCACGAACATTTTGGTGAACCGGGCAATCGTTGGAGCATACGATGGAGTATGCTGGGTGTAGATATACGTTTTAGCCAGCCCAAAGACTACTTTACATTTACCATGTTTCACAGTATTGAGCCAGAAAAAGACTAAATAATATTGTTAAAAGAATTCGCAAGTTGGGATAAGGCGCCAACACGTTCGCTCTAATTTATGATTAGGGCGGTTTTTTTTGGTTGACATATCTCAAAAAGACTGCATAATACAGTATCAACTTTTGCGAGAGGAACTACACTATGTCAAACACTTTTGTAATTACCGAACCAGGTATGACCAGTCTTTTTCATGCACAATTAGTTACAATGCCAGAATTGCAAGCGTATTGTGCCAGAACAGGATTTGTAGCAAATGAGGATTTTGCACTTGCTCCTTACACAGAGGAGTTGCAACTACAAATAGTACAGCGTATGGACAACTCTTGTGAACGAGATTATATAAGAGAAAACTATAAAAAAATTGATCTTTATGTACAATAAAGGTTGACACATCCTATATATGTGTTATGTTTAATAGTAAGTTGTTTTTAAGGAGTGAGATATGTTTAAGTTTGTAATTACAGCAAAGATGCAAAATGGTGATGCCTGGGAAACTACACGGCATACTAAACGTGGTCTGGATAGAGTTATTCAAGACATCCTCAAAGATGACGCTGTTATTAGTTTTAACGTTGAAGAGGTTAAGATATAATGGAAGTCGGACAAAAGGTTTTACTAAAAGGTAAAAGCCGTCACGGTAAAAACCGTATTCAACAACATGGTGATTTGTGGACTGTAACTAAACTTGGTCAGTTCAATGGCAATGATGCTTTTATGTGTGAAAGCGAGAATGCCACATTCAAACGCAGTTTTAACCTAGATCCAATAAAAGACAGTCGTTGGGTGTTTACAAAAGACGATCCAAACTTTTTATTTTTTACTTAGGAGTATAGTATGTATTGGTTAGAAATAGCAATGCCAGATGGCGAACTTATGATTTGGGAACATTTGGCTCCAAAGCAGGTTATCTTTTTGCGTAATAATTATATTAATTTAGGCAACAAAGTTCGCACCGGAAAGCATAAAAAAGGTTGACACATCTGTAAAAGATGTTATGTTTAATAGTAAGTTTTATTTTTAGGAGACAAAAATGTCCGCAGTTGATGCAAGAACCGTTACTGTAAAACAAGCAGTTACTAGACTAATTCGTGCGCTTAAAAAAGATCGCCCACTTTTTCTTTGGGGACCTCCAGGTGTTGGTAAGTCTGAGATGTGTCAACATGTTGTTGACAGTGGTGAACTTGGTAAAGCAAAACTAATAGACATTCGTGCTAGTTTGCTGGATCCTACAGATGTGCGAGGCTTTCCTGCACCAGACCTAGCAAACAATAGAATGGTTTGGTTACCTCCTGTGGACTTTCCTACAGAAGAAGAAGCCGCAAAGTATGACACTATTGTTATGCTGTTTGACGAACTTAACAGTGGTGCACAGAGTGTGCAAGCCGCGCTGTACCAGTTAATACTTAACAAAAAGTTGGTCAGTATGAACTTCCTAAAAACGTTAAGATTGTAGCGGCTGGTAACCGTGAGAGTGATAAAGGTGTTACTTACAGAATGCCTACTCCGCTTGCTAACCGTTTTGTACACTTGGAGATCCGTGCAGACTTTGAGGCTTGGTTGGATTGGGCTGTTGCTAACAAGATCCATGAGGATGTAGTTGGTTACATTTCCTTTGCTAAAGCAGACTTGTTTGACTTTGATCCTCGTGCAAGTGGACATGCTTTTGCTACTCCTCGTTCGTGGACTTTTGTAAGCCAGTTCTGTGAGGATGATGACATCCGTGATGCAGAACTTACAGACTTGGTTGCAGGTACTGTGGGTGAAGGCATTGCTGTAAAGTTTATGAATCACCGCAAGTTTGCTAAAGATCTTCCGCTTCCAAGTGATATCCTTGCTGGTAAGGTTAAAGAGTGTAAAGTAAAAGAAATCTCTGCACAGTATGCACTAACAATTGGTATGTGCTATGAACTGCAGGATACTTTTGAGAAGATTGGCAAAGACGATGTTGATGCGTGGCACAAACTTGCGGATAACTTCTTCCGCTTTATGATGGACTTCTTCCCTACGGAGATGACTGTTATGGGTTGTCGTGTTGCTATTAACCAGTACAACTTGCCTTTCCAACCAGACAAGCTCAAGCACTTTGATGAGTTTTATGATCGCTTTGGCAAATACGTTGCCGCAAGTAATGAGGACTAAGAAAAGCAAACACTTGAAGAGACGTATTTGGTGGGACTTGCCAAGATTGTTGAAGAGTTGAAGCATTGATTATCACTGCACTGATTAACACTGCTATTGGTAAAGTTGTGTTAATCGGTGTTGCTAGTTGGATTGCAGTTAACATTGCTGGTATTGACATTACAGATATTAAAGGATTAGCAACTATGGTTAAAGATGATCCTACATACATGGCAGAGTTTGCTATAGAAAGGTTCTTTTAATGTACTTAAAAAAACAAACATTACAGGATGATTTTGGGATTTGGTGGGACTTGCCAAAGTATCAGAACAGAGATTTTGAAGCAAAACAGTATGCTTCAAATATGATTACCAAAGTTAATGTAGGCAAGTATGGATGGCCTGGTCCTGAACGAGATGTAAAGTATTGGGTTGAATTAGACAATGGTAAAGTAGTTGGCTTCCGTCACGGTATGAGTGAGGGCGGCAAGCGCAGAGCAAAGTATGCAGAGTTTCCTGTATATAATGCTAAAAAAGGTTGACAACTCTGTAATCTGTGTTATATTTAATTATAAGTTGGATTTGTAGAGAGAATTAGATGTTACTTACACCGCAAGAAGAATTACGCAACTGTGTGGATATCCTTAGTAGTAAGGATATTCCACTAAAATTGTTTGAAGATGGTCAAGCAAGGCGTCTCCGTGCTGTATATTCTACCTCAAAATCTCATTATGATGTAGAATTACTGATTAAATTAGGAGAGGTTGGTATCCGTATTGCGTATCGTAACAACCCTACAAGAGAAACAAACAATACACTACTGCTAAAACTTCGCAAACAAGGAATGTTTGCAGATAGTAAAGTTAGTAGCCCAATGTTTCCAACATTTCTAAGCGAAAATTTGGCAGAAGACTTTCTTAAAGTTGTTGATTGTATTGAATCAACACCTGAATTTGAAGATAGTACTGGCAATACCTGGAAAGTAAATGGTGGACTGGAAGCGGGCACTTGGCACATTGTTGACACTGTATCTAGTGCAGTCAAGCGGGGGCATACAAGCGCACTAGGACGTGATATGTATGAGTGCTTGCGTAGCAAAGTTGAAGTTAACAGATACGACAGTGAACAGGGATTGACTTGGGGCGAGCATGTTGTACCTATTGACTTTATGACACAGGAACTTGTTCGCATGTGTACAAAGGGTGCTAGTGAAGATACAATGTTTGATTTTGTAATGCGCAACCACAAGGTTGTGTATATTACACCTACACAAGCAACCCGCATTGACAAGTATTTAAAATTACAAACTGTTATGACAGAGGGCTGGAAGGACGGCGATTCTCCCTTTGCAAGGTTACACGCCGCTGATATTGCGATTGAGGAGTAGAGAGAATGGCATATCCAATGAAAAACACAATGGGATTTCAAGTAATGAACACTACCGAAGAAGAAGTGCATTATGCACAAAAGCGTAATAAAATTTTTGAAAACACACTTGATAAAACAATTAGTAGCATCAATGATCGTATTGAGTATGTTTATGGTCTTAGTGAAAGTAACCAGCGGTTAAGGGCTGGAACAGAAGACAGTCTTCTAGAATTTGAGATGCGCTATGAGGAAATGCAGGATCCTGAGTTTTTCTATAGCAAATTAGCAAATCGTAGAATTACAGAAACTATGGCTAACATTGTTATTGATATGAGACTGCAACGTGTTCCAACAATGGAAGCAATTCAGAAATATATCCGTAACTACCGTTGGTATAAAGTACAGCCAATTAAAGTTTTTGTTTGGGTTGATCCAAATGGTAAAGAGCACCTTGTGTGCTGGGACGGACAGCATACACTGATTATGTTGTATTTGATTGCCACACAGGTACACAAATTAAACCCTAGTGAAGTGCAAATTCCAGTTAACATCACTGATGGTATCACTATTGAAGAAGCAAGAGAATCTTTAATGAGTGAGAACGGTGAGGGTCGTGTACTGTTTGATGCAGTAGACATGCATGAACAGGGTGTATTTGCTTGTAGAGATACTGGCAGTAAGGTAAAATCACATGTACTAGCAGAACAGTTACAGCAGCATCTTGAAGATAACTTTATGTTCCTTGCAAATCCCCGCCGAGGCGAAATGGATAAGCCTGGCGCTCTTACAAGAACACAAGAGTTTTTTGGATCCAACGTATTCACATCTAGTAACAAAGTACTTTGCACAATGGTTCTATGGTTTGAATGGTAGTAGCAGACCTGCTTTTGGTGTTGAAGTTGCTGCCATGTACAACTTCTTTAATCAGTGTGTAAACAGCGGAATGGAACTGGATAGAAGGTACATTAAGCAGGTTGCTATGGTTTGTCGCAGTGTAACAGGTGATGATTTTGATGGCAATATGGTTTGGGATCGTGTAAGGAAAATCTATGAGGTATACTTTAGAAGTACACAAGCAGAGTTACCTGAAGAAAAACGGAATCGTATTAGCCACGACGGTCATAAAAACGATAAGATGCTTGCGTTTATTTGTGCAATGCTGAAAGCCAAGGGGTTGCTGTACCAAACTACGATCCATACTTTCCAGTAACCGAACAGGATTTATTTTAAAGGGCATTAATAGAATAATGGAATTAGTTGTTAACTTTTAGACTTGTCCTGCTTCAACATCACGGACACTAACTGTTGCTAGTTCCTTAAATAAAGATCCTACTTCAATAAACATTCTATGTCTTTCAGGTGCAGTCTTTCCTTTGCTATTAATTCTTGGTGCTTGGTAAGTATACCTTATTTGAAATAATAAGTCTCTTGGGTTGCCTTTACGATGTACAAGTACTGCAGGGCGGCCGCCTGTTTTAAATGAACTTTCTAAATCAACATTGGGCATATTTGAAATAAGTTTACTTATTTTTTGCGAAGAAAAATCTCCCTTGCCGATGTTGACTACAAGTAATTTATTATCTCAGAGACCAACATGAATATTTAGGAAGTTGCCTAAAATTTGAACTAGTTGCTGTTCTTTTTCTGTGTTGTTACCACTAGTATAGGCATTGAGATCCTGAACTACTTGTTGCAGTATGTTAGTAACGTGCTTGTTAACATCTTCTTGGTAGTCTGGAATAGGCTGTAATGTTATGCCAAGATCTGCAAACAATGCTTGGATACCGTCAAACGTTCTAGGTGATGCCTGTCCCACAAGCATGCTATTTGTTTTTACACTAATAGTACGCAATTTTTTTTTTCACTACCATCAGGCTGTTTATATGTTACAAATATATCTGCCTTACTACCACTTTGGTCTTCTTCACCTGCTGCTTTAACGGTAATTGTATCTGGTATACCATTTTTTGCAAAAAATTTACTCCATTTAGTTGTGTAAATGTCAGAGTTTGCAAATTTAATTACTCCAACAAGTTCTTCGCTCATTACATTAAGTGTAAAGTCTACCTCTTTTGCATCTGCAATATTTTTCGGATTACTAATGACATTAACAAAATTAATTACATCATTTGCACTTTCACCTTGGTGAGTACTACTAAGATCTCCAGCAGCATTTTTTACTAATACTTGTTTTACATCTGATGCGTCAATTGCACTTTCGCCTTTGATAAACTTGGCAACAATAGCGCCACCAAGTAGAAACTCTCCCAGGTGTCCTCGAGTAGATCCATGCTTTAGTTTTTCAGGTAATTTTGCTTCTAATATTAAATCATTCAATAACATAACATACTATTTATTAGATAAAAAAGGTTGACACATCTTATATAGATGCTATAGTAATAAGGTAAACAAAGGAGAAGTGCATGCCCAAAAGTACTGAAAATACTAAAAACATCGAACTTCCAGTTGGTTTTGAAACAGTACCCGAAGAGGACTTTCAGGCCCGTGAGGCACTAACTACTGCTCGTGTGAAAATGTTGCTTAAGACTAGTTGGTTTGGTACAATGGCTACACGTCTGCCGCTTGTTAACAGTGATGCTTGGTTATCCACAGCCGCAACAGATGGCAAGTATTTTTACTACAATTCAAAGTTTATTAACATGCTAAAGCCAGGAGAACTTATCTTCTTGTTTGGGCATGAAGTACTGCACAATGTATATGATCACCTAGGTCGTAGCAAGCAGAACAAACACAATCCTATGCTATCTAATATTGCCGCAGACTATTGCGTAAACAGAGATTTAAAGACAATCGTATTGGTACTTTTATTACTACTGTGCCTGCGCTGTATGATCGCAAGTATGATGGCATGAGCATGGAAGAAGTATATGACCTGCTCTATGAGAACGCTGACAAGATCAATATTGAGGATCTAGTAGATCAGTTGTTAGATGAACACTTGGATGGCGAGGACGACGGACAAGGTGATGGCGGTCAGCCAGAAGAAGATGCAAATGGTAACCTTGTTAGTAAAAGCAAGCCCAAGTACAGCAAAGAACAAAAGCAAGAAATCCGTGATAACATTAAAGAAAGTCTACTACAAAGTGCCGCTGGTGCAAGTGCTGGCGAGATGCCTGCAGGTGTAAAACGTATTATCAAGGATCTTACAGAGCCTAAGATGCCCTGGCAAGAACTGCTTAACATGAGCATCCAAAGCACACTTAAAGGTGACTATTCGTTTATGGCTCGTAGTAAAAAAGGCTACTTCAGTGATGTTGCACTGCCTGGGCAGACTCCAGAAGAAACTATTGACATTGCACTTGCACTGGACATGAGTGGTAGTATCAGCGACACAATGGGCAAAGAGATGCTCAGTGAAGTGCGTGGCATTATGGAACAGTTCCAGGACTTTAAGATCAAAGTATGGTGCTTTGATACACAGTGCTACAACTATGCAGAGTTTACTCCACAGAACATTGATGAGTTTGATGACTATGCTATTACTGGCGGAGGTGGCACAGACTTTGATGCTAACTGGACCTTTATGAAAGAAAATGAAATCCGTCCAGAACGCTTTATTATGTTTACTGATGGTTACCCTTGGAACAGTTGGGGCGATCCAGACTACTGTGATACAGTGTTTATTATCCATGGCAGTGAAGACATTGTTCCACCATTTGGCAACCATGCCTATTACAGTGAGGCTAAATAGTTATATGAAATACTACTTACTATATTTGCCTTTTTGCACTCTTATTTTATTACGGCAATGCTTTGCACAAGAAGCAGAGCCAAGTTGGGCATCAAAGCCTGTTGTATGCGGAACTGTGGAAAAGTCACAGAAATTAGTAAAAGCAAAGGACTAGAACTTACCTTTGGTGGCAATGGTCTGGCAAACAGTGTTGCAGACGAAGATCCTGGTCCTGTGTATGTATTTCTAGCAATTAATCCTGAAACAAAAGAATGGGCACTACAAGAAGTTAGTGACGGTGAAGCATGTATAATTGGATACGGATCTGGTTTACAATTGATGCTAACACTATGAAAAAACTTAGTAAGCCAACTACATAAAATAAATAATAATAGCATATAATTATTATTGACATAATGACATATTTCACATACAATACAAGTAATGATATCAAAGACACAAGGAGATTCGAATGTCTGAAGAAGAAAACATGCCAGCGGAAACTGCAGAATCCGCGGCAGAAGGTGCGCCGCAATTAGGCGTAAATGACCTTAAATTAATGGCTAACATTATTGAAGTTGTAAGCAATCGCGGTGCTATTAAAGCAAGCGAAATGGCTGCAGTTGGTAGCCTTTACAACAACCTTATGAACTTTTTGATTGCTAATGGTGCTGTAGAAGTTGCAGAGCAAGAAGTAGCAAGCGAAAATGAAACAGGTGAATTACCAGGAGAACAATCAAATGATTAAACATGTAGGCAGACAAGGCGATAAAAAAGTTGTTGTGGTTTTCCGCGAAGTACCAGGTGAGGATCATATGGCATTGGTTGTTTATCCTGATCAATTACAGCAAAATTTGCACGATGATCTAATGAACGCTATTCAGAGTGTTAAAGGCCAAGAGGCAAAAGACCTAGGTGATGCGCTTCATGGAATTACAGGCACTAACGGAAAAACTATCCTGAATACTATCCATAGCGAACGCTTTATGAAAAAGATTCGCACACAGGACATTATTATGATTCCGCAGCCAAACAACCCAGGTGTTCGTTTGGACGAACTTAATAAAATTATTCGTGACTTGGACACTGGTAGTGATGCGGCAGGCAAACTTGCTGAATTAGATGCTAACGCTGGACTTGCTGATCCTCAAAAGAAGGCAGCAGGCGCTACCGCATCAGCGGCGGTAATGGGCAACGCAGGTGTACTAAGCGACGAAGCCATTGCAGCAAATCTTGTAAAACAAGCAGAACAGATGAAAACACAAATGGCTAGTTTAGAAGCAGAAGCAACACGTTTAATGGAAGAAGCACAATGTCTTAATCCAGCACTAAAGCCTAAAAAAGCAAAGCGTGGACGCCAGCAAAGGCAACAGCATAACATGAAAGTACAACTAGTAAGTTATAGCAAACCTGCACCAGAGTTTGAAGCAGAAGGTGTTGATGACGTTCAAGAACTTATTGCATTCTGTGCAAGAGTAAGTAATCCTAGCGCACAAATTAATACCGAAACAAGTGAAAAACTTATTAGGTACTTGGTTAAACATCAGCACTGGTCACCATTAGAAATGGTCAGTGCTTGTCTTGAAATTGAAACTACTCGTGATATTGCACATCAAATTGTACGTCACCGTAGTTTCAGTTTTCAAGAGTTTAGTCAGCGTTATGCAAATCCTGTTGAGGACATGCAATTTGTTAGCAGAGAAGCAAGACTGCAGGATACAAAGAATAGACAAAACAGTATCGAACTTGATGATGAAGGAGATAAAACACTTGATCAACAGTGGAGAGCAAAAACAGGATGCAGTTATTATGGCTGCAGACAAGGCTTACCGCTGGGCTATTGATAATAATATTGCTAAAGAGCAAGCCCGTGTAGTTCTTCCAGAAGGACTAACAAAGACCCGTTTGTATATGAACGGTACTCTACGCAGTTGGGTTCACTATATTGAATTGCGTAGTGCGCATGGCACACAAAAGAGCATATGGATATTGCTAAAGAATGTGCTACAGTAATCGCAGAAATCTTTCCACTCGCAAACACTCTTTAAGGAGTACACTATGGGCGCACGCCATCCTCAAGAAACTATTGCACAACTTGGTGCTGACAGATCTATTTTATTCTAGCAGCACGCCACTTAATTAGACAAGGTATTGTTAAATCACCAGGCGATGCTATTCGATATATGGAAAAAAACAACAGCGATGTTGATGCTATTATCGAAGAATTGGTAGTAAGCAAACAAACTAAACTTGTTGTAGAAGAACCAGAAACAGAGATGAATAAAGTATTACTTATTGGCGGAGCGGGATTTATTGGATCCCGCTTTAGTCAGTTAAGCAATTATGATTGTACTGTTGATAAAACTACAGGACAAAACATCATTAACAGAAATGTATTACCGCAAGGATATTACGATACAGTAATATTCTTAAGTGCTGAACCAAATGTTCAAGCAGTAATAAAAAATCCCATGCTTGCTTATAGTACAATGACACATGGGTTACATATGTGTTTGGAACAGTACAGTTCTAGTCATTTTGTTTTTATGAGTTCAAGTATGGCATATGGTGAATGGACCAGAGAAACTATGGCAGAAACTGATCCATGTACACCTACAAATGTTTATGGACAACTTAAATTGCTAGGTGAAGGCATTGTAAAACAGTTTCACAACAACTGGACTATTGTACGTCCAAGTGCTGTGTATGGCCCGTTTGACAAGCCTAACAGGGTTGTAAATTTGTTTATTAACAAAATACAGAACAATGAACAGATAACATTACAGGGTGCGGATAACTTGTTTGACTTCACATATGTGGATGACATTGTACACGGGTTAGAGCGTGTAGTTGATATAAAGCCACAAAACGAAACATATAACATTACAAGAGGACATGCACATACACTGCAGAATATGACTGACATGTTGTATGCTAAGTTGGGTGCAGAACCAAACTACATTAGGGAGCCAAAGCCTGCCAATTACCCACGTCGTGGGGCATTGGACATAACAAAAGCAAATGAAGAACTAGAATACTGTCCTACATTTGATTTGCATCGAGGATTAGATGATACGCTTAACAAATCTTGATCGCATGTATAGTGACTTGTTTGATTTACTCTATCAAGCACAGGATAGTGTATTAGTCAGTGGTCAAGTAATGTTAGGAAACTATACTACTCAATTAGAAGAAGAACTAGCAGAGCGTAGCGGTGCACGTTATTGCAGTATTGTTGGTAGCGGCAGTGATGCACTTATGTATGGTCTTCGTGCCACAGGAAACACCACAACAACTATTCCAGCACAAACTTTTATAGCAACAAAAAATAGTTGCCGTCGTGCAGATATGGATATAGTATTTGCTGATGTGACAACAAACGGTTGTGTGGAGTTTGATAGTGTAACAACAGACAGTGTAGTATGGGTTGGATTGTTTGGCAATGACTGTGTGCTACCTAAAGATATAGCAGTTTATGAAGATGGTGCTCAACACTTTGGACTACCGCTAAAAGGCGAGTTTGCTAGTTATAGTTTTGATCCCACAAAAAGTTTGCCTAACTTTGGCAATGGTGGTGCAGTTGTAAGCAACAATGAAGAACTAATATCTAATGTAAAACAATTACGCAGACATGGACAAGTTGACATTCAAACAGGCGGACACAGCGTAATGAGTGAACGTGATTGTGCAGAATTACTTGTTAAATTAAATTATTTTGATAGTTGGACCAAACGCAGACAAGAACTTGCAGAACAGTATATAGAAGAACTTGAAGATTATGTTGACTGCGTTACAGATCCACGTGGCATGGTTAGTAAATTTGTTATTGGAACAGATAAAAAAAGTTGTTTAAAAACACACCTAACACTAAAAGACATACAGTGCAAAGACGTATACGCTGCGCCACTTGCAAACTTGCCGCAAGCAACTGCTAACTGCGAACGCTTTTTAAGTATACCTTGCGATAGTTATACTACTGGCACAGAAGCATCAACTGTTGTAGAGCATATCAAAATGTTCTTTGAGCCAAGCCCACTCAAAACTTAGTTGCAAGTCTCCGCCCATACCAATAAATTCTAGTGCATCTTCTGCACCACGCTTGCTCCATATCCCCATTTCACCGTTGCCAACAGTGTACCATTGTTTGAGTCTAAACTGACTTTCAATGTCTTTTTGCTGATCTAATTTTATACATTCACGAAACGCAGTACGCCAAGTTTCATAAGGCGTTGTTGCATAATCTGCAGTGCTACCCACAACAGGTACACTGGTATGTGGCATACTAAGTGTAAAGTCTAATCCCCATTCATTGCAATCCAATACCAACTGTTTATTGTAAGCAATAATACCCATGTGTCCATAGGTTAATTCTGTTACAGGGTTGTATGAATCAAAGATATAGTGCTTATCGTTCTGCATGTAATCAGGTTGCCAGTTAAAGTCAAAGTCATCATGTACCCAGCACTTTGCAAATACATTAATAAACCAATCTGTTTCTGACACTTCTGCACAGGCTTTATATGCTTGTGCTCTTCCATTTACACCATCAATTCTCTTTGCTCGCGGACACAGTTTTAGCAGTCGATCCCAGTTTAAATCGGCGTTTTTTTCACCATTGGAAACATACACTACATCTAGTGCCTTATCCTCTATTTTATAGTCATTATGACGCAATATGTATGGGTAGTCATAGTACTGTGTCCGAAAATGCTGTTTACAGTCACGCGGCACTAGTAGTACGCTACCACTTGCAGTAAAGGCATGTAGATTGCGTTTTTCCCATAGATTAGGATCGTAGTGTACGTCACACGGAGTACGCTTTACCCACGTATACATATTACCAAGTGTAGTGCGAGGCACTCCATCACTGTGCCAGTTAATGTGTTCATACCAGCCAAGAACCTTAAGGTCCAGTGCTTGACGCTTAAAAGCGTGTACAGGTACAAGGAAAGTATCGCCGTACTCGCAATCTCCGCTTGCCCAACAATGGATTTGGTCTGCTTCCCAAGGCACAGGTTGCCAAGCGAAATCAAAGTCTGTGTAATCGCACAAATCACTTACAACCCATACATATTCTGTACTAGCCTTTTCAACTATGCGTTTAATAGTTGCCAGGTGTGTATTATTATATCGTGTGTATTGTGTGTGAGCAGGCAGCGTAGTTTCGCCGCCCATTTGCATACAGTAAATGTCAAACATATTGTTTTAAATATTCCGCAAATGCCCGGTGTCCATCTTCGTACATGACCGGTTTTAGATCTATTATAATTATAGTCTGCTGCAAAATCAGGGATATTAAAATTTAAATCTAAAATACCTGGATCTTGCTGTGTATATTTCCACGCACTAGTACTTTAATAAAATCCCAATTTAAATCCTGCATGTCATCCTCTTTGGCAGCTCTAAATAACAGATAATCTATATTCTGAGACTTTAAAAACCTGAAAAATGAACTAGGTTAAAGATAAAATCTGTCATATTTTAGTACTACTACGATGTTTATTTGTAATCATATTCTTAATATCAGGATCATCATAACCAGAATTTGTTTCCTGTTCATAAAATGCCATACACTGGTGTCAAATCTTATTTTATCTGCTAGTTCACTGTTTACAGGAAAGTCACTTGTATTCTTTTCATATATATGACTTGCTGGGTAATCTCCAGCGTACCAAATTTCCTCCCGCTGTGTAAAACTAAATCCAATTACAGCAAAAGTTTTGCCTGTGGCTGACAACAGATCTTCGGTGCTAGTTCTAAATATTCTAGCATTATTGGATCCGTAAATTGCTCGGTTAATTACACTAGTGTCCGGATATAATTCACTGAGAAAATCACTATAAACTTTGTGATCTTCTGACAGTTGGCTATAACTATCTCCATTGATGTAAATTGTATTATAGTCTACCATATGGGACTAGGTTCTTCTGTAATTCTATAACTCTGATATATACTCATACGTCGATTGGTAACAGGCGAGCGCATGCCATGTTCATGTTGGGTGGGATTAAACATCAAGTATCCGCCATTTTTTACATAAGGAACACTGCGCCATATGCCATCAATATAGCAATGAGTACCCATGCTTTCGTCACCTTTGCAGAGGTATATCTGCACATTAGCATTTAGGTTAGGACTTAAATCCTTGTGTACTTCATTTATATAACCCTCGTAGTCATACCATAACTGTGTTGCATTGGCAAAGCACGGTGTATCAAAATATTTTTGGATCTTTTCCTCTATTAGAGGTAATTGTAACCCTTTGGTATAATGACCTTCGTCTCTTGTAGTTGCTCCCTGACCTAGTCGTTGCCAGCAATCTCTGTGTTTGAAATGCTTGCGTAGTTTCTTTATTGTTGCTTTGTCAAATGCATCTTCAATGCGATAAAAATCATCATGTAATTTAATTAACTGCATACCTTAACACCATAACGTTGTTCAAATCTATCTGCGTCTGCACGATTGTTTACCATTGGTTCGCCTTTGATATTAAGACTTGTGTTGAGTAGCAGTGGACAGCCTGTTAGAAAATACCACTTCTCAAGCAACGCTCTTACACCTGGGTGATCACGTTTGCCTACAGTTTGTACACGGGCAGTTCCATCAGCATGACAAATAGCAGGATAGAGTTCTGGGTTCTTCACATTGTACACGCCCTGCATATATGGATTAGTATCTCTGTGCATGTTAAAAATATCCTCAGCATGTTCTTCTAATACCATTGGAGCAAACGGACGAAACTTTTGTCTACGCTTTATTTCATTTACACGATCTTTAATATCTTCCCACGTGGATCAGCAAGCAAACTACGAGTACCTAATGCTCTTGGTCCAAACTCTGCACGACCTGTTGCAACACCTACAATTTTATCAGTCATTAATTTTCCAATAACTGCATCAACAGGATACTCGCCTCCCATGTCGTGTCCTAGATAAGGACCTTCCCACTGTAACCGTTTTCCATACATCAGTGCTGCAGCACCCAAACTACTACCGCAGTCACCTGGGTTAGGCATAATCCACAATTTGCGACAGTATCCACTAAGCATGCTATTTGCTACGCAGTTTAGAGCAACACCGCCCATGAACACTACATTGTCTCGTCTGTTACAATGCTTTTGGAATATACCGCGCAGTAATTGCTCTGTAACTCGTTGCGCGCCAGCAGCAATATCATACTCCGTTAGTCCTGTGCCTGCGAAATGATCCTCATCAATACCTGTGTGTAAGTTGTCTACAAACTCTACTAGATCCTCATCTCTAACAAGTTTTAAATTTTCTTGGTATGCATCCAAATAACTTTTGCCATATGCTGCCATGCCCATTAAAATGTATTCATCTTCCATGGGCTTTAAGCCAACATACTTTGTTACTGCACTGTAGTAAAGTCCAATACTGTGAGGATACTGCTGACTCCAGATCTTTTTATAACGGGCAATGCCTTTGCCCAATATTTGTGGTTCATACCAAGCATCCCAAACACTGATTGTATCCCATTCACCAATAGCATCCACCACAACAACTTTTGCACTATCAAAAGGACTGGTTTGAAATCCTGCTGCAGCGTGACACTGATGGTGCCCATAACTTGTAATAGGTGCCCACAGATGATGACGCCGTGCAATACGCTTGGGTGTTGTGCTGAAGTCTAGTGCTTTGCGCCATTCACCGCTGTACAATTGTCTTGTACGTTTAAGCCAATGATTCTCATACCATGCTATGTTGTTAGGTTCGCCGTAACTGCATGCATCTTCAATGAGCTCGTCATTTAGATTTGCATCATTCTTAATGCCACTGTAACGCTCTGCATGTCCAGCAAAAAGTATATTGCCAGTATTGCTAATCAGCGTTGCTCCAGCGTCGTGAAACCCTGCGCTAAGTCCTAGAATTGTCATTGTTTAATATCCATGTCTTACTACAATAATAACATACTGCAACTGGTTTGTCTAGTGTAATTTTTATGGTGAACAGTGGATGCGATTTATCCGGACAACTAAGTGTGCAGGGCTTATCAACTGTAAATGTTTCTTTTTTTAATGCCATGTTCGCCAGTCTTGTAATACAGCATCTAAATATTCTAGATGCATTTCAGGTGTTGGATGGAAATCCGGACACATCCACATTTTTTTATCAATAATTTCTTTAAAGTTTTTTGCATTAAATGTAACACACATTTCTGCTATAATATCTGGATGTATGTCAGGCAAATTTCCTGTACTAAACTGTTCTCGAGTAGGCCAATCTGCACCTGCATATGTCTTATAATCTTTGTCAGCTGGATTTAAATCCAGTACACGATTATAATAATCGCCTTTAAACAATATTTCCATTGTGCTAGGCAATATTGTGTTTATTGTCTTTTCAAACGGAGCATGAGGATATATATATCGTCTAGACTAAAAAATACATATCTGCATCCAATACTATCTAAAATACATTTTGCACTGTGAATAAATGCACAATCTCTTATTTCAAATCCTACTGGATCAATTATATCCAGAAATTCCTTGGGGCGATCACTGGAAAAAACATTTCCCCAAGTTTCCCACTTGCCATCAAATAAATTATCGTAACGTAGTGCAGTACTCCACATTATTGCTACTGTATCAGTGTGTTCTATTTCGTTACAAGCATGGCTTTGTGCAAGTTTGTGTAATATGTATTGATTGCCAGAACCTGTTTGCCCATAGTTTATAAAGTTGTTGAAGTGATTACCCATATGGTCTGCCCAGGTATTCCATTTATAGTTTGTAAAACTACAACCATATGTGTAAAGCGTACTCATTTTTCAACAAATGCTTTTTCTTGTACAAATGTTCCTGCACTGCGCTTGTTACCTTCTGTCCAGTTCCAATCACTAATCATACTTTTAATATCCCTGTTAAAATCCATACTGCCGCAGATCATTACTTTGTTTTTGCTGGGGTCAAGTTCGGGTAACAATAAACCTGCACTTATTTTTGTAGTAATACGTTTATTAAATCCTGTCCAGGACTTATCCTGTGTAACAATAGGCATAAAGTTTACAGGCATTTCACTAATAAAATCTTTATAACTGTTTAATTCATCCCTGGTTCGCACACTCCACGCAACATGTATGTTTTCAAAACAATCATATGTACTGGGATCACGCAGTATACTAACAAACGGAGCAATGCCTGTGCCAGTTGCAAGCAACCATAAATCACCACCCAGTTCAATGTTAGCAAGTGTTAGTGTACCAGTTGTACGTTCACTTACTTCTAAACTGTCACCAACTTTAATATGCTGCAATGCACTAGTAAGTGGACCGTCATCAACTTTAATACTGTAAAACTCTAGGTAGTCATCACCAGGGGGCCTGAGGTGAAACTATATGCCCTGGTGATGTTAGTATCAGGCAGTCCAATCATTGTGAACTCGCCTGCTGTAAAGCGGAAACTCCGTGGTCGTTCCGTGCGTATACGAAACAGTGTGTCCGTATAGTGTTCGACTTCTGTGATTGGTAATATCATTTGTAGATAAACGGATCTCGTTTGCGCAGTTCTTTTAGACGTTTTCTATAACGTATTTCCAACTTAATTTTATTAATAATACGTTTAATAAATTTAACCACTAACATAAGTTTTCTCCTTAGGTCTGTACCATACTTTTTGGTCATGTAGTTTACCAAGTAACTCTTGTATTTCCAGCATTTCTCTTCTTAGTTCTTCACTGTAATTTCCACTAGCAATTGCAATACCACGTCTGCCTGCCTTTGCGCGAAGCGCATGTTCAATAACTTCTATGTCACGCACACTTAGATCAAATTTTAGATTTGGTTTAGGCACTTTACAGTTCTCCCCTTCGCTCGCATTTCTGCACGAATATTTGTAGCACTAATCGCTTTAAGCTCTGGTTCTAGATCATGTTCAGTAAATGTATATCCTACACCTCTACCGTAACTGATGTCCACAATGTTGGGCACACGCATTACAATATATTGTATGCTATATTCATAACCTGCGGCACTAAGCCCATCACGGATACCATGCCACACTGTTTCATAATTAAATGGATTATCTTCCCAGCCTTGCACATCACGCACCATAATACAAACTTGTCCTGTTTCAGCAAGAGCTCGTTTAAATAACTCTGTGTGACCATCATGCCAGGGTTGCCATCTGCCTAACATCTGTGTTGTAGGCTTACGCCAATCAAATGCCATTGTTTACTCTCTTTCCATATTTGTCTTTACTGATCGATGAATTTATTTCTTTTGCTATATAATTTTCTGGACAAAATTTGCATTGATCAATAGGGTTCTTAATGTTATCTATAAAATTTTTAACATAACTTTCACCGTCATCTACACTTAGTGGCTGATAGCTCATCATTAGCTCTTGATCTTGTTCACCTAGTTCTATCTCAAATTGCTTACTAAATTCTTGAAATAAAACTGATTGTCCGCATTTACTGAGTTTACCATCCATCATATGATGACAGTATTTACTATGACAGATATCATGCGCTTTAATTGGATCACTGTTGTGCAAACGAAAGTTATTTTTTTTTCTGGTTGTTTAATTAATGCACCTTGATGAAAGTAATTTTCCAACTCAATGACAACTCTTAGACCATTGCTGTCTTTTATACTGTGGCCCTGTCTTTGTTCTGCTATTTTCTGTGGACTAAACTGGTGTACATTTTCACACTCTTGTTTAATATAATCGGGTAAACCTTCCCAATCAGCTAAGTTATTGCAAACAGGCCAAGATTCTGCTCGAATTTTGTTATATGAACTAGACCAGTTCTCATAAAAATTTGGCAGCTCTGATATATTTTCCGGAATTCTTTTTGAACTTACAGGTTTGTCTATAAAACTATACACCGTTTCCATTACTTCATCCCAACGATTAATATCGTGCAATCCAATTTCTAAAATAGTTTGTGTATCAACCAATGCACGGTATAGTTCTTTGTCGAATCTACGTTTAAAACTTGCATTAGTTGTAATCTGAGATTTGCTGTCGGGCCACAATTTGTTAAGTCCATATATCCAATCTATCACATCTGGATTTAACAAAGGTTCACCGCCAAGTATGGTGTAACTTCCTAAGTCTAATTTTTCAGCCCATTGTTCGTGTATTTCCTGATAGTCAGCCCATCTTTGATGTCCTGTAAACAAATAGTTGTTAAACCGGTTACATCCGCTGCAATTAAAATTGCAAGTATGACTTATATAGAATTCCAAGTAATCGAGAGTTAACCGTGACATTAATATTATAATCTCTCTGTTGGCTTGCCTTGCTGTGCAAGCATATAATTATTTACGACTTTTGTAAGTTCTGCGTGTATCGTTAAACCATGTTGCAACATTATAGTTAGCGTTTTGCACTGGTTCAAACATTGAATCAGTCTGTTCAAATGTAGTGCCTGGTGCTGCAGGTTTGGTGCTTTTACTTGCTTCTAGTGTATCCATAAACACTGTGTAGTCTGCTGCAAATTCTGCACGGGCTGCACTGGTAGGACAAACAAAGTCTGCTACTGCAATTCTACCTGCCATTACTACACCATCTGCTAGATGACGCATACGTTGTGCTTGGCGCATACGACCCTGTAAACTAAAGTCCCAGTCATCATAAAATGTTCTTATTTTATCTGCGTTAAGCCATACACCATTAATTAATTCACAAAAAGGTTCTGCCAATGTACTTTTACCACTGCCAGGCAATCCGCATATTAGTATTTTCATTGTAAACTCTCGAGTTGTCTTTGTTCGTGGCCAAGTTCGCTCCAATGATAATCATATGTTGCACTAGTGGTTCCACATTCTATTTTGTAGATATCTAGGTAATCGCCCAGTTGCGCCCAAATTTCCTGGGCATTAGTTGTACCAAAACTATTTAGTAAGTCCACATCACCTAGTTTTAAATATCCTAGACTAAGTTGGGGATCACTGGGATCGAAATTATTTTGTTTAAGCCAGTTTTCAAATCCATCTATTTCCGCACAATGCCAGGGACTTCGCATATCATACATAACATCATTAGCCCATTCAACATCGAACTCACCACTGTAGTATTGCAAGTGTGTGATTGCTTCGCATACTGTGTCTGTGAGTTCAGGCGCTCCTTCATCTCTGTAAACTTCCATAAGTGTTTTGCCTATCTGACACCAGTGCATGTACACGCCTCCTAGTTCTCTGTTGTAACTGTTTGCTAAAAAACCTTGTCTGTGTTCGTCTGTTAGACGGTGTCTTGGTGTACGAAGAAATGTAGTAATTTGGCTTGGACGCACCCACTGTGGTTCATATCCTAGTTTTCGTTGGCTCATACAAAGACTTTCAATTTCATGGCAGAGATTGTTTAATTGTCTTACTGCATATGTTGTCTCAACGCTCATATATGGTGCATACTTGCTTGGATGTTCAACTGTGCCCTGAAGAACTTCAAAATGGTTATGCAACTTATTCATTACATCATGTTTAAGTGTTAATCCTATATGACCCTGAGACATTTTTCCAACACTATAACTGTTGTCAAAACGAACAACATCTGGAGCAAACCATTCCTCAATTGTGTAATCTATTTCACTAGTGTTAATTGTTCTAATGTGTTTATTAAGTTCTGCACATAAAAATTCTAAACTACGCTGTGTATGAGGAAAACCATGAAAACAATAATTTTTTTCAAGGTGCAAACTTTTTTGCAGCACATCCTGTTCAAGTGCTGCTATCCAGTCTTGTGCAATGGCGGTGTCGTTTACTATAATATTATAATCTGCTAGTTCGCCAGTTTGATAATTTCTTAATACTACCTTAACAGATTTCATCCCAAAACTCTCTTGCTTGTATCGTGCCCAGCGTATCTCTAAACTTCATGCCGCCACGCAAATTGTCCATTGCTTGCATACGCCACTTGCCTTTGATTCTACCTTTGGCGTATTCGTCTGGAAACTCTTCCTCAAATGTAGGACGAGTTAATAAACTTTTTAGCATTTCTCTTATTGTACGATTATCAACGTAATCAGTCAATAACAATTCATTGACATAATGATCTAATATTTTTCGTGGAAGAAACAGTGGCGACATTGCAATGTCTGGTGTAAATGCAAATGTAACTTTTGCGAGTATGTCTACATTTAATTCTCTTGCAAGGCGGCATATGTTTACTATTTCAAATAGTCCTGGCAATGTAAGTGTAAAGTCAATACGCATCTTTCGTCTATCACCACGAGTATATTGCAACCCTTGTTTAAAGTTTGCTAACCATTGTTCATAGTTTAACCCTGTGCGTATATACTCACCTACGGCTCCTGTGCCATCAATGCTTGCACATATTTGCCAATCACGAATGTTAGCAAGTATATCTTTATACAAGTTTACGCCACGATAATCAACACGACTTAGGTTTGTATTATATCGTGCATACAATCCAGGCCATCACCAAGATCAATAATACGTTGCATATACTGCCAATGCTGCTCATACATAAGTGGCTCTCCGCCTACCCAGTATACTTCTTCAATGCGATGTTCTTCAACTGCTTGTGCAAACTCTGCTTCTACAGTATCTTTTTGGAAAGTTTCAATACTCTTTTAACACTTTTTTCCATCCAAGGTTCAACTTTGCCTTGCTTGCGAGCTTCTGTTTCCCAACTACTACTAAGCATAGGTCCACACATACGACATTTAAAATTGCACAAGTTGCTAAAACGATAGTCCCAACTAATAGGCTTCATAGTTGTATAGCCATCTGCGTCTGTGCTATGAATAACATCTTCCCATTTATGTGCAAACAAATGTGTAAAGTAATCTCTGTATACGTCTTGATTAAGCAGTTTTTTATCGCACACTTGACATGCATCTGGAACTTCATTGTTAAGCATTTGCTTACGGATACTGCGAATGCCCGCTCCGTTCCAATATTCTTCCAGTGTTTCTGGCGTATATTCGTTGTCGCCTTCTGCTGTGTCAATATACTGTGTAAAGCTCTGCGCTGGTTCACGACTAGCACAACACAAACGTCTTTCAGTTTGTGGGCTGAGGTATGTGTGTCCATGGTGCCATACACAAGTTTTCAGGTTTAAGCATTGATAAACTCCAACAGTGGATTGATTATTTGTTCCTGCATTAATTTCATAATTATTTCTTTATTGTAAAAGTGGTTGTAATTATGTTCTAGTTTTTGTTTGGTAAGCGGGTCAGTAAAGATTGTCTTGTCTCTAATGCACAAATTAATTTGTTCTATTACACTGTCAAGTCTTAAATCTTCATCCAACACTAGATCATAACTTTCATCAATGCAATGCTCAAACGTTTCAAACCCTTGACGTCGTTGCCATGCTAGTGTACCTGCTTGCCCCCAAATAATACAGGGATGTTTAAACGCACAGGTTTTAAGAGTTTTTTCTGTAACATTTATTAGATCATCTGGATCTGGTGCAACTACATTTGCCTCACTTACTAGACTAAATCGTGTACTAGTATACCAAGTTGGGTCAGTATATCTCTGCCAGTTTAGTGCATTGTAGGGTTCGTCTTTTGCATTTTGTAGTGCTACGTTATCGCCTACATAACTGTATACGTTGTCCCCAAGCACAGCGGATAGTCGGTTATATAATTTTGTACGCCACGGTTTTTTTAAATGCATTAATAGTAAGAAGTCGCGAGTAGGATTGCTTGTCAATTCTAGTTTGTTGTATCCTAAACTAGTATACCATAGGCTTTCATTTATCCACATAAAATCTCGAGGACGCAATGTAAAGTCTGCACTTTTATCTAGCTCACTATCCCAACTATCCCAGCATTTATCTATTACATGTCTTATTCCAGACTGTGCTAGTGTGCGTTCATTAACATCCCGTTTCCAATAAAACTCCAGCCAATCACTAATAACAACAGCACTGCTTTTATCATAACTAGTGTTTAAGTCAATAACTTCTATGTTAAAATATTGTTCTCATATTTCTTCAAAAATGGTGTTTGAAAAATTGTTTTATTTTCACTTACTAATATAGTAGGTTTAGAGTTCATACTTGATTGCCCGTGCTATCTTAGCATGACTTTGTGCAAAGTTTTTGATTACGATATAAATCCGTCTGGCGTAGCTTTTTATGCAGTGCTTCGCCGTTGTCTGGTCCATTTTTATTTGAATTAACTACCATTTGTTTTAGTGAAACAATATCGTCTCTATATTTGCTGTGTTTTATCTGTTGCTTTTGTAAGTATAACATGACAGGACTACGAGCACCTTGTGGCATACGACCGAGACTAAACTCCCAGGGATCGTGCATTAAATTAAAGTGTATGCTGTCAAAGTTCATAGTATCTGCCCAAGTTAACACTTCGTCAAGATAATAAATGTTTTGCACGTTCCAAGTACAGCATAACTGTGTGGTAATAGGATATCCTTCTTCCCTGAGTGCATGAACCTTGCGAATATTTGTGTTTGCAGTACGCCACTTAGCACCATAGCGTTCATATTCAAAACGTTCTTCTGTGTTATCTACACTAAATGCAATCTGCACATGTTTAAAATGCTGCCATATAGTTGGATCTTTTTGGAAACTGTGTAGTGTTAGTATTATAATGTATGTCAATATCCTGTGCAAGTCCAGAATCAACTGCACGTTGTAGTAGATCAAAATGCTGTTTAATCATCCAGGGTTCTCCGCCTGTAAATTCAAAGTACTTTACTTGCGGTAGTATTTCATCTATTTGTGTCCAAAAATCTTTACTTTTTCTAGGCCATTGTCCATCTTTTAGCCACTGTCTAGCAATATGATTGTCTGGATCCGTGCTATAATCCAGTTCTTCTTGTGCCCATTTACTGCTACTCCAACTACCACATATACGACATTTAAGATTACATATGTTTCCTAGTTTAAGATCTAAAAATTGTAATGCTTCGCCACTGTTGTCCTTATACTCTACACCCAGGTCTTTAAACTTATCCAGCATATATTCGCGTTTACTTTTTTTACCAGCATCTTCTTCTATCCAGCAACGCTCACAGCCACTTGGCTTTTCGCCTCTGCGAAAACTACGACGGAGATCACGCATAGTTTTGCTGTCAAACGCATCCTGTAGTGTGTGTTTTTTTAAATCAATATCAGGTATTTCTTGTGTATACAAACAACAAGGACGAGTTGTCCCCATACTGGTTGCTTCTACACTGATCCATGGTAGTATACACTTAGGCATATTTTCTTAATTCCTCTAGTTCTGGAAATACTGCAAAGAAGTTTTCATTGCGGAATTCGTCTAATTGATCTGTTCTATATACAAATTCTTTTAATAGTTCAGTGTTGTCATTTGCATTCATAAATGTAATAGCACTGCGAAAACCATTCACTGCTCTTGCTAGATCATCCTGAGGGCTCAACCATTCTATGTGACTGTTATACAGTTCTTCTATGCGCTTTTTCATTTCACTGGGCAGTACATCTATTCTATAACGCTGTGGATCTTGTAGTATGTTAATATGAAAGTCCTGTGGTTTTATTAATCCTTGTTCAATCCATTCTCTGTGAAAATCTACAACGTTAAAAACATTCATTATACTTAGAGTAGCACTAATAAAAAAGTCTACATCAGGACAGATTTCTAACATGCGTTTGCGGTTACTAACTATTTTGTTCCAGTCAGTGCCTCTGCGCATAACTTCTCCGCGTTGCCAGTTAGCATCCAAACTTGCACCAACACTAACACGATCAAACTTGTTCCACATTTCTAATACATCCTGTTGTTTAAACACTGTCTCTGTAAAATTTGTATTATAGTTAAGTCTAACATCAGTGCGTCCTCTGCTTAACAGTTCTTCTAATATGTTCCAATGTTCTTTCATCATAAGAGGTTCGCCACCAGCAAAATATATATTTTCAACTGTGTCCAAATGTGGTTCCATTTGTTCCCACATATCCATTTCATAGCGTCCAGCATAGTTTACATTGGGAGCATCCTTGGGAAGCCAGCCCATCTTTTTACTCTCTTTTACCCAATTGCTGCTAAAAATATCACCACATGTTCTGCAACTAAGGTTACACAAATTACTAAATCGTATATCATAATACTTTAATTCAAAACGTTCCAGTGTTCCATCAGGTTGTGTTTCATCTACAACGTTAATGTGATGCCCCATGTTTTTATTTTGACTGTTGCGCATACTAAAGAAGCCGTTTGCTTCTTGCTCATAGCATTTAGTGCATTCCTTGCAAGTTTTTTCTGCTAACATGTTAGTACGCATTTGTCTTAGCGGCGCATCGTTCCATATTTCAGCCATTGTGCGTTCTTTAAGTGTTCCAATTGGATGATCCATTAAACTTAGACAACAAGGATATGCTCTGCCGTCCGGAAACGCATGCATGTGAATCCAGGGCAGCATACAAAATGTGTCGCTTTTGACAAGTCTATGTAACTGTGTTTCTGAGAGTTCTTCCACATCTATATACACAGGCTTTTTGCTGTAAAAGTCATTGCTTTTATAATATTTGTCTAGTTTATCTGTCATTTTCCTAGTTCATCTTTAAGATTATTATAGCCTTCAATATCATATGCGATATCCTGTTCGCTATCCTTGTGTATGTTTTTTATCTGTTGATTAAGTTCGGGATTGGATATTAGATGGCTATACGCTGTGCGTTGTAACTCCAAGGGCATTAATATATTGTCAAAAGGTGTAATATCGAAAACATCGGGATAAATTTTTATACTACTGGGTTTACCAAAATATTCTTCCAAACTTGATCTATGGTACTGTAATGTATATTTAAGTTGATTTAATTCTGCTGCATTTCTACTTAGTGGAAGGGCAAGTGCAAAACACAGTTCTTGAAGTATTAGCCGTCTGCGAATCCTTTCGTGAAATGTTAGGTCGGGATTGTCTTTTAACAGCCACATAATGTCGCTGCTGTCATTATAGTCTAGTTCTATCCGCTCCTGCATGTTCCACAGTGGTGTGTTTCTATGGTGTGTATATGGTATACCCAGTGTTAATTTATATACTGTTCCACTAGCACAATATTTTTGATAGCGTATTAACATCTCTGCAGTGTCCACAAAGTCTTGCCAGGTTTCTGTAGGATAGCAACTAAAGAATAACAGTACGCAAGTAATACCACGTTTATCAAATTCACTTAATTCTGTGTCAATATCAAAAGTACTAAACTTTTTACGCATGTGTTCGCGCACTGCATCACTGCCACTTTCAACACCAATAGTCAGTCCTTCAGCGCCACTTGTTTTTAGTAAGTCATAATAGTCTGCAATTTGATGCACCTGATGCACAGGGCGTGTAATATACTGCCCAACCCATCGAGTTGTATTATCCTTATTTTGTGTGTTATAGTCTGCCATAGTGTGTAGAAAATCTTTGAATGCAACCAGACTACCATTTACTAAACTATCGCTCATGTAAAACTTGTTTACTCTGTAGCGTTCATTTAACGCAATCATTTCTTTTGCAATGTGTGCGCCGCTGCGAAATTTAAACTTGGGCCATAGTACAGGAATATCACAGAATGTACACTGTCTAACACAGCCCTTACTGCCAGTTATGCTTAGTGTTGGTTCATTAACATATTCATATTTTTCTAGATCGAAATCATCATAATCACTGGGAGGCACAGTTTCTAAATCAGTGTATTAATATCACCACTAAGTCTACTAGCACTAGTTGAGAGTAGGTTTATTATTTCTTGTTCTGCATCCCCGTCAATAAACCTATCAACAATGCCTGCACTTAACAAACTGCCTCCCATGGTATCACTAACATCTTTGTTTAGTAATTCTCTAAACTTATCCTTAAAAGCAGTAAAGTCTGGCCCAAACGGGTAACTGCTTGCTCCTCTACCACCTACTATTTTTATATCTGGAAACTTATGTCTTATTGTTAATGCTACAAGCAATGCTGCTTTATGGCTTTTGTAACTAAAAATGCTGATCCCTAACCAATTAGGATTATAGTTCCGGATATCCGCAACTACACGGTCTAGCCATTGTTGTACTAATTTGCAATGATTATCAAAAAGACTTTCTACGAAATTATCTGCAATACTGCCTTTGCTTATAGTTTCAAATTCATTACTTACATCACCGAATTCCTGCGCACAAATATCTTTCAATAATATGTTTGTGTCAATTACACGAGCACTATAGCCCGCCTGTTTTATGCATGCTTTTAGCACTGCAGCACTGCTGGGCGGATACTGTAAGTCTAGTACAGGCACACTTAGAAATAGTATATCTAACTTAGAGGGATTCATACCATGCTTCTAGTTCTGGAAACGCTTGTGCAAACGTATGATTGCGGCGTATATCATATTGTGTAAAACTTTTTAAAGTCATTGTGCAAGCGGGGCATTTCAAATGCTTCATTGTGTGGCTTTTCTACTACTTGCAAATATTCAATTAATCTATCCAATTGTCCTCGTTCCCAATCCTGCATGTTAGTTAAGTCTAATTGTTTTAGTCTACTAACACATGCATCTTTAATATCTGTGGCAACACCAAACAACTTTGAAAACTTGGAAAGCGTAGTATATTATAACTCATTACTGCAAAACTTTTATCAAACAGTGTTCTTGCTTGTAGTATCTTATCTATCATATCCGGAAGTGTTGGCAAGCACAGTGCGTTGATAGTCATCATACAGTGTGTGTTAATGTTTGCAAAGTGTAGTTTAACTAAATTCTTCCACCACTGCTCATAGTCTAATCCGTCGCGAATATATTCTGCACTATATCCTGTTGCTTCCATACTAGTGTAAATATCCAAACTAGGCAAATGTGTTCGTGCTTCTACTAGTCTATCTATAAGTTCGTCTTTGCCGCCTAGATTACTGTTAATAGCAAGACGAGTTTGACTTTTATCTGCGTTAAGTTTAAACCAATCAAACAGTCTCCACAGTTCTGCACTCATAATAGGCTCACCGCCTGTGATGCGCAGTTCACGTAGTGTACAATGTAAGTCAGTGTCCCACCAAGCAAAAATGCTTCTACATATGGATTAGTTTCGTTTAACTTGTACAGTTGATTGCTATCATGCGGATGTGTAAAGTGGTTACGTCCATCACTTTGTAGTTCTTGATAAGCGCCATTCTTTTGACATCTTTTACCCACGTTGTACTAAATGCGGGATTGCAATAACTGCAAGCAAAATTACATGTTCTGTCAAAGGCGATCTCAAGGGTAATAAGATTAACATCTTCGTCATGTGGTGTATCATATGCATCATTAAGTTCCTCACTAGTATATATGTTTGATTTATAGACACGGTCACTGATAAATTCCTTGCCCATGTCCTCAATTTTCCAACAGTATTCACAGCCGCCTGGACGCTCTCCGCACTGCATTTGGCGCCGTTGAGCTTTTTTCTCAGGTGTATTGTGTAGTAATTTTGGATTACTTGCTAGTGCTTCAACATCAATTTTGTGTGGTAATGGGTGATGACAACTTGTAGTCATGCCACTGCCTAGCCATATAGTCGCATTGTACCATTTGGCTGCGCAGAAACTTGCGCTTTTTGTATCTAAATGATTTGATTTAAATATTAGATCTGTTTGCATAGTATTTCCATTTTTTTGTATCAGCCCAGTCCCAATGACAATTGTGCCACTGCATGTATATCTTGCGAGCAGCGTCGTAGTCTATGTTTACCAGTGTTTGGGTGTCCTTGTAAAAAGTATCAAAGTCACCTTTATAAAGACTGTCAGTATATACTATGTCAACTCCACTTGCTTCCATAGCGCACTTCCTACTAAACATTATCTCATGCATGTTTAAAACATTTTCCTGAGGAGTACTACCACCAAAGTCCAAAATATTTCCTGCTTTTTCTATGTATGCTCTGACTTGCCAATCAAATGCCATGTCAGTTTTTTGGTATCAGTGCAACGCAATGTCCTAGTTTTTTTAATTTTTCAAAGTCAGACGCTGTATGAAACGCACTGTGATTTACATAAAGGTTAGGTTCAAGCACATCAACATCTACGCTGTCTGCAATAATGTGTATTCTTGTTGTAAATTCTTTGTCAATCCAATTGTCAAATGATCCTGTATAAAGTGTATCCACTAGTTTGTAATTAAATGGACTACTAAAACGATCGTCTAATAGGAAAAGATTCTTGACTAGATTAGTTCCTACTCCTACGTCACCTAAAAGTATTAAACTATCTTGCATAATATTCACACTGTCTCCAAAACTGTTCCATCTCTGGAAACGTTTCTAAAAAGTTTGTGCCGCGTCTACGATCATGTTCACTAAAGAACTTGTAAAAGTCTCCACGCTTGCGTTCTACATCTGTTGTACCTTGTAACATCCAATCCAAATCACGTTGCATTTTTAGTACTTCATAGTCCTTAAAGCCATGCATTTCATCCAAGTTGTCCTGCATGTACTGTATACAATTCTGCATTACTAGTTGAAACTCCATGGGCAATATCTGCATGCTTTGCCATTCTGGTGTATACAATAGTGGAGTATCAAACCATACACGCTGGTAGGTGTCTGTATAAGTTTGACGTAGATATAAAATATTCTCTAAAAGTTTTTTAAGTGAAAGTATGCTGAGGTTGCTCATTGTAATAATGAATGTAAGACTACTGCGGCGTGGAATATCTCTAACAAATTCTTCACATCTATTTATTGCCAGTTCAAAGTCTAGTCCGTGACGTATGTATTCTGCCTGCTTGCCCCATGTATCCAAACTTACAAACTGCATGAAATGTTCTATCTGCTCACCCTCACATAGTTGCTGTACATACCCTTTATACTTGTCCCATACTTTAGCATCAACACTAAAGTTACTGGTAGTGTTCAAGTGTAAATCTTGTTTAGGATTTTCAAGCAAGCACATAATCAAACACACGATAGGTGTTTGGATCCATAGTAGGCTCACCACCTGTCATACGAAAATGCTTTAGGCTGGGGTATAAATCGGGCCACCATCGCCAGAACGCTTCGCGGTAGGGGTTGTCTTCTCTGTTGGGAATAGCCCGTCGCTCGCCCACGAAGTGTTGGGGATCATTGTGCGGTACAGTTGTGGGCCATGCTCCGTGTTCCTTTGACTCTGCTGTCCAGGTGCTACTAAACTGAGGACTGCAATAACTGCAACTAAGATTACACACGTTATTAAAGTTCACTTCAACATAACTAGGGTTGACGTCTGCAAGAGGATTGTTAACTATTTCATCAAAACTCGCCATAGCCCAGGGCTCGCCGCTACGATAATGTCTGTCACTTATGTTTCCCTGTGCTTCTATATTCCAGCAATAGTTACAGTCACTACATTTTTTGCCTGCCATCATTTCACTGCGGCTTTGTTTTTTGTGATCTGTATTGTGCAGCGCACTAGGGTTATTTGCTAGTGGCTCTACTGGTATACGATGTAGTGGCGGATGATAACAACTGTTGGTGTGACCTGTTGTAAGGTGTAGACTAACTTGTTTCCATTTTGCCAAACAGAAACTATCACTCACTGCAGCAAGTTTAGTTCTTGCAGTTAGTGCATCATTGTAGTAATCACTCATATGTTTTCTAATACTCGCTTGTTTGCCTGTAATCGTGGCAATAATGCTTGCATGTCCACTGGATTACGCAATAACTCGCCTAAACTGTTAAACACTGCATCTACTCTCATGTAACTGCTAGAATTGTCATAACTTTTGTCTATGATGTCATCAAATATATCAAATCCTAAATTCTTTAAGTTCTGTTCAAATTCTGGACTTCCTATTACTAAAAATAATTTACCATGTGCAATAGGACGAAGTGTTTTTCTGTTATATAAAAGTTATCAGAAGTCTGACTAGTTTCTGCTACAATTTCAATAGTAATATCTTTATAATGATGTTTCCATAAATCTAGGTTGTATGCCATTGTATATGACATGTCGCCGGGCTGCCAATACTCATCTATATCACTATATGGCAAGCGGGGAACCAAGTTCTGCCACAGTTCATTGTACTCACAAATGAAACTAGTGAAAGGACAATCCGATTCTTTTATTGTCATTCTATCTAAATGCAGGCTTGCTTTACCACGATCGCTATGACGCCAGTTTAGGTGTTTCCAAAAACTATAAAGTCTTTCATTGGTTGCTCTACCATAAAACATTCCATAATCAAATTTACTGGATGGTACAATCTCTGCTTTTTTAACTATCTGAGAATAAAAGTCTAAATTATCTGGATTTATTGTATGCTTAAATGTTTCACTTTTACACAACCTGTCACTACTTGTAAACTCTATTTGTGTGTAAGGAATATTTAACTCATCACAAATGTTTTTTACCCTTTGTTCTATACCATTTTCAACAATATCCCAGCCTTCTAGTCCAAGATCTAATACAATTTTTTCATCCCTATGCTGTGCAATCTTACAAGCGAGTATCTCAGCATCACGATTATGCTCTGCACTACAATATTCTGCAATGTTAATTGTTACCATCCTTCATGCTTTCTTATTTCATCAATCTCAAGCGACATGGGCGTTGCTGCACAGTATGTTTGTGCGTAATATTTCTTAAAAAATTTGCTCTCATTAATATCTATATCTAACATAGGCAAGCCAAGTCTACTAAGGAGCGCACCGTTGATCTCAGGCATATTCATAATATCATATTCAGCATATATACGATCCAAGTTTTCAAACCACTGTACTTCTGTATGATCCCAGTCAGTAAGCATGGTCATGTATGTGCCCATTCGTGCGCCATTAATGGCGTGTGTGCCGTGTTCAGCATCTTTGCCTACGTTATGCCAAACGCTAAGTCTATCAAAGTTACTACGATGAACCATGTCTTCAAACTCTTGCAGTGTGGGGCGTGTGCCTTTGCGCAAGCACATCTTAACACCCTCACGGAATCCAGCACGCCATGCATGTTTAGCACTGCCATTGGGATAGGTTGTGCTGTATACATTGTTCATTGCTAGATACTTAGGATCATAACAAAACTCTACATCATTTTCATCAGTGCCATCACTTGCTTCATGTGTGCGCATGTTGTTAATAAATGTGCGTGTCCAACAACTCATGCCGCCATTGCCATACATAAGTCCGTTGATCTCGTTAACTGCTTTCCAACGAAATACACAATCCTCATGTTCAGGTTTGATATCCAGCGTAATATCAAAAAACTCTGGAAAAGGCATATTGTCACCATCAATAAGGATGAAACGTTCTGTATCACTTGCGGCGGCGGCTGCTTTGTGTGCAGCGTCACTGCCCTGTACGTTATCAACACGCTTTGCCCAGGGCACCATGTTTTGTATCTTTATCCAGAATTCTTCTTTTTTGGGTTCATCGTAACTTAGATAAATGCAGTCCAAGTCTGCTACATCAACTTTTGACATAAGGGTTCCTCGATAGTTCGCTCTGTTCTAAATACCAGTGCCGTGTTTTTGGAATAATCTTTACTAGTTCGTTTTCAACAACACAATGATATGGTCCTATATCATCAAGTTGTTCCTGTGTAATAACAATGTATGCACGATCTTCTGGTACAGACTTTTGTACATATTCACGATTTATTATAACACCTTCCAGATCATAATACAACCGAATCTCAGTTTGTTCTGCTACCTGTAGCATATGTGCTACTTCAAAGAATGCGCTGCTCATATCTTTCAATTAACTCCGGTGTGCAAAAATCTTTGTGAAAATAATGAAATGGCCTAGTTTGCGCATATCCGTTGACACAAAATATCATATCATCTGTTAGTGCCCAACTGCATGCATCGCGCCAATCGTCTGTACCAAACTTATTAATATGTTGCTTCATGTGTGTAAAAGTAGGATAATCCAGTGTGGGTACAAAGTAATCAGTACTGCCTAACTCTGTGGCGGCGATGCTCATAAACACATCTGTGTCTGCAATGTTGTGTCTACAATTACTTAGCACACTTGATTTATATATGTCAAAGTTGCTTAGTACTTGTTTACAAGTATCAAAAAACTGTTTTGTTTCTGTACAATGTCTAAAATACATAAAGCCATTGTAAGCATTGCATAGATTGTTTTCTTGCCACATCTTTCTGTGATGGTTATCCTCAACTACTTCGCCTCTGTAATTGCGCACCTGCGTAGTAAAGCAAACATTCTTAAGTCTTGCGCCTGCCCACCAGTGATCAATGTTGCTTGTTATAAGCATGTCACTTTCAACTTTGAAAGTTTCTTTAAAGGGTGTTAGTTCCCATGCTAAACATTCATTTGCAAATGGCGCCATTGTAGGAATAGTAATAACTTCGTCAAACACACGTTGCATATGTTCTGGCACTGGTGTTGCTGTATCTACTACAACTGCAAAATCGTTTACCTTGCAATAGGTTTTGACACTGAGTGCAAGCAGGTAGGCACACTGCAAATACTGCTTGCCTTGCGCAAAAGTTAGATAGCCCTGTTCACGAGTTTTATCTCTCATACGCTGTTCCATAGTTTATTATGTAAATCTGTGTCTAATACACAACGTTTGTTCATTACATGTAAGTCACCTGTGTAGCGCAATACGTTATGTGAATTTTTGTAATTGTACTTTATAAGCCAGCGTCTGTCATTGTAATCTATTACACTGTCTGTGGTGCTAAGTGCAGGCAATGTATAATCAAAAGTTGTGGTATTTGCATAACCATTACATAACTGATGTGCAATACTAAGTGCAAAGTCATTGCGAAACGGAGTTAGTTTAAATCCAAATAGTTTGCTGTAGTACGCATAGTTTTCATATACCATATGCCAAGCACGGAATATACGCTGTGCATGTGCTGACTTTTTAAAGTAACATACTGTTGCCCAGCGCATTTCAAATCCACTGCCGCCATTTTGTAGGAAGCGGTCATGTCTAAAAACTTCATTGCCTGTGACATCCCAACTGCTATTATGACAAACAAAGTCATGATCACTGCCAAAGTAGTTTGCTAGTGTGTCTGATTGTACAAAATAGTCTGTATCAATAAGCAATGTTTCATCATATGGACTAAGTTCATATGCACTAAAACGTCCTATGTTGTTCCATTCTGTAGTTTCAACACCATCATCATAGCGAAATGTCCTAGAGTTTTTTTGTACAGGATCTATTTTGACTACTGTGGCAGGCACATCTAAATAGTTTTCCGCTAGTCGTGCTGCAATGTCAGCCAGACGTTTTTAATCTAACTGTGCGCTTTCGCTGTATAGTAATAGTACGCCTTTAGACTTCAACGTCACCTGCTTTGCGTTTTGTTTTTAGTTCAGTGTATTCATTGTGCCAATCATTGTGTACTTCGTTCCAACGAGCATCACATAGATTTACAAGTTCTACACAGTCAATTTCAATTGGTGTATCATAACTATCTGGTATAATGCATTTAGTGCTTTGTTGAAACAGGCCTGCATTTGCATTTTTCATATACAAATAGTTAAGCAAGGTCATGTCAACACGGAATAGCCCACCATTATATGTAACAGTGAGTCTTTGCTGTTGTTGCTCTTTTAGAGTTTGTTTTTGTCGGGCGAGCTCGAATCTTTCACGAGCATATAATTCTAGATTTTCCATACTTGATATTATAACAGGACCCGAAGGTCCTGTCAATGTTTTTATAATTTTGTTTGTTATTAGCCTGTAGCGTTTACAGTCTGTGATGGGCCGTTCGCCCCAGGTATCACTAATATAAGTTGTAGTTGGCTCTTCATGACCCATGGTTGTTGTCTTAGTACCATCAACTTGGTCTTGTACGTTATAAATTGATTTGTTATATGATGTCTGATCAGCAGCACCGTCAACCCAGTAACTTCGCGCCAGCACACTCTCATTGGATTTGTACAGATCTAACTGAATATAACTTGCTGTGTATGGACCTGTATCCTCATACTGACGGAATACAGTTACATATGATCCTGTTAGATCGTGCCACCCGTTGTTTGTGCCGTTAATGTTAGTAGACCCTGATCCACCACTCTTACCCGATGATTGGCCAATAACCTGATATGTGCCACATGCAGTTGCTAGTGCGACCCAGTTATTGTATTTGCTATCACTGGTACCACCACTTAGGCTCCAACTTATGCTAATACGTCCGCCAGCGTTAAAGAAATAACGTGCTTGGTCTGTACTACCCCATGCCCATGTTCCACGCTGTTCAATAGTGCCTGTAAGTGTAGTTGTTGTACTAATTGCAGTTGTTGCAATACTGTCTCTACCATGTACATTCAATTTATTTGTGGTTATTGTCGCAATGTTTGTTGCTAGTGCTGTGTATGCAGCAATTGTATCACCTGCACTTGGGTTACTAATACTAGTAATACTTGAGTTCTGGTGGTTTGCCATACTAGTAATTCTTGCTAGTAGTGTTGTCCACTGTGCGGCAGTAATTGTAGCACCTGCACTAACAGCATCTACTGTTGTACTTTGGCCGTAACCACTATCACCTGATCCACTGCCCCAAATTGCGTTTACTGAAGTAGCAAAATCATTGTAGTGATCATCTAGGATTGTATCTCCGCTAGTATATGCCATTTATTAAATTCTCCGTGTTAATTAATTGTAACAAAGGCTTCTACAGTGCCTTCTTCCATAGTTGTTTTGGAATCTATAGCTCTACCTAAAACATTAAATGCTGTGATTGATTCGTCTGATTGGGCAGCTCTTGCCATGCCGTTACCTGCACTAACAAGTCTATCGCCTTTATTTACCATACCAACGACTCTTACTGGAACACGCCCTGCAACCGCAACTGGTGCTCCGCCTTCTTGCGCACTGTTCATCAAATACGCTGGCTTGCTACTAACAACACCAAATACATTGTCTGCTAATTCATCATTTACTGCTGTAATTTCTTCTACTCCGCCTAGTGCAACTACTGTACCTGGCTCATAGGATGTGTCTGCTCTAAAGTTTTCCGCCAAGTCAGCATACTGTGCGGCAGTTGATGTACCGTTAAATGTTGTTGCAAAAACTGTTGCAACTCTGTTACCACTACTACCAATATTTACTGTGCCACTGATCAGGATATCACCTGTCATTGTGCCACCTGCTAGTGGTAAGTTACCTGCACCTGATACACTACTATCAACATATGCTTTTGTAGCAATGTGTAGGTTGTCACTTGGAGCACCTGCAACACTTACGCGGTTTGTTGCACCGTCAAATGTCATTGCAGTTGAAACAACGCCGCCATCATTAACTTTAATTAGGATGTCACCATCACTTGTAGCATTACTAATGCTTACGTCACTGCCGCTAACACCAACTGTTAGATCACTGTCAACACCAACAACAAGTCCTGTATCGTTTAGTACACTAAGTACACCACTTGTTGAATCACTTGCATCACTACGCAAATAACTTGCTGCAGCAACGCCGCCTAGTGCATCACTGTCTGTTGCTGTACCTTGGAATTTGTTTCCTGATACTGCAGTACTAAGTTGGATACCTGGCTTAATTGTTGCAAATCCTGAGATACTACTCTGCGGAGTGAATGTTGTATCTTTGGATACTGTAGCAACTAGTACGTTGTTTGTGTAAAGTTTAACAACAACATGATCTGATGAACCAGTGTCTGTAACTGTTTCAACAATAGCACCTGAAGTGCCTGTACCACTTGTAAATGATGGACCAATTGTTGTAAATCCACTACCATTGTAAACTTTGAGCTGTCCGTTTGTGGTATCCCACCAAAGGTCACCAGTAACACTTCCGCTAGGGAGTACTAGCACTTGCTGTACTGCTACTAACGGTTTTAAATGTTGTTCCATTATAAACTTTAAGTAGGTTGTTTGTTTTGTCCCACCACATTTGACCTGCTACTGGACTTGCTGGTGCGCTAGTATTACTAAAATTTTCTAATAGTTTTACTAGGTTCTCGTTAAAGAATTCACCATAACCAGCATAGTTCTTACCAATAAGCGTAAGATCTGTGGTTGTATCAATGGTTCCATCTGCTACTGTTGCAAGAATAGTACCGTCGGTTTTGTTAACTGTATAAGCCATCTGTTATTTGCTCCGCATGTATTCGTTAGTATTATTTATCCACTTTATAAACTTAGTATATTATATGCTACTCAGATTAGTCAGTGTTTGAATTCTAACTGTGTAATCAATTTGTATAAGTCTGTTTAGACTTTTTTGTACCGGATGAAAAACAACGTGTGTTAGTAGTTTACCCGTATTAACTGTGCCTGTCCAACTACGCAGGCCCAGCTCGTCAAATGTATATGTGTCGTTAAAGTTACTTGTATTGTCAAATGCTGCTTGACTGTTTGGCTCGCCGTAATCCAACAAACAACTTACAACAATATCTGTATAAATTTGTCCTGCTGTGTGGTTTACGTTAAGTTTATTTCTTGCTGTGTCTGTATTCAAACTACTGTTATCATCCACAACTTTATAGTATGTTTGGTTATAAAGGTTAGCGTTTGCACCACTGCTATTTGCAGGCAAGTATGTAATAACACCTGTAGGATCAACACTAGTACCGCCATTGCCAAAAGCCATTTCGTGAACAAATCCTGTGGTCTTGTTTGCAACGCTAAGTGCAAGTGCTTCACTCATATTCTCATAGTGAATAGCATTACGCTTGTTTACATAATCTTCGCCTGTTTCTGGATCAAAGATACGAATATGACCTTCCATCATCACGCCACTTACGTCCTTGATAGCACTCTCGGGCTGTTGTTGTGGTTGTTCAATATCTTTTTTCATGTCTTTCTTTTCCATAGTTTATACCTTAAGTAAACATTCTACACTCTTTTCGCCTAAATCGCTATTTGTTTCTAATGCGATTCCAACGATTGGGCCTTGTCCGTTTGAACTTGCCTTGCCATTGTGCGTTGCAAATACAGCCTCGCCCTTATTTATGGACCCTACAACACGCACTGGCACACGCCCTACTAGTGCAACTGCTTCACCATCCACAGCACTGTTCATTAGGTAAGCAGGAGAAGTTGAGATTACACCTGCTAGGTATTGTGCATCAGGATCTGCTTGGGTTATTTCCGCAATACCGCCTACTTTAACCACCGTGCCTGGCGGATATTCGGCATCTGCTACATAAATTTCTGCCAAGTCAGCATATTGTGCGCTTGTTGCTACGCCACTAAATGTAGTTGCACCCAGTGTTCCGTTTGAACTGTTGTATGTAAACACACTGTCTGTTTTTGCACCCAAGTTTCCTGTTGCTCCAGTAACAAAAGTTGGAAAGCATGTAGCATCTGTGCCTTCGTCTGCTACTGTAATAGTTGTTGCTATCGCCGCTGTACCTGTAGTGTCTTGGTTAAGTGTTGCAACTCTTGCGGCTGCTACTGTACCTGTTGTTACCTGCGAACCATTAAGAGCTGTCAGTGCAGATCCATCTCCGCTATGATCACCACTTACTGTGCCTGTTGTTGTAATGTTGTTTGCACCAGTATCAACTGGCTTATTGAAAACAAACTTTGTACCACTATGACTGTAGGTTATTGTTGCGGATGCACCATCAATTGTAATACCTGCACCGTCTGCGGCCGCACTATCAGCCGCGCCGTCTGCTAGTGTAATGTTTATATCTTCAACTTTCATTTCAGCAGTATTAAGTGTTGTAGTTGTTCCGTTTACTGTTAGGTTTCCTGTAACAATAAGTCCTTGACTAACTGTAACATCACCACCTGCCGCAATTGCAATAGCGTCTGTATCACTAGCACTGCCAATATTTCCTGCATCGGGAATAATTAAGTTACCACCAAATGTTGTACTTGCGGCAACAATTGTTTGTTCTGCTACACCGTCTACAGTAATAACTACACTGCCTGTGCCTGTATCTATTACCCTCAACTTGTGAGTTACCTTCAATAATCTTATCAGCATTAAGTCCACTTATTTGTGAATCTACATAGGCTTTAGTTGCTGCATCTTGTGCCGAGCCAGGATCGCCCATGCCTGTAATTTTAGCAGTGCCCATCACTATGGCACCACTCATAGTGCCGCCAGTTAGTGCTAGTTTTAAGTCTGCATATGCTTTTGTTGCAGCGTCTTGTGCGCTTGCAGGGTCAGTAACGTTAACCAGTTTGTTACTGTTCATATCAATATTACTATCAACTTCAACAACGCCTGTGCCGTTTGCTAGTAGTACTAGATTAGCGTTACTAGTATTTGTAGTAACGTTGTTTCCGCTAATTGTAACTTCGTCAATTATCGCTGTAGGTACTGTTAAACTTGTTGTTATAGATGTTGCTGATGGTAATCCTACTGTAACTGTTTGTCCACTAACCGCAGTTTCAATTTCGTTTGTTGTTCCTAAAATACTTAATGTCTGACTTGTTGCAACTGTACTTGCTGAACCCGTTGTTGCCGCAAGTCCTAGTGTTAGATCTAATGCATCTACATATGCTTTTGTTGCTGCATGTTGTGCGCTTGTTGGATCTACAACATTAATAATCTTTGTGTATTTGCATCAATATCTGCACTAGGTGCAAAATGTAAGTAATATCGTTTGTATTTTGTGTAGCAACAATAGGAGCAGTACCAATAATCTTTCTAAACTGTAAATCAGCACCAACTTTGCTACTGAATACTGAACTACCACTTGCGCCCAGGTTGTTACCGTCGTTGGCTTCACCACCACCTAGTCCAGGAGGTGCTGCACTAACCCAACTATCTCCATCCCAGGTTAAAACGTGGTTAGTTGTTGGTGTGCCTGTGTAGTCTACATTGCCTAAATCATTTAAAGGAGCGGCAGCAATACGAGCATCAGCTCTTGCGTTTGTGAAATATAAATTTGTGCCTTCTGTTAAATCTGTTGTACTAACTTGATTTGTGCCTGTACCAAAGTCAATCATTGTGTCTTTGATTTGATCGTTACCAATACTAATCGCTCCACTTGAAAGCGTAATACCAGCACCTGCGCTAAGATGCGCTCTTACTTCTGCTGCACTCGGACCAGTGTATGTAATTACACCTGTACTACTATTGTATGCTAGGCTTCCATCGCCACCAGCATCAGTTACACTAATACTAGCTCTAGCTCTTGCATCTGTATAATACAAGTTA
>UEXL01000032.1_pt1 | contig 78474 bp, 67 predicted proteins | sample 1796671 | NCBI WGS metagenome assembly UEXL01 (sample SAMEA4772471, study PRJEB27181) | metagenome | reverse complement strand
AACTGCCCTCATGATACAACTACTGCTACTATGAGATGTAAAGTTCGTGATACTGAATACAGTTTATGCCTCTTTGATTCCGAGAAGAAGATGTATGACGCTTTCATTAATTTTCTACAAGCGCGTAACCCCGACATGATGATTGCTCATGCAGGGACATTTTTTGATATACCTCACATGATAGAACGCCTTGACCACATTTACGGACAGGGAGGTTCTGCTAAGTTAAGTCCTTTAGGAACCATTCGCTACCCAAAGAAGAACGATAGGTATCGTTTCGATGACCAACCAATAGCAGGTCGATGGCAGTTTGATACAGCCGCGCCCGCCGGAAGTGGAACAGGCTTTGAGCGAGTATGGAAAGACAGCGGTGGTGGACAATTACCTAACCTCAAGTTAAATACCATAGCAGAAGAGTTAGGACTTGGTTCTAAACTTACCGAAGAGATAGAAGGTATGGATGTCCACAATGGTTGGTATAAGTATTGGTCGGAGTTTGTTGATTACTGTTTACTCGACACCGTTCTACTCCGTGGGATTGACGAAGCGCGTAATGTAACTGACTTCTTTATTGAGATGGTTAGACTTACAGGTGTGTCATTACAATCAGTATCTAATGTAACAAACTTTGCGCGCGGTCTTATCGGTAGAAAGACTGACCTCATAGCCCCATCAAGATACCAAGCAGGTAATGTTGAACTACAAGGTGCCGACTTTATCATTACAGATAATGGACTTTACGAGGGTGTAGCAGTCGTTGACTATAAGGGTCTATACCCGTCACTGATGACAGGCTTCAACCTGTGTTGGACTACTAAGAGAAAAGCGCCCGGTGAAGGTATACTTGAGATGGAGAACGGAACTTATTGGGACCAAACTAAGAAAGGTATTTTACCGCAAATCGTTGATGACTTGTTTAAGTATAGAGAAAAATGTAAAAGAAACATGCGCGAAGCAAAAACCAAAGAAGAGCGAGCCGCATGGAATACTACACAATCCGCGGTAAAGCGAGCGATGGCATCACTGTACGGAATGACAGCACATGCCGGTTACGGTTGGGCTGACCTTGACATAGCAGAAACAATCTTATCCGAGGGTAGAAGAACGCTTAGGATGCTTGATAGTATTGCTACTAGAATGGGTTACAAAGTTCTGTATGGATTTACTGACTCAGCATTCATTCAAGTACCTCTTGATAAAGCAGAAGATTTAGCAAAGCGTATTACTGATGCGGTACAAAGAGAAACTGGTAACGAAAGTTTGGTAGCGGAATTAGAAGCGTATCTACCTTATTGGTTTTTGGCAGGTAAGAATAGATATGCAGGATTAGTATCACATCCCGAATCCGACAAGGGTAAATGGAAGAGTGCTAACTTCATGAAAGGTAGTAACCTTGCACCAATAACTAAGCGCGCAGAAACAACTGTGTTGAAGTTAGTGTGCGAAGGTGCTTCCGAAGGGGATGTTAGAGATGCTGTTCTTGAAATGGTGAAACCTATTCGCAAAGGAGAGTATGAACTAAAAGAAATAACTAGCCAAACGCGAATGGGAACATTCCCTAGTAAGACTCCTGCCGCGCAAGCCGCCGGATATTACAATGAACATGTTAACAACGGCGACAAGTATGTGCAAGGAGATTCAGTAAAGTGGGTGTATGTTTCACATGCACCTCATGGTAAACCTAGCACAAAGTACGCCGCGTATAGAGAAGCGACAGACCTAGATGGCTTCGAGGTAGACAAAAAGATTGTAGTAGAGAAACTTGTTGAGAATAAGATAAAAGGTGTATTCAGTATTTTGGGTTGGGATATTGATGCAGCACTAGGAGAACCCCGACCCGCAGATTATTGGTGATAAATATGAGTGAAAACAAGATAGAAAAATTAGAAGAAAGAATTAGACAATTGGAGAATGACCTAGATGAAATGGCAGAAGAGAATGCGAAGATGGCTAAACTAGCACGCGCGGTTTGTGAAGTTCAAGAAGAACTTGAGAAACAATTCCCTAGCATTTACATTGCGAATAAAATTAAAGCACCTACGAGAGTTGGTATGTCATGAATGAAAGATGTATAAGATGTGGTTCGATGATAAGGAAAGATAGAGAGCCTATATGTAAATGCGATAAGCCTACTAAAAGTCGAGGAAGAATTACAAGAACATTACAAGGTGATTAAAATGGAAGCGACAATAGAATATTTTGAAACAGGAACTAAAACGATAAAGTATGCAACCGGAGATTTGTTTTTTGGTGACGCGCTTCTTCAAGATTACTTAGGCTTGAGGATGAGTGAGGGTTACTTGCTAGTACCATCAGCGACAGTCATAACAATTAAAATGAAAGAACTTGATGAAGACCTATACGCTGTTAATACAGAAAGCATGAAGAGGTCTAAGATGCTCACACTAAAGCGTCTAAGAGAAGACCTTGACAGGGAAGTAGAAGGAGGTAGATTCCATGGATAACTACCCTCCCGGTATGGATTGGGAAGCGTTGGATGACCACCTTGACCCTGTGCTAGAATGCTGTGAGCGTAGAGCATCGGACTGTGAATGCGAGGAAGAAGAATGACTGTTAAGATATATGACGATGGTTCAAGTTACGCTTGGACACCGGAGTTAGGTAAAGAAGGTATCATCATTAGAGTAAGTAAGTCAACACTTACTTCACTTGGGTGGTGCGCACAACAGATGTGGTTACAGCAAAATTACCCTAAGCCTCAAGGTTTAGTCAAGCATCTAGTGTTAGGTGATGATGTTCACAACGGGTTAGATATGTTCTATCAAAGATTAGATAACGACTCTACTAAAGATAACATATCTAAGATACTAGAAGACGATGGTAATTTAGTAAAATATCTAAATAGGTTTGTACCTAATCAACAAGATATAATTTCAAACAGACGCGAAGAAAACAAACCTCATCCTTTCTATCATGAAGACTATCAAAGAAACATGGATTGGCTTATGGAGTATGAGAATCTTAGAATGAAAATGAGCAAAGGTTCCTTACCATTAGCCAACGAAGTTAGATTAGAAGTCAAAGTCGATATGGATATAGAAGGTTATGGGACTATACCAATACAGTTTGTTGGTATAATTGATAGAATCTTTGAATCAGTCGATGGAGGTTTGATGCTCTTTGAGTTGAAGACAGGTAAATGGTCTAACTACAAACTGAAAGATATGAGAAAAGAAATGTCATATTATAAATTTCTAATAGAGAACTGCACCTCCGAGTATTTACAGGAGCGCGGTATAGATAGAGAAGTGACATATTGGGGTTGGAGATACTCAGCCGCGGACCATTGGACTATTGAAAAGGTGAAAGCCACTAGCGAGAGGGCTATGAAAAATCAGTTAGAGAAACTAATCAAGATGTATCTTGATGAGAATTTTGAGATAGCAAAGGATAATTACAAGTTCTCGGCGTGTAACTATTGCGACTATATGGAGTTGTGTCCTAAGTATGCTATTGAGGTGGAGTCATGAGAGAGTGTGAATTGTGTGGTAGTAAAAGAATTGATAATACTAGGTTTGCGAAGCATGTTTCTTGTTTTAGATGCATTGATAAAATTCTTGAGTTTGCTGTTAGTGCGGGAATGAGGTTTGAAGATGAATCCGTTACACCTTGATTTCCCAAAAGAAGTAGGATTGTTTCGTAAATTAGTAAATAATAAAACTGAGTTTGAGAAGTATTGGACTTCTCTTCAACACTCTCAATGTACTTACATGAGTGTATATGGTTTTAGAGCAGTCAAACCAAACGGTCGTCGTGCTGAATACAACACAGCAATCATCAAACATTTTGTTTTAGACTTTGACAAGAAGTATCGTAAAGGTAGTAACATGGTTGAAGTTGATGGTGACGAGGTTGTTCAGCAAGTCAAACGCTTACACCATTTTCTTTTAGACGCAGACATTAATCATGGTGTTTGGTTCAGTGGTAATGGATTTCATATTTGGGTTTCATTAGATAAGACTCACTTACCGTCAAGCGGAACACAGGTGTCACACATCAAGGCCGCGGGTAAGAAGGTAATCAACAAATGGAAAGACGAGATGGATTTGTATTGTATGGACCCAACTGTTCCTTTCGACACCGCGCGAATGATACGAGTCCCTAACTCTTACAATGCTAAGCAACATGTTCTTCGATGGAGTATACCTTTGAAGACAGAAGACCTTCTAAAATCATGGGACGAGTTGTGTGAAATAGCAATGAAGCCGCTTAACACGGCGTATTTCTTTGGTAGTAAAGGTGTCAATCTTCCTATCAAAGAAGTCAAAGAAAGACAGTTCAAAGTAAGCGGAGAACCTGTTGAGTTTGATACTGTGAAAATGGGTAACATCAAGATACTACCTTGTTTGATGGAAGCGTCGTGCCAAGTTGGTAGCAACCCTCCACATATAAGCCGCGCTAGTTTAGCAATCTATCTAGGTTCTAGGCTTCGTAACTTTTTGCCAGTAGAAAGAACCACAAGTCAAATGAGAGATACGCATGTAGTGACCATCACCAGTTTCATAAAGAGTCTTCAATGGGCTGACTATGATTCTTCTGTAACAGAATACCAAGTCAAGTCAATAATAGATGGAGGTTACATGGAGTCATGTCAATCGCTGATAGGCAAGGGGTTGTGTGTAGGTAGATGCCAACTATGGGACGGCACAGGTGAACACAATGAGTGATAGTTATTCTCATTCATACAATTCTCCAACTAGGAGATGTATAATGTGCGACGGTCTTTTAGCAAGAAGAAATCAAAACACTGTTAAGATGAAAATATGTTATGTCTGTAAGAAAGATGTAGACAGTCTTCCCGATGAATTCAAATGCAAAGGGATAAAGAAATCCGGCGAGAAATGTCGAGTGATTACATCACAAGGTTATTGCACTCATCACAAACATCAAGCAGGTGAGGAAGAATGATACCACCGTTGACCATAGATTCAAATGAACGCGGAAGATTAGTTGAGGCTATTGAAAGAAGAGCCAAAAGTCGTGTACCTAGATTGGATGTGTCAAGACAGCATTTAGTCAACGGTGATTACAAGTGCGGCGATTGGTTGATTGAAGCCAAGAGCGTTGCTGACTTGATACAATCTAAATTCAGCGGTCACCTCAACAAACAACTTGACAACATGGATGCTAATACAGGCAACTATGGTATTGTGGTTCACGGCTCTATCAAAGAGTATGTTAGAGGTGTGAACGAAAGAGCGGCTATCAATGGAAAGCGAGGCACTTCTGCAAGTGCTGCGCTCAAATTAGTAGCAGGAATATGCGCGCGTATAGTAGCAGACTTCGGTTGCTTACTATACCGTGCTGACAGTATAGATGAAGTAGCGGCCTTTATGGTGGCTCTTCATGAGAAGACATACAAAAAAGCAAGTCGACACGGTGCTAAAGCAATTAAGCGCGTATCATCTAATGATGTTCGTATCGACATGCTACTGACCATCCCCGGAATTGGACCGGAGATGGCTGAATCAATAATAAAAACATGCGGCTCAATAGAAGAAGCCGCATTCCAAGATACACTTCGCAATGTTCCCCGGCTAGGGAAGGTTTTACGCAACAGAATTGTTGAAGTTTTAACGAGCGAGGACGAAGTCCGAGTTGAGCGTTAAATGCGTTAATCCCAAGGTCACAGATGAAAACGCTGTACTGCGCTATTCCCTATGACCTTGGGTTTAAAATTTATCATTATTATAATATAGCGATAAATGAGAAAATAAGAAACGGTTATTAACTGTCTTGTACCGTAGTGGGTTTGCCCCCCATTCCAAACGACAGTTGTAAGGAGAGAAAAAATTATGCCCCAAAGAATATGGAACCAATATACAGCAGTAAAAGAATACCCAGTAATGAAGGATTACCTTGAGCGTTTTCGGACGACTTCGTTTTTCAACGAAATACCCGGCCTCATATCCTTCTTCTACTTACAAGGTCAAGCCCTTGTCGACTATGTCCGAATACCCGTATGGGCTTCGGCACTAGACCCTAGAATCCACACATTTTGGATTCAAGCAACTAGGTCCGGCAAGTCAATCGCTTGGGAGTTTACCGGAGAAGTCGCTGAACTCGCAGGACTTGACATTGATATGTTTACCAGTGGAACAGACAGCGCGCTTATCGGGTCTATCGACTCAGTAAGTGACGGTGACGGCGGATATGAACTTGTACAGAATGAAGGACTACTAGGTGGTAAGAAGTGTTTAAACTTTGATGAAGGTTCAATCCTTCTACAATCAAACCCTAAGCAATTCTTCTCGGAAGTTATCCTATACCTTCAACAAGCGATGAACCCTGTCGGTAGTCACAGTAACACACTTACCAAACACATGAAGAACGGTAAAGTCGAAACAGAATCCCGCGTATCACTTTGGATTACTTCTTTCCCACCTAGCGGGGTGAAGGAGTATGTTCTAACCAAAGGACTGTTCCAAAGAGTTCTGTTAATTTACAGACCTTGGAGTGACAACATGCGACAGATGGTATCGGAACAAAGAATGTCCGGTGTCTTCCAAGACAAATTGACCGAAGTACAATCGTTAGAAGATATAGCACAGCACTTCATTAAGATTAGAGAGAAGACAGAAGCGCGGTTGCTAAGTCTTGCCAATATGACTCATCAAGAATGGGAAGCATTAGCCCCATCTAGTAAAGAAGAAGTAGCACGCGCTTGTATGCATGACATGTTTAATGTTGATGAGTCAGTTCATCCTCAATTAATGTCATCCGTTGATGAATACTACACACTTGTGCGAGGTATGGATAAACATTTGAGTGATGTCGTTTGTTCGTTCATTCCAAATATCCTAAACTACACTGTGTTATTCGCAACACATCTTGCTATGATTCGTGTCGAGCGTGACAATATACCTTTTGATGGTAATTGGGTAGTCACAGGTGATGATGTTGAAATGGCGACTGAAATCCTCTATGATATATACGAGCAACTTGTGCTTTGGCTTGAGTCCGAAGTTGAAGTTGGTTCTAAAGCCGCTGAGAAGATTGCTAGAAGAGATGAGTGGATGAATGCTATGAAAGGTTGTAAGTCTGTTGATGTAGAAGGTAAAGGTAGCGGATGGGTTCTAAAGAATGACCTGTTTGAGAAGTATGGTTCTCAGTTAGGTAAGAGTAAACCGACTGTATACAGAAGATACCAAGATGTAGCACAGATGTTCCGAACTCACAAAGTAGGGAACGCGGCTTATGTTAAAATGAAGGAGGAATAATAATGGGATATATACACGATGACCAAACTAAACATTACATAGAAATACTTACTGAAATTAGCGACACTCTTGAAGGTGGAGATGTGGCACTCGATTTTGAAAATATGCCAAGCGCGGCTACGACTATTCGTATCATATCCGATATTGTTGGTAACGCTCTAACAGGTATAAAGGCGATTGAAGAGATTGCTATCGCTATGAATAAAGCGTTTATTGAAAATGCTAACGGGGTGAAGAAATGAGTAAAGTAATGTCGCTTGATATTGAAACAGCCAATTACTCACATGAGATTGGTGGATGGGGTAACACTCACATGTTTGACCCAACAGTCGTCGCAACATGGGACGGTGAAGAAGCACATGCATTTACTAAAGCAGAAGATGTTATCGTAGAAGGCGCGCACATGCATCCTTTACATCCTAGAGAATTAGGTGAGCATCTAAAGAAACATGTTGAAAATGGTGGTATCATCGTTGGGCATAACATTAGAGGTTTTGACTTACCAGTTCTTCGTGATGCCCTTGATATGCATTACGCCGGAGTTCTTTTGAGTAAGAAAGAGAACATCGTTGATACATCTTGGTCTATCCGTGAAGCCTGTGGTAAGAGTCATCAACTCGACTCTTTATGTAAACATACTCTAGGTCAAGGGAAAGAAATTATGGATTCAGCAGACGCGCCGGTCGCTTGGAAAGATGGTCGTTACGCTGATGTAATAAAATACTGCATAGCAGATTGTAAACTCAATTATGACTTGTTTCTTCATGGGAGGAACGAAGGCTTTGTCAAAGGCCGTAACGATGAAACAGGGATAATTGAAGAGTACCAAATAGGTTGGTGATTATTATGACAGAAGAAAGAAAAACAGGAAGAGAAGCCCAAATAAGTAATATAAAAGCCGCAGTCCATGTTGCTGAAACCGTAAGGTCAACGCTTGGACCCGCGGGTATGGATAAAATGTTAGTAGACGAGCGAGGTGAAAGTATAGTGACCAATGATGGTATCACTATACTCCAAGAACTAAGTACAGCGCATCCCGGTGCGCAGATGATGGTTCAAGCAAGTCAAACGCAAGATGAAACATGCAAAGACGGAACGACAAGTGTAGTAGTCCTAGCCGGACAGATGCTTGCTTTGAGCGAAGGATTGTTGATGAGAGGAATACACCCTCAAACAATTGTGCGCGCATATAACAAAGCATCTAGGATAGCATTAGACAATTTACCTGCACCCATAGAAGGGATTGAGAAAACCAACATAGCCTCGACAGCATTGAGAGGTAAAGCATCCGAATCTAATCTTGAATTCGCTGCTCAACTGTGCGCGGCTGCCGCAACTCAAGTAAATGGTGAATTAGACAAGGTTAGGATTTTGACTCAAGCAGGAGGCTCTATGGAAGATTCTTATATCCATAGAGGATTAGTGTTGAATAAGATGTTTGTCAATCCCGAACAAGAAGAGAAGAAGAACCCTCGACTTCTCTTGTTAGACGGCGGGCTTGATGGATTCAACTACGAAGATGTGCAAATGCAGATTCAAGACCCCGCTCAACTACAACAAATACAGCAGCAAGAGATACAGATACTATCTAACATTGCTCATGCTATTGCTGACGATTGTGATGTCTTGATGTGTCGTGACGGAGTGCATGAAGCCATCGCTAAACACCTTGAACAAAACAATGTCGCGGTAGTTAGTAGGTTACAGCAATCCGACTTAGACGCTGTATCGAGAATCACAGGAGTCCCCACATATCATAGAGTCACAGAAGTAGAAGATGTGCCGGAGTTCAAAGGAGTCGTTTCTCCTAAGAGAATAGGTGATTTAGATTATGTATCAATCGAAGTAAAGAAGCCGGACACAATAACATTGATTGTTAGAGGTGCAACTAGGCAAATGCTTGATGAATACGAGCGCGCGTTTGATGATGCTCTTGGTGTTGTATGTCTTTACATGAGCGACCCTCAAGTCTACCCCGGTGGCGGTGTTGCTTACTCTAAGGCTTCAATGGCTGTTAGAAATCACGCCACTCAAGTTACACAAATTAGTGCGCGGGAGCGTATGTGTATGGAAGCCTATGCTGACTCACTAGAAATCATACCTGCTGCTATTGCATCTAATGCAGGGATGGACCCGCTAGATGTTGTCATGGAATTACGGTCTTGTGATGGGTTCAAGGGTCTGTACATAGATTTTGAAGGAGTTGGTTCTATCACTAGAACTGACTTAGAAGGTGTCTACGAACCATCCGCGCTAGTTAAGCAAGTCATTAAGTCAGCGACCGAAGTTGCTTCATCTATACTTAGAATAGATGATATAATCGCCCGTAGAGGTGATTGATTGTTCACGGATGTTGTCGAGATTGCGTGGTATATTCTTCTTGTTTTCCTCATTATCGAAGTTTCCATATTTATCGCTAATAAAATACTCGTAACTCTCGACAGCATCCCCAATCCGTATCTATCGGAAGAAGAGTAATCATTGTTGAAACATTGAATCTTTTTCCGATGTCACCATACCCATACATCGGTCTTCGTGAAGTGAGCGTTGGATAGGTAAAGCGTTGGCTAGACCTAACTGCTCCCATGTTTTACCGCATTGGTAACATGTGTTGAAATTTTTCACAATCACCATCTTCTTGACTTTGATAGGATTCATTCTTTCAGCGAAAGTGCGCAAGTATTTTTTTTGTTGTTCTTTAGGGACATCACTATGTTTACCTGTGCGATACAATGCTTGAGTGATAGGGTCACTTGATTCTAATGTGTGAGGGTCGCGTTTTCTGTGAGGTTTACCTTCTTGTGCTAGTCGCTGTAAATACAATTCTTCACCCAACATGGCCGGAAACTCGGCGTGTCCCATATTCTCTATCCCGACTTCGGGTAATGTTGCGCGGTGCATGTCTTCATGAATTACTTGTCTTGTTGCTTCTTCGGGATTCATACCCGGTTGTCCGTGAACAACGCTACTCCCAACCTTACCTGTTTTCGGGTCAAAAAGTGTTGAAGCGGCGGGATTATCACCTTGCTCACTTGGAGGTGCGAACTCCGTTTTAACAATCTTAACCATCTTGAGCGTTGAGCCTACTGATGGATGAGAGCGCGCCCTGTTCGTGTGTGGGTCTTCTACGACTATCTTACCTGTCTTAGTGTGACTCATATCGCCACCACCCTTACCGGCTACGCCGCGCTTGCGACGCTCACTCTCTAACTCCCGTCTGTATTTCTTACGCGCGGGTGATGATTCATACTCAGTTTCATATTTGCGCTTATGGGCTAAGGCTTTAGGTGACTTGGCTTCTTTGCGAACGATGTATTTTCTTGGTATCTCACCAACTCTAACATATGAGTTTTTGTTATCATCTTCAAGCGTAGGCTGTTCTAAATCACGACCGCGCACTCCAACGATACCAAAATTATCTTTTGGTATATTTCTTTTAGTCCCCGGTCCTTGTTCTTCGATTCTTTTATTTTTGAAATCTTGCGCGAATTTTTCACTCGGAGTAGTATAGGATATACTTGGTCTTTCGTGTAAAGGTACCTTCATCAAATGTCTTAATCCTTCGGGAATATACTTCATACTTCTTCTGTAAGATGGTGGTTTTATTCCTTCTTGTAACACTTGAGGTAAAGCGTTAGTTGCATGGAATTCTGTAATAGGACCGTGGGAAGAAAACGCTTCATCTTCAAAGCCGGGGTGTTCTCCTAACTCGGTCTGTCGTGATATTTTCAACAAACTCAAGTAACCTCTCCACACGCTTACACCTCATTCCATCATTTGACTGCGTGGGTCGGGAACGGTGCGTTTTTTGTTTCCTTCTGTGCGTGGTGGACCTACATCGTATTGCGGCATTCTAAGTGAGGCTAGTGGGTCTTCTTGTTCTGCGCGCCCCGGTAATCTACCGGTTGGTGAGGCAAGGTTTGGATGACCGCTAAACTCCGCCACCTTTCGGGGGCTATCACCCTCGGCACCCGGAGAGAAATTAGATGGCATACTTCGCATTCTTCCTCTTTGCCCTCCTGTTAATCCTAATTCACTCTTAGCGCGCTTCAATCTGTTTTCGGGATTGAACCCTAACAATCTTTGAATCTGCTCCATTCTAACTTTATCTAATTCGTTCTTTGGCATTTGATTAAGAGCATCAGCCACATCGCCGTAGTCCTCTCCTTGCTTTAGTAAAGCAATAGCCGCGTCTATCGGTGATGACTTGACAGTATAACCTATACCCTCCATCTCCGGCTTGATATGCGCTTCTTCTTGAGGGGTACTAGGCTTTCCAAAGTTACCTAGTTTATCACCTATATTGAAGGAACTAGGTGCTTGCATCATTTCTCTTTCTTCTCTACCCGGTCTATCGGAGTTGATTGGTTTGTCGGGGAAAACTATGTGATTTCCCCCCATCCCTTCACGAACTGAAAGTGCTGCCGTTTCTTCGGGGTTTCTAAATCTTCGAGTTTGTAGTAATCTTAGTATTCTATTATACTCTTCGTCGTCTGTGGAGGATTCATCACCGCGCGCTCTAGCCTCTTCGTCATCTCGCATACCGGCTCTTTGTTCGGGTGTTTTGTATGCCCCTCCTTGCCTTCGCTTCAAGTAATTTTGATACATATCTCCGCGGATTTGTTTTCGTCTTTGTTTACTTTCTCTATACGCATGGTCTAGCAATGCTTTGAATTCCTTATTATCCAAACCGCCGGTTGCTTGTTGTTCGGGTGTTAGTTTACTGGTGATTTCATCAACGACTTGCGGGTTGTATACCCTATCGCCACTTTTATGCCTTGCTGAATCTGTAATGTTTTTGATACCTCTCACAGTTCCAACGGCTTTTTCCTCGCGTCTTCCTCTACGCTCATCGAATGCTTTACCGCTTTCGTCTAGTAACATATCAATTACTTGTGTACCCGTCTTGTTATTATCTAACAATTCATCTATTGGCTTACCCATCTGTTGCATGACAAGTCCGTGAAATTCTTCGGGGTCTAACCCTCTTCTTGTAATCATTTCATCTATACCGGCTTCGTCTAATCCGCGTAATTTATTCAATTCTTTCAACTTTCTAGCGGCTTTAGAATCTTCACCGCCTCTTTTTATTTTTCTTTTTTCTTGTTTCTTTAGCGAGCCTTTGCCTTTTTTTGGCTTGACGCCCATACCTATAATTAGAACCATTCCCGCTTTTTTCTTATCTTTCTTAGACATTTTCTGCAACTCCATGCTGTTTGAATTTAGGTTTATCTAATCTTGATTCGCGCCAAAGTCTTTGACATTTCGGACACTCCCAAACAAGGACACGCGATTCTCTATCATTAACATATCGGCATTCTAAACGATGCGCGAGAACTTTCTCAAAACATCCGGGGCATTTTTGGCTTAGTCTATCGCGTAACTTTCCCATCACTTCACACCCTTTCTTATTCCTTCCCAACAGGCTTGTTGTAACTCTTCGTCGGATTCAAAGATAATGAAACCTGTATCTTTGTCATCTATTTTTGCTAACCACATTGTCACAAAACCTGCTATAAACGCTAATAAAAACCATAACCATAAACTCATGCTAAAATCACTCTCAAATAATAACTATCGGAAGTTGAGGCTGATTGAGCAATGACATTTGAATCTGTATCTGTCGTTCCTCCTGTTATCTGTAATTTAAAAATAAGAGTACCTGCTGAAGCACTTGAACCAATTTCTATATTACCTATAAAGTTTGGTGCATTTCCAAAAGGCGCTCTATATGGTGCGGATAAATTAAAACTGTGACCGCCTGCAATATTAACTCCATTAATTCCAATATGACCACTTGATACATTACTACCAGTATCTTGTATTACTGAAACAGTTAATACTTCTGTTCCCGTAGCGGATGCTGAACTTGCCCCACCATAAAAAAGCCATAGGTCTTAATTCGTATTCATTACCTAAATTTAATGTAGCAGTACCGTTAGTTAATGTGTTCGCAACTCCACTAACAGAATTCCCATGTGCGACATAATCACTAACTTCAACGCCTCTAATTAAAACGCCAGTAGTCGGGTCTTGAAAAAACGCCCCTGCGCTCATATCTTCTATTTGTAATTGTATTTGAGAATGATTTGAAACAGGAGCAGTTTTACTTGTTATTGCGATTAATTTAGTACCGGGAGAAATACCACCACCGCCACCGCCACCACCACCTGCGTTAGCCTTTTGTTCAGCGCAAGCACCTGCCACAGCATTATACAATACAATCACACACCTAACGCTAACCAATTATTACTCGCGTCTATGCATATAAGAGTGACACCATTGTACCCTGCTACTGTTATACTTCCGTTAGCAGAACCACCGTTGATAGTCTTACCACCCGTAGCGGTAACAGTGACAGCGTTTGTCGAACCTGCTAATATAGTGAGTTGCGCTCCAAGAGATGCATTCGATATTAAAGTGTAAGTCAAACCGGAACCTGTCATTATAATGTACTGACCAGTGTCATTCAGCGAACCAGTTCTGTTCGCAGTAAATATTGTGGACTGTAAAGTAAAAGCGTGAAGTTTGGATATTTCAAAAACACCATTACCGATGTTTCCTGCTGCGCCTAATTGGAGTGTAGGGGCAGACCCGAATGAACCCGTACTATTAGCGGAAGCAGCGAAGCCAGCAGCGGTTAGTAAAGTATCACCGGCAGTTGTTCCTTGATTAATTGTAATTGTCTTTGGTGTTCCTGCCATTTCACTTGTCGGGCAAGCAATTGTTAGACTATTTGAAGCGGAATCGGTTGCATGAAAAGTAATGGCAGTTTCGTTAAGTAGTTTCATAGAATTAGCCGCTAAAAAAGGACCCCTTCTCTACTTCAACTAAATCAGTTCCGGCGGAAGTCATGATTATTTTATCATCATCCGTTGAAGTTTCTACATCTATCTTAGTATCGGAGTCGGCGTCGGATATACTTGAGCCACCACCACCACCACCGCTTGCCGCCGCCCATTTAACACCGGACGCTTGCGCGCTATCTGCTGTTAGGACATGGTTGTTCGTTCCGACTGCTAAACGCGTGAGAGTGTTGTTGGCGGTTGCTACAAAAAATATCACCCTTAGCATCAACATCGCTTTCCATGACTGCACCTGCGGCATTTACAGTTGTTGCGTCAGTTACATTTGCGTTAGTTGCGACAGTATCGAGTTTGGTTTTGTCAGCACCCGACATAGAACCTGCTGTGCCTGTTGTAGCCGCCGCAATGCTGATTGCCGGAGTCGCACCACCCGTTGAACTGATAGGTAGTGTGCCGGTTACGCCTGTCACGGTTCCCGCATTGGCTGTTGCACCATCAGCAACATTCAAGTCGCTTCTCATTTCAGCCGCGGTTCGCCCTTCAACTGATGTTCCATCAATTTTCAAAAAAATCATTATCTGCTACTGCGGCGTTAGCGACTAATACATTACCATTAGATATACCCGAAGCCAACCCTTTTACAAATGCAAGATTTGTCACCTCGCTGTCCATTAATGCACCCGCGGCTGTTACATTAGCCGTGTCTGTTACATCTGCACCATCTTCAATGCTGAGAAGTGCTTGCACTTCTGTTTTAGTAATACCCGTAGCAAAAGCGGGAGTTCCGCTGTTGTCGACAATGGCCGGAGTTATACCTAAGATTGCTGATTGATAATCACACCGAATCCACACCGTTCCTTCGTAAATGAATGTAGCGCGGTGTCCCGCTAAAAGTGTAGCGTTCAACCCGCTTGGAGAAGTTTGATTGTCAAAGACGATAGAACCCGCGCCGTCATTACAAACTTCAATAATGTGACCTTCGGGAAACTTGTAATTCGCGGTTGCATCTCGTTCGGGGTTGAGCGTAATAGTCACGCCGCCGTTTGGTGAGAGCATGAGGAATGAATCACCATCCGCCGTCAACACCCATGTTCCGGGCGTGGTTAGCGCGGTTGCAGTTGCATCAACACCTCGCCCCTGCAATCGCACCGAGTAGTGTCCTGTCTGTTCATTGTTGCGACCTGCGAAGTAAAACGAGTCAGCCGCATGGCTACCGCCACGGTCTGCACCGCGCGATGGTCCTTGACCATACCCTGCGTCGCTCGATGACGGTGGTGATTGGTTAAATGAACCGTAGTTAGGGTGACTCACCCAATGAACATTGATAGATTCATCTTTGGTGATGTCACCCGTGTGTGTGAATAAACCATTCAAATCAGCAATTGTGTTTACACCTTGTGTACCTCCGTCTAATACTTCATTATTAGTTATACTACCTGTGGACAAAGGTATTCTATAATCAGCAGAAGCGTTGACAAATGCGCGCTTATCATTGATAGATATTATGTCTATATTCTTGGCTCCGCCACCTGCGGCAACCGTGTGCTGAACTCTAACATGTGCAAGCACAACTACCTTATGATTATCTGCGCTTGATAACGACGCGTAGGTGGTTAAGTAGTTTGACGATGCTGATGGATATAGACCTGCTGTGGTGACTATTGGGCTACCACCTTCATAATGCACCTTAGCGTTACCGGCATTTGCTGATACAAAGATAGTGTAGATGGCTTCTTCGTTAGCGTTTAACTGCAAAGCCCCTGTCCCATGTGAGTTGTTATTCAAATCTAATTGTATAGTGTTACCGTGACCGTTACCAAACTCATAGACGACTCCATCGAGAACTACAAAACCTCCGCTTACATCTAGTATGCTTAGACTACCGGCGTTTTTGATAATAGAACCCGGTTGACTACCGCTGTTAGGTTCGTTTCTCGTAGACCCGTAAGCACCATCTTGTAGTCTTAGTATACCATTACCTTGAATGCCTTGTAATAAGTTTGTCAATGTCGAAGGTGATAATGAATCCCCATCTCTTAAACCGTCGGCTCCTAGAGAGTTCTGCGCGCTTGTGTGTCCCGATAAATTATCTTTAGCCATTCTTCAACAACCTCCATGCTACTGTCATAGAATCACCTCTTTGAAAAAGCGGGGTTCCTCCCCTGCTTGGGTCGCCTGTTATGTTAAGTCCTGCGTTACTTGGTTTTCCATCTCTTTCGCGCATATAAACAGAAGGCAATCTGTGTCTTAAATCGGGGTGTGTGTTGTCCACTGTTCCTTGTGGCGCTATAACTTGCCTTGTTTGTTTCATGTTACCATCACGACTAAACGCCTGTCTTTTAGGGTCAATAACTTGCCCTGTTGTTGTTATTTTAGGCATAGAACCTTCCAACGGCATAGCGTTTTCAACATCGTATTGTTCAACATGCGTTGGTTCGCGAATATCAACCGCCGTCATTGAAACAGCCCCTTTATTATCCGCGCCGGGGTGATGAGTTGGTTCAATAGAGCCGGTGCCTTTACAATCAAAACAAGTGATTTCATCTCCGTCGTCGTCAAAAGAACCCGCGCCACTACATTTAGGACATGCGTATTCATTCTTCAACAACCTCCACGCTATCTTCATCGGATTACCCCTACGGAAAATTTCAGCCGCCGGATTTTTCATTTGTCTATAATCGGTTCCGAACATTGTGCCTCCGAATGATGGGCGAAATTCAACCGCACCTGTTTCATCATTACCCTCCGGCACACCTTGGACATATATACCCCCCTCCGATGCGGTTCCCACTCTTTTTACCCTTGCAGTTTCATCACCGGCATCTTCGGGGTGTAAGTCCCCCATTACGAAACTTTCTTGATGGCGCTTCAAGCGTTTTTGCCTTTTCGTAGAATCTTCTTCCATGCGGCTTCTACTAACATGCGCATGATTGGATTTTGAGGCTCTACAAAATTTACAATCTTCATCGTATACTTCGCAATTGTGGCACGCATCATCAAAATCGACCATCACGATACCTCCAATATAAATGAAAAGCGCACTTCGTTATCTGCGCCTTTAACGAATGAATGTATGTCTGTTCTGTATACAGGAACGAACTCTCCTGTTGTTGCGTCTTTGTATTGTATGTAGACTTCTTGAATAGGAGTTGAGAATATGTAAGACGCGTTAAATACACCTTCTACTAGAATACTGGTGTCATCTATAATTTGCACGCGCGGCACTACCCTTGCCAATGTTCGCGCACCACCATCTTCGGAGGTTGCCACTGAACCATCACTACCTATGTGCAACTCATTGACAAGTGTAGCAAGGTGTTCAACCAAGCGTCGTTTGACAGTGTTTAACATTGGCATCAAATCTTCCTCCTTTTACTTATACCTTTTACATATCTCATTTCATGAGCGCGTGTTCTTGCTAAGCGAATCTCTCCGATACTTGCAGGTATGGCCGCCCCGCTAATAAGAGTTACATTCGTGAACCTAGGGCTTGGTGAAGTTGCCACTCCTGTATATTCTACTACGCTTTGATTGTCTAAAATTAATTTTCCTGTATCTGTTGGAAATCCTGTAATGTCTGCTATGATTTGATTACCACTTAGTGTACCCGGAACTCTCCTAGACCAACCTACTCCTAAAGCAGAACGAGTCGCGCCAAAGCCATTAGATGCTATGTTACGATGACCAAGCAACATACCCGCGTGTATATTTGGTGCGATGTAATCTAGTTCGCCCATCGTTGTCCTTGACCTAATGATTTTACTAGATACTCGGCGCGTATTCATAATGCCTGTTATAGTTAGATTAGATTGACCAACACCGGTTTTGTTTATGACTTGAACTTGAAATGTTTTATCTCTCTCAAATTCTTCATCTTCAAGGTCAGCGTCATCACCAAAAGCAGTTAGCACACTTTCAAGTCCTGCTTCGTAAGAAACCATTTGAAAACTAGAAGACCCTGTTTCATCGTGCGATACTTCTATCAACGCTTGCCTCCCTTTAGATATTGCGTGATTGAAATCTACCACATCGCCCGGTTCCATATCCCATGACCTAGAATGGTTTTCACTCTTCAAAGCACCTTGTGCTTTTTTATTCAAACGCAACGCTTGGCCTGCTGCCTTTCTTGCTTTGGAATCGCTGTTAGCAGTCGGGTCTTTGATTGTCATTTGCTTTATAGCACCGTGTCTTTTTTGCATTTCTGCATCATCTATTTCTGCTGATAGATTATCATTGACTGCTATTCCTTTACCTTTTACTACTATTCTATTAGCAATTTCTACAATAGGGTCTATCTTAGTTTTACCTACACCTCTTTGGAATCCTATCTCTCGGTCTTTTATTGAGAATACTTTAGGCGCGTACTTGAAATTACCAAACCTATCGTAGTACATTATGTAATGGTCGTGTCTTGCCACGAATCTAATAGCACTAGGTATGGATAATGAGTTAAAGTTTTGAGCAACGAATAGCGTAGATGAACCTTCTGTACTGACGCTGTTCAACCCGTGTAAAGAATTATCAAAAAGTCTTTTGACTAAGTCTGTACTTTTCAAACCAACTGATAATATTTGACCTGCGTATACATTCGTTGTATCACCCATTTCGACATCAGTAAGTTTGCGCCCTTTCATATTGTTTAGTTCTATTCTAATACCTTTATCTGCGCTAGATACTTTTTTAGTTCTTATCTTTAGAGAAGGGTCATCTGCGTCTATCAAAAGCATAGGTCGTCTTGATGTTTCACTCAGTTGCACACCATCAAAAAAAGGAGCATCTTCATGTGATTGATGGGCTAAACGCACACTGTCTTGCTCTTCTGTAACTCTATACTTACCCGCGCTAGTCACTTGAAAGTCATTCTCATTAGGAGATTTTAACACCATTGTTTTACTATTGTTTTGCGACACTTCATATCTAGCATGATGTACGGCGTTATCTACGAATTTAGGTTCTTCAACAACAGCCCCTACTTCGGGATGGACATTATCTAATCTACCATTGCTAGGCGCGGCATAAGTTGTATTGACAGGAGAAGGTATAGTGTACGATGTCATGCTCCCATCCCATTGTCACTTCTACTGTCTTCATTTGAATGTTGTGTAGTATTCAAATTGTCACCCGCGTTTATACTTTGAGTGTATCTAGGTTGAACTGTGTAATCTAATCTTACAAATTCGTCACTCCCTTTACTCACACTTGTTCTTCTGCTTGCGTCACCTCTCAAATGTTGTAGTGTGTTATTACTAACAATCATTCTAGCAACAGGTGATGTTCGTTTAGATGTGAAAGATGTTGATTCAGCACCGGGTATTCTTGGCCCTGTACTTGACGGTACGCTTGTTGAAAACCCTGTTCCTGTAAGTTTGAATAGATAAACGGGCGCATAAGGTGGGTTGCTTGGAGCAGGATTTGTGTTTCTTAGATATGAAGATGCTGCTAAAGTAGCGCGTGCATTAGGAGTGTCGTATGTGAACATACCATACCTGCCGCCCGCTGTCGCTGAAAGAATATGACCTTCATCTTCTCGGAATAACGCTATGTGTTTATTATCAAGAACTCTAACCGGTCTTACTAAGAATTTAATTTTATTATCTAGGGTGTTTGTGTTTACAGACTTAGGGTGATTAGAAGTTTGATATGGATTAGTAGTTAAACCGCTACCACTACCCCATCCTAGATTACTAATTGCTTCTCCATTAGACTCAACTTCTAATATAAATGTCCCTCCTAACGGCGGTATACCATGAGTTGTTCCAAACTTCATAACCTGTTTTGCGCTTAATAAATTTAAAGTATCTAATCTTAAATCACTCAAAGCCCTGTCGCTCGTAGATACACCACCGGAGAATATGAATCGCTGACCTATTTGTCTGTCTGTGTGTAAACTGTTTGCTTCTGTTGAAACTACAACATAACTAGGTGCTATCTCACCGTCATTTTCACCAACAGTCATACCGTCTAATCCTATGCGCGGTTCATTTGCTGCTAAAGGTTCTCGCGTTAATTCATACCCCGTGTCGGCTCTTTCTATATTACTACCTGCGTGAGCCTCTTTCTTGAGAAGACCGTCATCACCGGCCACTTGAAGTACCGAACTTATACCTCTAGGGACTTCAAAGTCTTGCAGGCTATTGTTCAACGCTCTTATGTAGCCTGCTGTAAACGGCGGTTCGCTAGTATGGTGTGATAGAGTTAGCCCAAGAGGTTTGATATTATCCGCGACTGATTGTAATAAATCTTGATTGAAGTATGTCGGGTATCTTACCCCTCGACCGTCACCTCTATCACCTACTCGTTTTGCGGTTGAAGGACTAAAGAATTGTTGAGATGCTTGAGATATTCTTAGACTTGCATCGGTGAACATAGTTTCAGCAGACGCGTTTTCACTGTATGAATCTTGAGGGTCCCAAGATGGACGAATGCCAAATCCGCGCACAGGGAACCTTCGCACATCTTCACCTGTCGTATTGCCCCACCAATCTATAACATAATGAGATTGCGCTAATGCTAAATCTATTCTTTTAGTTTGCACATCAGTATTTGCTTTGTAACCCGCAGGCATGTCAGCGTGGAATCTACGAATTGCAGTTGTTGGATTTCTTATGTTCCTCACAGCGCAACCAAAACTTTTGGTCATACGACGACCATCGCTATATCTTACTTGATGACCTGCTAAATCACTACCAATCAACGCAGACGCGTTAGTTTGTCTTTCTATGATGCCGACATACGAAGGCGTTACTGATGTGGTTGTTGTCGTATTAACACCTGCGTTTTGATTATTAGTCGATTGTGTTACACTATCAAAACTAACAAACGGACCTTCGGCTTGATAGTGGTAATTTGAATAAGGGTCGCGTAATGCTTGATTACTTTTTATAGCCCAACGCGGTCTGTTGTATGGTTGTCTTACGGATATTCTATACCCCCATCCTGCATTTCTCGTAGTGCTTTGAGAGTTTATGGTTTCTGTCATAGTTTCAACATTGGCTGTACTGACGACTAATCCTTTCGCGTCGGACACTTGTTTGATAGTAGGGTCGTCCCATTTGTTTCTCCAACCCGGTGCGGCAGTACCGTATAGCGTAAGTGAACTCATTTGCGCGCCGAACCTGTGACCTCCCGGCCAAAACGCTCCTAAGTTGTAATTTTTATTAGGAGAGCCGCCAATCACAATAGTGGTTGCTTGATTAGGATAATCGCTGTTAGAGAAAGTGTTTGCTACATCTAATGCAGTACCGGGTCCGCTCCATGCAGGCATACCAAACTGAAATGGACCATCACTCATAGTGTATGTAAACTCATGATAATGTATACTTTCAAAGTGTTCGGGTGCGTGATTGTATGCTTTCAAATCTGCTGCCGCGTCGCCTCGATTTGTTCTACTATCGGAATACCATGTCATCGGTCTACCTAAGTTGTAGTGCCATAAACATAAATACGCGTCCGGTAGATGAGATGAATTGCTATCTCTTGTCCCTGCGTATAATTGAGGTAAGTTTCTAGTTGCTACGCTCTTTTTAGAATCAGTAAATGTTTCGGAACCTAGGAAGTTACCATTTGGTGAAGATAGTCTTAACTCTCTACCTTGTGTGGCAGCAGTCCAAAATCCGCTAGTAATTGCTGTAACGCCGTCAAACACTACCGCTCCTTCAACTGCGCCAAGACCACTTACATATCCTCTATTGTTGTAACTCGCTCTTTGCTCTATGCCGCTATCGTCAGTAATAATTAGAAGATGATTGTAATAGTATTGACCGACTAGAGGGAATAATAAATTGTTACGAACATATAATTTAGACGCTCCTTGGTTTGCATTTTCTATTGTAGTCACGGGCGTTATAGATGTTAGATATTCTGTATACACATCAAGGTAGTGGGACGGATAACCTAGCATAGTTGTTTGAGTACCCACGCCTCCTAAAGTAGAACGACAGAATAAATAATAATCATCCGGTTGGTAATGTTCTATCCTCTTCCATTTGTTAGTTCCAAATATTGTAGATGATTTCAAAGCAACGCTCCACCATGGTATAGTAACGGTCTTACCCGGAGTGGCTCTATGAAACATGTTAGGATGGTAAGGTAGACTTCTTCTAGTCAAAGCACCCGACGATGTAGCGTTCACTCCGAATGGGTTGTTTAACCCAAGAGTGGGTATATTAGCAAACTGCTCTCTAGTAGACGCGTCTATATCTAACATTATTTCATTTAGATACACTTCACAACCTCTAGTGTCTGCCATTGTTGCTTCGGACAGTATTAAATTAAAACCAGTACCCGACCATTTTGCTGCAACAACAGTAACAACAAGTTGGTCTGTTAGAGTTTGGAAAGTCGTGTTGGTACCACTTGGGTTCTCCGGTGCGCTTGCATTTCCAAACGCGGTATTTTCATTGTTGCCCATCAGTTGTTTACTAAACAAATTAGGTTGAATCACTATTTGATACGCTCCTACCTCAGCAGGGTCGGGAAAGTTCCAAGCGGTGTTATAGTTAGTTCCGCTCGCTAACTTAAGTGTATGTCCCCCCGAAGCGTTACAACTAGCAGTTTCGTCTAATATTCCATATCCGTCGAATCTCAACTTTGTTTCAGTAAGAAGAGTAAAACCATCGCCGTGAATATCGCTTGGTGGGTTAGGTGCTGTAACACCCGAAAACCAAGCAAGACTGTTTGGTGTTATCAAAGATTGAGGGTCGGGCGCTCCTTCGCAAGCGCGATGTTTTGTATACAATTTTTGATACAATGGGTGAGCAAGATGACCGGGTAGCATAGCCATTGTAGGCATAACATAGTGATGACCCATACGCGGTAACGGCATAGGTGTGAGTTTATTAGCCGCCCGTACAACAGTAGCAGGGCTAGTTCCGGCTGAAACAGACCAATTAGTGAGAGGTTTATCCGGGCTGTTACCACTTACTTCTGCATGGTCGCGCAATCGTCGTGCAGCAAAGTGTCTAGTAGAACCCGCAGGAACATAGAACGATGGCTTAATGCTGTTTCCGGCGGAAGCGATAAAGTCGGGCGCGTACTCTACATTAACAAATCGTTGACCTAAAGGAGAATTTGTTGCTACATCTTTGAAAGATGCGATAGTGCCGTTAATTGAAAGGAAGTATCGACCATCTCTTGTAGCGTCTTGTTTCCAAATATCTGCATTAATCGTTTCATTAACAGTAATGTAATGGACTCCCGAATCATCTACCCCTTTCGCTTTAAATGTCAAAGGGTTATGCGTCATCGTGTTGCTAATAATTCGCAACGGCTCGCGTTCGGTGTAAGTATAACCCATCTTGGTTACATGAAAATACAACGCGCGGTCGTGTGGTTCGTACGATGTTTCCAATATATTAGTTGAACTTAGACTGTTTTTACTATCGGGGAATTTGTTAGGGTTTTGATTAATATGCTCGTAACCTTCTTGCTCCCAATAAGGCGCGGTCTTAGGTCTGTCAGCATTAGATGTGAAAGAGTTAGTCACCCCCGACACCGGTTGAGAAGGGTGTTGTAATCCACCGCTGCCTATTGTTTCATGCTGATAGGCTTGCAGTCTATCAAATCCTGCGCGTACAAGTATGTTACCCGGTATGTCATCATGGTTAGGTATACTTATCTTCATATTAGGCGTGTCACCGGAGTTAGCAAGCGCAGGTGACAAACCACCTTCACCATCACCTCTTTCTTGCACTAACTCATAGTCGCGTATAATTACACCAAGCGGAGAACCCCCCGTTAATTTGTGTTCTTGACCGGTATCATCTGTTACTGTTATTTCATCAAACTGTTTTTCTTCATTTGGTATCATCAAAGCATCTTGTATTGTAATATTATATTGTTCAGCAAGAGCAGGATGCGCTAACTCTTGTGCTTGTATGACCGGGTACATAGCATGATTAGTTGTTTCAAATGAGAATCGAACATTGCCGTATATAGTTTCACCAAACTTGACATATTGACCACCAACTTTGTGAATTTGCCAAGGTATAGAACCAAGACCACGCGCGTTTTGAGCAGGTAGAGTTAAATTACCTCCACCCATTCTTTTCCAAACAGCGTGTTCAACAAAGAAATTTCTAACAGCAGAACCTTTAGTTCTGTAATAATCGTATATTTTATTTCTATGGTCTACATAAGTATCACTACCATAAGTGTCTGCTCCAAAAGAAGGTTCGTGGTCAAAAAGTGTTGACCATGGACCTGCTGTCGGGTGTCGATTTTGTTGTGAAAGTGTGTCGTAAAACAAATCTCCTGTCGGGTATAAACAAGATTCTGCTTGCGCTAATGTTGATGAAGCGGATGATGTCCATAACGACGCGGTTTCAATTTCACTTGCACTTGCTCCTACATCAAGGGTATCGGGCCTTGTCATAGTAGGGTCGGTCATGGCTTCTACATGTGGACCTGCGTTTGATTCAGCATTGTAACGGTCATTGTTGAATCGTTCATTGTGATAGGCTGTGACTGTTCCTCCTTGTGTGCTTGAAGACCATTTTAATTGTAACATATCGCCGCATGTTTGTTGACCGTTGCGTGATGCTTTTGCTACGATAGGTAAGTCACCTTCGTAAGATACTACAATAAAATGCCTTTGATGCATACCTGTCGCATCGTGTTGCGAGTTTACAGGAACCCAAACATGCTCACCATTTTCTTCAACCCCACTTCCTGTGGCGGGTCTAACAATCCATTTAGTAGAACCTGCTTGATGACAAGATGTAGCCGCACCGTATGGAGTGAAACCTAACATCGGATGCCAAGGCCCTAATCCAGTAGCAACGCGCGTGTTACCGTTATCATTGACTGATAGGCTGTTTAGCATAGAATAACGCTCGCCATGCCATCCGACAGCACCTACTGCGCGAGTTCTATCTATTGCATCAACAACCCCGCTAAAGTGTACTTGAGTTGAAGCGTAATGGTCGAATGGGCTTTTTGACATATCACCTATTAGTGTGTCAGTTGGTGTGCTAGGTTGAGTAGCGGCGGAGGTTACTCTTGAAGCGTCACCGTCGAGAGCGTTTTGTAATCCGTTATCCCATCTTAAATTACCTGCTTTCGACCATACATATATTTTCAAATTAGATTCGGACATTGAAGTTACATCCCCCGTCCCTGCTAGTGTTGGGTCTTCCATGCGTTCAAAACCGGAACGATGATTTTTTCCTAAATGAAACGCGTTATTTATTATGTCTACATTAGAGTAATGACCATAATATGCTTTGGTGCCGTTAGACACTCTCAACCAACCGTTTTCCGGTAATGTAAGTGGTAGTTGATTCGATGTTCTAATTAACGCACCGCTTTCACCATCTAAAGGAATGTAACCACTTAGTGCGCCAATTTCTATCCAACCGTACCTATCTTGCCTTTGAGCATCTTGGAACGAAGGTAAGAATGTACCACCAAGAGCCTTTAGATTAGCGCGCCCCGGCCATGTGTTAATTGCTGATGCAACAACGGCTCCTAATTCTTCACTGTTTTGACAGCGAGTAGCATCAATTAAAAATACATCATCGGGAACTGCCGCGTTTAAATCATGGTCATAGTCTGTTAAAACTTGTGAACCTACTCTAAACATAGTAGCGTTCAAACCAATCCTATCAATAAATTGCACAGCCGCGTTTGCTGAGTTTACTAATGTTGCACTTACAGGGTGTGGTGGGTTTTTTCTAATGCTGTTGTCAAACCATGAACCGCCTGCTGTGTAGCCACCTTCTAATTGGAATATTAATTTGCTTAAGTCCCAATTAGTAATTGACCCTGCGTATCTTTCAACAGATGTGTAATTAGAAAATGGGTGACTGTAAAAATGGGTAGTAACGACACCACCCGCTCCTGCGGTTGTAGGTTGATATGCGTGGCTAGAAACATACCTTGCTTGTTGAGGTAGTGAGTTGTTAAAGTTGGTATTAGGAGAACCATAAGAAGGTTCCCAATGTCTAAACCCTCTATATGGGTGAAGATTTTTCTTACCGTACTCGTCTGTCATAGGTAAAAACTGATTTGCCCCTCCGTCTAAAGCGGTGTTGCTTAATTCATTAGGGAATAAATGCCCTGCTTCTGTTCCCATATTGTATGTAGTAGCCATAGTACCATTAACAGAACAATACTTTTTCATAGCCACAGTCCATTTAGCAGAAGGTTCAACTGATGCATCTATCGCTCCATTTTCACCACTCCAATGTTTAGGAACTGCTTGACCCGGACCGAATATCATATACGCTACGCTGTTGTTTGCGTCAGTATATCTTGCGTAAGGATGAGCAAAGCGAAGAACGACTGGTACAGGTTTTGCTATTTTGACATTAGTATATGTCGTGTTAGGTATAGTGTGCGTATTTGTGTTACCGTCTATGTCTGTATTTAGTAAAGCGTCTATATTGGCAAACGGTGGGCTAGGTTGACCCCTGTGTTGATTTGAAAGAATAGTTCCGGGAAACATAGCGTAGAGCGCAGTTGTGTCAAGAAGCGCGTATGCACCCATCTTTTCACCAATGTCCTGCATACCCGCGCTACCTGTTGGCCCCTTAGCGTATGGGTGCTTGTTATGCGTAGAATAATCAACGCGAGAACCGTCGTTAATATCCATTACTACTCCACTAAATCCTCCACCAAAATACAACGGAACTCTATTATCTATGCTGTCTTGCGCGCCTCTAAAGTATAATACCGGATTGCCTTTTCTATTACCTCTTAATCTAACACCTTGCACTTCGTTTACAAACATTAGATACGATACATCAATGCCGGATTGTATTTTAGTTTCTATTTGACCAACTGAATCTGTATGATGAAATGCTAACAATTGTTGATTTTCATCTATTTCATTATCTAATCCTAAATTGTGAGGTATAGGACTTAAAGCCGCTGCTAAAATTGATGTACTTTCGTCTATGTCTATCTTTTTGTACGGTGACCAAGAACCGTCTATCGCCCCTCCAAATTCGTTTGAAGGAAGTCCGCCCACTAACGGCGGTACATTCAAGTTAGTTCCACCGCTTATGTTCTGCAATTGCCAAGCGTATTGTCTTCCTGTGACATTGTACGCATTGTGAGAATGCGTTTGTATTTGATAAGTCGTATACTTAGTCCCTGCCGGTAAAGCATGATTGGCTGTTCCCGAAAATATTCTCAGCGGATGTGTATCAATAGCAGGTGTTATATGGTCACCTTCATATCTAGTAAAGTAAGCACCCCTCAAATGCTTTTTTCCAATCACTAACATCTACCGCATTGTTAGTTTGGTCAATAAGTAAAGGTGTGGCAGTATTGGCGTTACTACCTCTATATCGCGTTGTTATGTTTAACAATGTGATAGGTATGTAACCTGCGTCGTACATCATAGTCGTTATGTCTTGATTGGCACCTGCCGGGTCTACATCTACACCTCCGTAGTTATTTGCACCCACAGCAGGCGCGTCCATAGTAGAACTCAATAAACCATAATCGGGAGATAGTTTAACGGTAAACAAGTTTTTCAAAGGTATTATACTTTTTTTCATTATTTATTTTAGTAATTCTAATTGCTGTCTTAGCATTGTCGCTCATAATTTCACCGTATGTTCTACCATCCGGTGCGCGCAAATGACTGCAATCAAAGAATTGGTCAGCCTCATTAGGGTCAACTTCAAACGCAAAAGCAGTAGCCGCGGCTATTAATTCGTCTGTTACTATCGTAGTTTGATTTAAATGAGGGCTAATTATTACAGGAGTTTTATTATCAGTAACAGATTGTGGCCCTCTTAAAGCGGCTGAACCTATGTAATCAGCAGGAGTTCCTGCTTCTAAACCTTGCAGGCCATAAAATACATGCGCTCCTGCACCGCGAGCATGTTTACTTCTACTTGAATAATAAAACACTCTACCAGTTTCACCGTATTGTGATGCAGAAGAAGGAATTGCTAACCATATCAACCCGCTATCGGGAAACCCCATCCATCCTAAAACATCATCTACATTAGGAACATGATGCCATACACCTTTGTCATAGTAACCACAGCCGCTTACGCCTCCTTCTATTTTTAATTGATTGGCTACTAATGTATCATCAAGGGTTACTGCATAACCCGCGTTAGGTATATTCACACCTTTCCATTCATTACCTCTCCATGTTTTTGTCGCTGTTGGTGTGTAAAAGAACGGAGTACCGCTGTTGCCTTTACCCCACATATTTGCTCCTATGGTAAACCCGCCTTGACCAATATCACGGTCGTCAAAATAAATTATTGTTTCTTCTTCTATCGTAGACGGCATTACTGAATTTTTATGTGAAAAACTCTCACCTTCTTTTCTGTAAATGTATCTTAAAATGTGTGAATTGCCAAGATGGTCTACCATTTTCAATCCATACAACGGGTTGTTACCCATTGCTGTATCATTGACTTGAGCGTTAGGTATGTAACTAGAATAGTTTTTGTAGTTAGCGTCGTTTAAATCTACATGCTTTCCGTAAATTTTAGTAAACCGCGCATCGCCATTTCCTTCTTCACCAAAGCCCCATTTACCTGCATCCGGTGCAAAACCGGGTACTCCTGCTGCTACTATACCACCAAAGTTTAGTCTAGCCTTAGCGCGAGAGCCTACTGATAATCCTTCTCTTACGCTAAATTTTTGACCGGAATTTTCAAAACTTTCCATAGCGCCTGTGTTACTACTTCTACCGGTAACTGTTTCCGTATTAGCAGTTTCACCTGTGCTACCTGTATTGTAATTAGCGTCATAACCAAGATGTAAATTAGTAACAAAATCATCCGCGGTTTCATCTAAAGACATATATTCTTTTAAAGTGGTAATAGGCGCAAACGGTTTACCGTTTTTATCTATTGGCATAGGAGCAGGGTGCATATTCTCTCCTGCCATTTCGGGGGGAGAACAATAAAAATTTCTAAATCTACCACCATGACCAATAAGATATTGCGGTTTGTATTCTGCTTGACCTTTACTATTATCTAACCAAACGCAAAAGTTTCTACCTGTCGCGCCGGGAACTGTGCTGTGTATAACTATTGACATACCTTCAACGCCGTTACTATCAGTCACTACTCTACCTATATGAGCGCGTAAATATCCCATGTGACTACCGCGATTAAAAGATGTAAAAGCATCATCACTCCAAAACGGCGCAGGGTCGTGTGTAGAACCTGTTACTGAAAAGTCAGCATGGTGGTGAGAAGCAGTAGCGTCAGTTGGCTCTTCGGTATCTTCTGCTGTAACGGATAACGACCTTCTGTTGACATCGAATCTTTCACCTTCGCCCGGATATTGGTCGGATGGTCTTCGTTGACTACTTCTTCCGTTTGGCGCACCTGCTTGATTAATTAATCTAACAACTTCATTAGCAGCGGCTTCTATTTCTGTATTACCTATATTTATTCCAACTGAACCAAAATCAACACTTAGCCGTCTAACAAACTCCATATTGTTCCAATGAGGTAAATGCTGTAATCTATCTTCATAATGATTTGTCAAATCGTGAGGAGTGTTTAGTTTACCTTTCAAACAAAGGAAGGCTGAGATAGTCCGAGTGCCTTCCGGTGTGTCAAAAAATGTTGTACCAAACTGATACGCGTCTGTTGTTCCGTCTAATATTTTAGAAGATTCACTATAATTGACAGTTTCAGCATGTCTTAGTTGAGCCGCGGTTAATGACACAGTAGACTGTGATACTCTACCTTGGCCGTATCTAGCAGTTTCTTCTCCGAATTTTACTATGTGTTGGTTCTTTCTACCTCTTCTTGAAAACCTAGTAGAAGCGGCTCCCGATGTAGTTAGATAAGCCTCATCCATCAAAAACCACATACCATGAGCGTATGCTGATTCTACAAATCGAGATTTAGCAAGACCGTCTAAAGCAGTCCATGATATACCGGAATGGCTTTGCACAATAGTTGTTCTAGTCTTTTCTACACTTTCTTTTCTTTGACTTCTAAAACCCGCGGCTACATCTAACCCATCAATAGTTGGAGTTGCAGAACTTGTTTGAACCTGCATGTGAAGGTCATGGAATGAGATAAATTCACGGTCATGCGCTACATCATAAAGCAATACACGCGCATGTGTTTCGGTGCTAAGGTAAGGGTCTAGGTATGCTATGACAGGTGGCGCACTGTAATTAGCATCTGCCGGGTCTGTTTCATGACCAAGTTCAATCCAATTCAACTCAATAGTTTTGTTTACATGTTGAACAAAGTTACGAGCGGTTTCAAGACAACTGTTACCAATAAGAAAGTTTTCGAGAGGTATAGAACTTTTTGCATCAGTACCTAACGCAGTCTTACCGCCGTTAAATTCGCGCCATACTTCATGTTCGTCTAAGACACCTCTTGATTTGCAGAACAGTCCTTCTATTGCGTGAGGGTTAGTGTAGTGCATATTCATCCAAACCGTGTCGCCATAGCGCAAACCACCCGGACAGAAAGGGTTGTTCCATGTACCGTTTATTGTCCCGTCTTGTATTTTTTGAGGGAATGTAGTAGCACTTGTAGCGTAGATTCCTATGATAGTAAATATATTGTCATTACCTATTGGAACAGTTGCGGAAGCAGTTGGGTCTAAAACAGGGTGAGGGATTATATCAACAACTCTACCGACATTAGTTACATTCCCAAGAGTAGGATTAGTAACGATTCCTGTTGCTGAATTGTATGTTATTTGATATATCCTACCTGTGTCTTCTATTTTGCGGCAAAGGCGTAACCGGTTGGTAAACGACCTTTTGGTAATTCTCCGTAAACATTTTCAAAAACATACAAATTAGGGTTGGCTTGAAGCGCAGTTCTTTTTATCATTACTTTTATTTTACATGCTTTAGATACAATTCTAGGTAGATGAGGGTTTGACATAGGACCGGCTTTAAACTCTACTGCGCTTGCGTATTGTCTTAAACCGTAATCAAGGTTACCGCCTTGAGTCATTACACTACCGCGGTCGTAGTAAAATGGGCGGCGGTATTCTTGCGCTGAGGAATTAAATTCTAGGTCGCCTGTTAAAGCAAAGTTGGTTCCGTCCGGCACTTGACCGACAGTTAATTGACTACCTAGTTGTAAAGAAGTAAAGAAATTTTCACTGTGGTGAGTTCCGCCACCTGTTGCTAAAGCAATGCCTGTGGTGGCAGTTCCGCCTGTCCAAACATAATTACACCACTCACCGTTACCAAGAATAAACCTTCTTTTCCTTTTTACATTTGTTCCGCGCGTTTGACCTAAAACATCGGATGAGTAAGGTATTCTTAGATGTCCGTCGTCTTGTAAGAATAAAGTAGTGACTCCTGCACCTGCTTTAGATATTTTACCTGCTACAACCTTTACTGGCTCATTCTTACCAAAAGCGTATTGATAATAACCAAACGCTTCATAGTCGTTGGCGTTGCTATTCACTTCCCTTCTACCAACAGGTGATGGATTCCAAGCATGGGCTGTCATGGTCGGGTCTAAATGCAACTTCATACTGTTATCGGGTCCGGGTATTACTCCTTCTTCGATATTTTCAAAAAATTGATTTGGGAATAATGGTATTTCAACAAGCGCGCGTGTGCTTGCATATTGAGTACCTAGTTGATAATCATGATTAACTGAACCTATTGATTGAAACAGTCTGTCATTTACTGTGGTTCCGTCGTGGCATATACTTGCTGATGAGAATAAAGGGTCTAAGGTAATCTTTTGACCTTCAACTAAAAACGAACCTGTCACCCAATTAGCAAAACTGTCCACCTCATCATTGTTACCTAAGATATAAGTTCCGTTGCCAATAGCAGAAGTTGGGAAAACAAATGATGTTCCGGTTCTTGAAGTGTAAGCAGCGTTAGCACCGTTCGGTAGATATATTCTACCTGTTTCGGGGAAACACCATGTACCCCATGACGCAGTTTGTAACGAATTATTGTTTAAAGGTTGAACAACTATTGTTCTTGTTGCGGTGGTTTGACTGACAATCTCTACTTGACAATCATGTCTAGTGTTCCAACCTATTCGCGACAAAGATGCGGGGTCCCAAGTTGGCTTAGTGTTAATCGCTCCTTGCCCCGGCCCGCCAAGAGTGACCGATACAACTGGTGCGCCGGGTTGTATTTCTTTGACAATGTGTGAATCACGGCTACCATCACCGGAATATGATACAGTTTGGTCTGCTACATCACCCATTATGCCTCTACATTCCATGTGCAAAAATCTACCTGCGGGTGTATCTTCTACTTGAAAAGATGAAATGCGAGCGGTTGATTGAACAAACTCTATGCTGAAATGTGTTGGGTCTTTTGAGTTGGAAGTGCTTGTAGTCACTCTTGACAGTTGCATTGTTCTTTCGCGCTTAGAAGGTTGAACAATAATTATGTAATCGTTACCATCTATGTCGTTGTCTATAATGTCAAATAGTTCAAAAGCACCACCTTTTTGTGACGCGAATTGCTTAACCTCTTGATAATGAGTTGGAACTGTTTCAGTCGGAGGGTTGCTAGATTCGCGCTGTCTTGGTTGTAAGTGTAGCAAATGATATGCTGATTCGTGTTTTGCTGTCCCTACACCTAATGGTGGTTGTTGGGGGCTATCACCGGCAAATTGAGGTGTGTAGTTCGCAGGTATTTTAGACTCGTCTAGGTCTACTTCATAATCTATACCGCCAGTGTTATCACCAACTAGGTGATGAGGTTTCAAAGCAACGCTTGCTTCTTTGACAGCACTCTTAGGTAATCTTATCACCCCGCCTGCTGAATGTATCTTAGCACCTGCGCTCACAGCGGCGGCAATATGGTTAGTGACTCTATCGCTGTCAATAAGAGAACCGCCGTCGGGAACTGTCTTGGTAACTAATAGACAAGGGTTAGCCACGCCCATCTTAGAACCTGTAAGGTCTATCGCGTTGTAATGTATCTCTACATAAGGTATAGTTAAATCCGGCACTTGCAGTATAGCAACACGCGATTCTACTTCCGGCGTTAGGTGTTGTTTGTATTTACCATCAGTCGTAGATGTAACATTGATGCCACCACCCTTGAGTAAAAACGGTTTAATGTCATCTACTGCTATTGCTATGATACCATCTTTATTTGGTTCAGCACTTGACAAACCGTTTTTTACAACCGCAGTTGTAGTTGATGATGTTTCTACGCGATTTATTTTTTCGTTTAGCATTGTATGCATTACAGACACTTTACTATTGATTGGTAATTGGTCTTTAACCCCAACATCAGCACCACCAAAAGACACCAATACATCGTCGCTTACACCGTCTATGGTTCTGTTAACCTCTTGCTTGTATACTTTAGGTAAGAATCTCAAGTAAGGATGACCTTCTCTATGACTAAATACATGTCTGCCGCTGTGTCCTGTTTTGAATTTGTCATCTATTGCCCAAGCGGTAGGCGCGAAGTTGTTTGTGTTTACTGCAATGTTGCGGGAATAGAAAAAGCCGTGAAAGTCATTGCCGCTTTCGTCAATAATCATCGCGCCTGTTCTGTCAATGGCTTGGCTACCTGCTCCTACGCGTTGATACGGCTTACCTGTTTGACTGTCGATTAGTAAGTCCGACCTAATTAGAACCATGGTAGAATCATTAGCAAGGTTGTTAACAGCGTGAAATGCTGTCCTAGGATGTAAAACACCTCTCGCACCTTTAGTGCTGTCAACATTAAAATCAAGATGTATACTGTTAACCGTGATAGTCCCCGCTGATAAATTAATAGATTTGAGTCTAACTCTTTCGGGGGGAGTGTTGTTTTTTAAACCGGTTACTGTGTCGCTAACTGTTGGATTTATTAGCAAATTAAAAGGCGTGTGTGCAATTGCCTCTACTGTATTGTTGGCTTTATTCAGCACTTGGTAGTCACCTAAACTAAGTAAATCGAATGAGGAAGGAGAATCGTTCTTCCCGCTTACTAACTCATAGAGAGTTTGACATTGCGCGGTGTCTAATGTTATAGTGGTGCTTCCTGCTGTAACATTGCTTTTTATGTAAAATACTTCTTTATCTACCTCAACAGGTTCTTCAAAACGCCAAAGACCTATTGAAGACGCTGAGGCTTTGATTGGCACAGCAATGTCATCTACACTGGTAACAGACCGCTTCCATTGAACTGCTTCTATATACCCTCTATACTCACCACCTTCACCGCCTATAAACAAGTCTTGGTCGTTGACTACACAAGAGTATCTCTTGTCTACTTTTTCAGCCGCCATCAACTCGCCATTAACATACAGTTTTACTCGGTCACCCATGAACTGACCTATTATGTGATACAATTCTCTTTGACCGGTGTTGTTCGCGTAACTATTGCTGATGAAGGACGCGGCGTTAGTTGGGTAATTTACTGCTGTGCGCGCTAATATGCTAAGCCCGTTGGGTAATTGAACAGAAAAAGAAGCAGGCGCAGGTTGATTGACAGACCCCATTCTCAAAGAAAACAGACCTTTCTTTGAAGCAATAACACCACCACAATCCGGTGACACCCAAGCCTCAACAGAAAATGCGGACAAGGCTTGGTTGATGGTTTTTGCTCTTCTATACCCATCACTATCTTGTAGGACTGTGGCCGACCCTCTAGCAACATTACCGGAAGAATCTATTATCTTTTGACCAGTCTGTGTAAAATCTCCTTGAGGGCAAACTACGCTATCGCTAACGCCGTTAAAGTATATCGCGTGACTAGACTTACCAATAACAGACATATCATGTCCCACCAATCATATCTATCGGCATAAATGTCAAACTACCTTCGTATACATTTTCACCCGCTATGTAGTTAAAAGACATCGCTACCACCGTTCCCGATATGCCCGTTGTCTTATCCTTGGGGTCAAACACTACATTGACCGGTCGCGTATTACCCTCCGAGCCTTGAACATCAGCGTCAGTTCTTCCAGTGATAATGACTTGATTTCTCTCTACATAATCTAAACTTGTTTCACCTGCGCTTGTTACAAGGCTATTGTATGGTATTTGTATACCTACAATGTAATCTTTAGTTTGAGAGTCGGAAAAACTATAATCGCTTTCGATAACAGACCTGTCCGGTTCTTTAGAAAACATAGTACCGGATGTGCCTAGCAAACTTGCGTTACCTACAAAGCCAATCAAGTCTTGTAATTTATCCCCCGCGCTTTTACAACTTCTGTCAAAGCCACCGGAGAGTTCTTGGAATAATGGTTTACTGTTAGCAAACTCTCTTGAGAATGTTGGCGTATCATTGTTACCGTCAAAGCCTAAGAATGTTGAAGTTATGACTATCTTAGACCTGTCACTACCTGTGTCGTTTTTACCTGCTACTCTAGTAACTGTGAAAGCATCTGTGAAGTCTTCACCGCCTCCTACTGTAAGAGCGTTACCTGCTCCTATGTTGGAAGCACCACCACCATTGAGTGCGCTTTCTAAAGCAGTAGCGATTTGCACACCGGTTGGTGATGATTGAGTTATAGGGACATTGATTCGGGGCGGAGTCGCGCTGTATGTAGCCCCTGCCGTTTTCTTAAAATGTATTTCAACAGGAGCCAGTATACTATTATTATTTGTGTGCGCTGAATGAATTTTAATTACGGCACCGTCTAAGTCGTCGTTGGTAATACTACCACCGTCACCCGCTCCATACGCTTTGTGTTCACCATCACTATCTTCTGCCGCTGCGCTAAAGTCCAAAGAGCAACTAGCGGCTGTCTTTTCAAACTGAGCCGCTGAACAATCATCGTCGGTTAGAATTACATCTATCTTGTAGTCAGCGGTAACTATATTCAAATCAAGCGCGTATCTTTCAGCAAAAGTAATCATAGGCACTACCGGAATGCTTCTAGTTATGTTAAGACTGTATTGAGTCGCGTCTAAGGTCAAGACAGCATTGTCATTCCTAATGAGTCTAATCTTGGTCAAACACCCGACCTCCTGTTACCATAAGACCTTCCGTTTCTACTCATTTCCATGCGTATCAAGTCACCTATCTCTTTGGCTAATGCGCGCTTGTCACTTCTGTCTGTAACGCCGCTTACATTGATGTTGACTGTGACTTCTCCGCCACCACCGCCAAGTCCTATACCGGAAGGGTTGTTTTTGCGGTTTAAAGGAATAACTGCTTCGGGACCATCTTCACCTACCATGGCAAGAGTTGGTGAAGTTACATAACCACCCTTTGCTAATTTTGGTATCTTAGGTAATCTAAATTCGTCGCCGCCAATCTTAGGTACCCACTTAGGTATCTTGAAAGACAGTTTACCTGTTAGGTCGTTAAACAAACCAATGATGCTGTTAAACGCTCCTTTGAAACCATTTACAAATCCTTTACCAATAATACCCGGCAAATCAAGGAACCAGTCTTTTAGACTCTCTCCGCCGTGAATAACTCTTTGAATAAAAGATGTTCCAATAGCCATCAACGCTCCGAAAATACCCGCGACAAGACCTACAATCAAACCAATAACCATTGAAAGCAGACCTAAAATGGCTCCAATAAGACTTCCAAGCGCGCCTACTATTCCAAAGAAAATAAGCCCTACAAATTTTAAAATACCAACCACTATGGCTTTTACAACATCGAATATTTGAGTTCTAAATCTAATGACAAGTGCTATGATAGCGGCGACAAGAGCGACTTTAGCGGCTATTAAAATACCCGGACCAAGGAGTAACACTCCAATAAAAGTAGCAACCGCGCTAAGAACAAACAATAACACAGCCTTTATGCCTTCACCGGCACCCATAGCGAATGCTACCAAACCTGCTATACCTCCAATCAAAAGACCGATACCTAACATTACCTTGGCAAAGGCTGTGAAAGCCGCTACTTGTATACCGGTCACCGCCGCAAGAGTCGTTGCTTTCAAAAAGACGAAAGCCGCCCCTAACGCAAAAACTAAACCTGTACCAACACCTATGGTCAAGAATAGATTGTCAAATTCATTATGAACTATTTGAAGGGTTCCAACTACTAACACTAAACTCCCTACCATAAGACCAAATCTAGCACCAAAGACTAACGCTGCAATACCTGCGCTAGCCATAGCCGCCGCTAAAACATCGAATGCCGCCGCAGCACCACCTTCATCTCCTTCCCCGTGTATGACAAGCACCAATCCCTGCAAAGCATCGTGCAACCCCGGTATATCTTCTGTGAATGTAAGTAGAGGACTATTCGCCCCCTGCAAAGCCAAAGCAAATGCTGCTAGAGCAAACCCTATAATTAAGAAGATACTAAGTAAAGAAAACAAACGAACAACAAACCGCGTCAGTATACTATTAGATTTACTCAGTATTTTGTTGCTTAACTTTTGCGCAAGACCAAAACTAATTACGGATGCAGTAATTTTTTCCAACATAGTCATATTTTTTCTATTCTCTTTAGCCTGCTCTTTAGTCACGGATGCTTGCGCTCCTGTTGCAGTAGTCACCCTCATGATTGATTTAGCGTAACTTTTCATACTTATTGCTAAACCATAAATAGGACTCTTTCTCACCGCTGTACTAAGTTTGAGTTTTTGTTTTTCAAGCAACCCCATGCGCTTTGTAGTGTTTTGACTAAACACTCCGGTTTGTTCCAATTGCTGTTTTAGTTTCTCTAAGTCAGCATTCAGTTTAGCAACATCAGTCATCTTCTCACCTCTCACTCACTAAACGGCATTGGCCCGTGTGTTGAGCCTACGCGTGTTTTGCTCTTTGCTCCTTCGGTCGCTTTCTGCATTTCTTCGCCTTTAATCTTATCTGCGGCACTAGCCCAAATGATAGACTCTTCAAATTCGCGCATACTCATTTGCCATACATCTCCTAATGTCACACCGTAATGTTTAGCGACATAATAAGCCGCCGCGTTGAACGCGTCATCTAAACTACCTTTTTCGGGGTTACGGAATACTGCGATAGTATGCTCTACTCGGTCGCCCCATCCGCTAAAGGGTTATTCAACAAATCTTGCGGTTGAGGTAACAAGGCTGTAATTTGATTTGCGATGAAAGGTCTTAGTGACAACATCTGCGGGATAGTTAAGCGCGGTTCCATCTTGTCTATTGCATTAACAAACATATATTTCCAATAGTTTCCTAAGTCAATATCAACAGTTCCATCGGTTGATATGGCGACAAATGTTTTAATTGCATCTTGCATCTGCATGAAGGTTAATTCCTTCACCCACACTTCTACAATTACATCTTCGTCTTCTTCATCGGCTCTTATTTCATGCTTAGTCGCTTGGCTGTTCACCAACAACGACATCGGGTCTGCTATCTTTGGCATCTGTTTCACTTACTCCCTCATCACTTGTCGCGGCTTCTTGCGAAGGAACGACTTCATCCACTTCTACTGCCTCAAGTGAGGGGGCGTCGGCTTCTATTAGGCGAGTAATGAGTACCGCCTTTTTACCCTTAACATCAAGACTGCGCGCTCGTAAAAGTGCTTTCAGTTCTTCAACTGTCATGGACTCGTAATCAAGAGGTGTTTCCTCCACAACCTCTTCTGTAAGTTCTTCTTCTTGTAATTCTTCGGGAAATGGGTTGCCATCTGTTTTTAGTGCTTCGGGGTTGAAAACCTCTTCAACCTTTTCAGCCTCTACTACAAAGGTTTCCTTTGCTACTGCACGGATGTGAAGTGGTCGTTCACCGCCGATGTGCATATCGCGCTTCATGAAGAACACCCCGATTTCTCGCAGGTTGAGCCTTTTTCTTTGCATTCAGCGCAGGTCTTACAACCACGACAACCTTTACAGTCGTCTTTACACATACTTTCTTTCAGTAGCGTTCCCCAACTTTCTCTAAACGGATTTATCTCACTCATTTTATCACAGTCCTTGCATTTGCGCTAAGTCGCGCTCCCCTCTTTGTAAGCGTCTTTGTTCTTGTGGCGTAGGCCCTTCTCTATATCTTGGAGAGCCGTATGGATTTGTTTGAGCCGAGAAAACATTTCGTTCTATTTCTTGCCTCTCGCGTAAATTACGCGCCTGTTGGTCTTGTTCTTCTTGTGAAGGTTGATGCGAAGTGGAAAAACCATCAGCAAATTGTTGTATCTTTAATCGGTTCTTTTCTTCGTTATGTGTATTGTATAAATCTGCCGCACCCTGTGCCAAATGTGCTTTTGGCTTATACGACTTCTGTTTTAACAAAAGCCATGCATTATCCATCGGATTCATTTTATCCACCTCACATGTGTAAGAAAGCATCATGAGATATTACTCTCACATGCTTTGGCATAATCTTCAACTCACTCTTAATGACACCTTTATCTTCCGGTATCGGTAGCGGTGCTTCGGTGATTATGTAATCATCAATAACAATGATGACTTCTTCGCGGTTAGCACCTTTACCTGCTTTAGTAAGAGTTAGTGTAATAGGTTCAGTAAAGCCATGCTTTCTGTTAGTCCTAAATTCATGGAAAATAAGTGGGTCGGATGCAATGACTGACATGGACAACTCGTATTCCATCGTTTTCTCAATCATGAGATTAGCATTTCTTGACCCGCCGAATGGTATCTGCTCAAGAGAATCACCCGCGGTGTTTCTATTTTCGGCTTCGCCATTACCGCGAATAGTGTAAATCGCTTCTGCGTTGTTGTTACCTGTCAAGTTGAAATTAGTAACCTGCGCGATATTGATACCAAAAGAACTGATTTGACCATTGTAGAAGAAGTATGGCTTTTCTGTATTAGGTGCTATACCTGCTTTCTTCCTGTTCAATGCGCTATTGCCTATGTTCTCAAACATACGGTGTGCTGTGTATCTGTCACCCTTGTTCGCGTTTTCAAGACGACCTGTATCGGTGTAGCAGTAAAGCGCATCAAAGTTGATTGATAGTTTTACTTCTGCATCAGCGTCAGCCGCTAATGAGAAGTCCTTTACCTTACAACCTTTCCAAACGCGCGTAAGTTGCTTGCTGTCGTTTACCGAACCCGGTGCCGCGACGCCTTCATTGCTTCCGTTGAATGAACCTGTGTTGTGAGTTCGTATACTAGATTCAACGCTGAATGATGGTAATGTAGAGCCGGAGAATAAAAGTCGTGATTGTCTGTTGGTGATTGTGCCAAAGTTAGCGGCTCCTGTTTCAAAGTTTGGCGAGCCGTTGCTTGAACCCGCATCGTATTTAACTCTCCTTAGAGAATATGCACTAGCAAGATGGTTGAAATAAAATGGTTCTTCAACATGTATGCGTCGAGTAGTTGCATCAATGTAAAGCACTTGTCGAATTTCAGTTCGTTCTGTGTTCTCCATATCTATACCAAGACCATCAGCACCCCATTCTTTTGAAGCGGCGGCAGGTGTGTCTTTAGGAAAATCTGTTGCTGTGCTATCTTGAACAATAACATATTCACCTGCGACGAGGTTAGAAAGTGTGCCTGTGTAACCGATGAAAGTGTCACCTGCGGCGATGTCGACTTTGCCATGTCCACTAGGGTCGGGAGTCATTAGTGCGCTTGGAACATCAATAACTTCGCGACCAAGTGAGTAATACAACCAACGCGCGCTGTTCATCATGATTTCTAATCCACCACCTTCGTTAGAGAAACGCTGTGGTTCTTGAATTACAACATCACGACCAATACCTACTACATGTGACCTTTTCACTTCTACCTTGGTTTCCGGTAGAGCGACGGTAGCAGCAAGTCCGATAAATTGGTCAGTAAGAACAGACTCATCGGATGAAGCGGCTTGTGCGTTATATGAGGAACCTACATCAATTGTCGGCGTTCCTACGCTATCAATCAACAGTTCATCGTTGGCAAGTGAAGTTGTGCCTGTGGTTTTCATAGCAGGTGAAACTGTGATTGTAGCCGCGCTGTTTGCGACGATAGTGTAAACATGACCTTTGGTGGCGTTGTCATCAGCGGAGAAAGCACCACCTCCCTTTACGCGGAGTTGCGAACCAACAAGCATTCCAACAGGATAACGAAGTTGAGATGAGCCGTCGAAGAAACCTGCACTCGCGCCGGTGAATGTTATAACCGTCCCTGCCCCATTGGTCGCGAAACGAAGACCGCCAAAGCCATCAAAGGCTAACGCCAATCCACATTCTTTACCGAATGTTACTTCGGATAGGTCGCCTTTATACACTGTTGATGCCATTTTTATTGTCCGCCTTAGTTTACGCGATGAGTTCGCTAAAGATAACTATTTCGACTTGGAAGGTCATGCGATGTAGCCTCTTCGTTCTATCCGAAAGGTCAGTTCGCATCTTATAGAGTAATCGGTCAAAATTCGCTCCATCGCCCTTTCTTTGGCTATGCACGATGCGCCGAACCTCATCTTCTAATTTCATAAGATGCTTTCTCCCACTCATTGTTCGCGCGTCAACCGTGACATTTATGCGCGTATGAACGAAGTCGTAGAATACTTCCGGCTGTTCTTCGTTGTGAACAGTTTCGTAGAGATATATAGCGTCTTTGTCGACAAGAGAGAACCGCTTACCTCTACCCGGTTCTATGGTAGTTATATCTTCTATGATAGGAGTTTTTTGGTCTGTGTTACCACGATTCCAATTGTCAGTAAGAATTTTTTTAATTAATTCAACTGATTCAAGAGCCAAGTAAATCACTCCCTAGTTGTGATTGAGCGCGTGCGTGTTTCTTAGCAGTATCTACTATGCTTTTGAATGTGTCACTACCCTCATCTATTTTTTTGCCGTCCATGCCAATGATTTCACCATTGCTGTTTACAGCGGCACCGTAACCAATAGCCGCGGCATCAAGAAAGATTCTACCCGATTCGTGGAATACGCTGTTCTCTCTAATTATCATAACATGTTCGGGAAGAACCTTTGCGATAGCCTTCTTGATTATATCTTCCATTATTGACCACCACCAAATAAAATGCTTAAAAAGTCGGGGTGGTTGACGGGCGACGGCTTTGATAATATATAATCCATTTTACACTTACCGCATATAGGTTTTGTTCCGCTTTCAACTGCATCGGTTGTTTCTTCACCGCATTGAGAACATGGTTGTGGAGGGTTTGCGCGATAAGCCCTATTACCTTCGGGTCTATTGCTTTGCGATAAATAACCTTGAATGCGCGGGTCTGTTTCGGGGTCGTAAGCCTTCAAGACTTTCCACGCTTCTTTCATCGGGTTCATAGTATCACAACACCGTCATTATTTCTGTATAGCGCGGTAGTGTTTCAGCGACCTGTGCTTTGAATAATTGATACTTGCTACCCAAGTCCACATTCTGCGTTCCTTCGGGTAGTAGCACGCTTCGGTCATCGGACAGTATCAAATCCATCGCGACTAACTTAGTAGTAATGTCTTCAATCGCTTTCTCAACATACCGCTCTCCGTAAACATACGACACCTTTACAGCGTTCCATGAAAAATAAGGATATGAGTTGTTGAAGTAAATGACACCCATGTCGTAATCAGCCCACCAATCACGAAGTCTTGCTTCGTCACCTGTGGTTGTGCCGACATAATCAATCTTGAATTTCTTTTGAATAAGAGTAGTACCGTTAGTCGCCGCCGCGCTAATATCAGTTCCTCCGAGGTCTACAACTCCGTTGAGCGTTGTTCCTGTAATGCTAGTGTAATAACCGTATGCGCTACCTATGTTGATGATGCCGAAAGGCACAAGCCCTGTGACATCAGCGACGGTGATAGTTGAGGCTGTTGAGGATTGAACTGTGGTTGACACATCTGTTGCATTAGAGAATGCTATACCTGTTGATGTGCAAGCGTAAGTAGCATTTTCACCTGCTTCCCCTCGACGCATAGAAGTAATCTTCAATTGACCTCCACCGTAATCAGCGTTAGCCGACGCCATAAACTCATGATGCACATTTGCTGTGATTGTCCCGTCAGCCTCGGTCGTATCTTCAAATACAAACGATGGACTAAATTCTGTGGCGGCTTTACCTTTACGCGCATCTTTGTTGATAAGGTCAGCCAACTGTTGCGCTGTACTTACATTGTCAAACTGTGCGCGGAACTTAGAACTCCCATCACCTGCTGTGAGTGTAGAAACACCACCACCACCGGGGCATAAGAAGACATGGTCTGTGTCAGCAGTCAGTTGAGTAAAGTCATTAACTTTCAATCGTATCTCACCCGCGGCTATTTCTCGATAATCAGCGCCTTGCCATATCTCTAGCCTCAACACTTGTTGAACATTGCGGAAGTAAAGAGGTACTGAACCGACATAATCAGTATAGTATCGACGACGGTATGGTTTGTAAGTGTCAAAGTTAAGATATTCAGCAGTCTGCAACATAGGCCGCCAAGCGTTATTTGTCAAATTATCAATCTTATCTTGTGTTCTTAAGATGAGAGTTTCAACTTGTTTACGCGTAACGCCTTTGCGCTTACCGTTGGTAAACGATTGAAGGTTCTGCACTTGCGCGTTATCTGTTGTGGTATAGTCGCCTGTCAAAACTCCCGTGAAAGAAAGACGAACATTGCCGGAAGCGCGAGCAATCGCTGTGATAGTTCGCTCTTCGCCCATTTCAGTATCGCTAGTAATTTCAATCTTGTCGCCTACTTCAAAGCCAACCAATCGGTAGTCTGCGGGTGAAATGTCAACATCTGTTCCACCGTCTTCTGCTGCTAAAAAGACAGGGTCGGGTAAAGGAATTTGCAGAATGTCTGCTACCTTTTGTGCAGATGTGTAGTAAAGCCTGTCGGGGAATAGAGGTCTACCCTCTCGCTCTCCTGTTTGAAATACTGTCGGCATTAGACAACCTCTTCGGTCTTACCGAGATTGTAGTCCATAGGTTTCTTACAAGCCGCGCATCTTTCAAGATAACAGAAATGAAGCATACCGCAATGTCTGCAACGGGTACCTTGACCGATGTTGACAATATCTCGGATGTTACGCGTCTTAATGTTTTGACGCTTGATAACACCTTTCAACTTGTCCTGCTCGTCGGTCTTGACCATCGACTCTTCTGCTTGCTTCCAACCTTGCTTCTCAAGGCGGCGGAGTGTTTCTATATCCATGTCGCTCACCCTCATGAGGTGACGACTACAACATATAGATTGCCCTGCATGGTATATGATGTTATACTCTCAACTGTTTCGCCGTTGGTATAATCATCAAGAACCTTTTGGACTCCACCTGCAACTGACTCGCCTGTTTCACAAGCCTCGTTAGGTGTAAACTCAAACACTTTGGTATCGGACAAGGTGAATCACCTTATCTCTTACCAATCGCGAATAGTTTTCCACCTGCGGCAACTGCGGGGTCAGCGTGAACTATTGTAGTTCCGTTGATTGCGGTTGTCGCGTTTGGCCCTGCACTACCTTTGATTGCGCATACTTGAGCGAAAAGAATTTCACTCATGAACGCACCGAGGTCTGTACTTGTATCGCCGTTTGCTACGGTGCCTGTTATTACTATCAAATCGCCTAATGTATGTGGTCTATTATCACTTGTAAATGCCATTATTCATCACTTCCTGTTGTTTGTGCTTCTTCGCCTTCGGTTATAGTTTCTTCGGATGGGTTAAGATGCTCGTCAATTAGCGCGAGTAGTTTTTTCTTAGTAGATAGAGATGAAGCACCTTCAATGCTATTCTCTTCCATGTAAGTCAATATATCACCTTTTTTCCAACCCATGTCGGGTAGACCATCGTTGCCTAAGTCTACTGTTTCAAAAGCATGTCCTTCAATTACAAAGTCTGCTCCATCGACAGCAGCGCGGTTAGTATCAAGCCATTCACTTGATACATCAACCGGCTTACCCCAAATCCACCAACCTAATCGACCCATGTTCGCGCCGCTTCGTCGCGGTCCTTTATAGGTTATAGTTGGCAAAGAAATCACCTCATGCCAATAATAATTTAATCATCATTGATTCTGTGGTTCCTGTTTCGTTCTTTAGAATCAAAGGTGTTCTCTTGTGAATGACTACATTGTCACCAACGGTATAGCCCGGTGCTGCTTCAAGAGTCAAGACTGTGGATGTAACACCCGCAAGAACTCCGATAAGTCCACCTTCGCTGTCAAGAACTGTGTCGCCGATACTGATGTTGGCTACCGCAGTTGAAGCACCGCCGCTACTGTCATCAACAGTAATAGTGATGTCACTTTGTGCGCCTGCAACAGTTGCGTTACCAACAGCAGTTGATTGTGCAAGATTGATGTTTGTTGCGCAAGCCGCACCAAGACCTTGAGCGGATGCGTGCATAATTTCGCTGCATTGACCGGATAGGGTCAGTGTTGCGTCATTAGCAAATCCGTTAACATGCAGAACAACCAATCGTGGATTGAATCTGTTTGTTCGGTCTGTTTGTTGTGGCCCAAATGAACTTGTCAAAGATGAATCGCCCGGATAGTTTGCTCCTAACCAAGCGGTTTCGTCTTGGTCGACTCCACCTTGTAGTCCTAAGTCCATTTCGACTCTTAGACTGTTTGCGCTACTTACTGTATATGTTATTCCTCTATGTGTTATTGCTACCATACTTAATCACCTCATTGTAAATCACGAATGCTACCACTAGCACCAAAGAAAGAACACCATAGTTCTCCCATAGTTCTGTAAAGCCCCTCTTGTCCAAGACGGTTAATCGCGAATGGGTCACCGGTTTCAATACCGGACTCATAATACTGTGTTGGGATAGCAGTTTGGAACCATAGGTAATCTGTGTCAAGGTAGTACATACGAGATAGTGAACCTGCACCATCTTGAGGCATGTCTTTGGTTGGGATGATTGGGACACCGTTGTATGTAGCAACGATAAATCCTGCTTCAAGACCCGGAACACCCTTTACACCGTTGTAAGTTGGAGTAATTCTCTTACTGTCCATGAACCTTTGTTGGGATTGTAGAAGTTGTTGAACTCTCATTAGAGTGTCGTAACCAGTTAGGATAACCTTCGGGTTACCACCACGGGTCCAAAGTTGTTGAAACAATCCGTCCATTTGATTTAGAGATAGGTTTCTGTTAGTGCTTGAACTAGCCGCTACATCAACTTCTGCGCTGTGGAAATCTGCTGTTCCGTCGCGGGTAATAGAGTAAATGTCGTGGTCAGTAGTTGAACTTACATGGCCTGTACCTGTGGTCATCTTGTCCGGGTCGGAAACCAGTCTGTCAAGAGATTCAAAGTCGTTACCAACAGGTGTGTCTACATCTTCAAGAAGCATTCTGTTAATGTGTTCAGCGTGATGCTTACCCATTTCTTCTTTTAGAACTTGTCGAACATCGCCCATTCCATCATCTTTGTCGGATAGGAACATGCTAACTTCGGACAGGTCAAAGGTGTGAGCCACAGTCTTTGGCTTTGCTGCTACATGCAAGAACTCCGGTCGGCTTGTGTCCGGTAGAGTTCCGTTTTCTGCAATTCCTCCACCCTTTGTGAAGTCAGCACGCGAAGTTAGAATTCTCCAACCGCTTCTTTCCCATGGTTTCTTAGGTAGTATAGAAAAGGCATTGAACTCTTGGTTCAATTGTGACCATACTTTTCTACCGTAAATTGCTTGATATGTACCTGCTGTCGAGGACATTAGAGGCGCGTCTGCCTTTAGTATGTCACCGGAGCCGTAGGTGTACCCTGTTGAGGATGCTCCGCCGTAGTAGTATCTTTCCATGTCTTGTACTGTTCTTACATAATTTCTTGCCATTAATAATCGCCTCCTGTCAACGCTTTATTAGCAAGTCGGTGGACATCGTCCCACGACATTGATGCTAACTCAGTAGTTTCGGGAATAGTTACGCTAGTAGTATCAGCAGACTTAGAGATTAGAGTAGATTCTGTTGATACATTGTCTATTCTACCGTTAAGTGCTAGAACTGCTTTCTGCAATTCAACAAGTGGTGCGCGAGCATCAAATTGTTGCTTTGCCAATGAATCTGCTTCATACTTTTGCTCTTTCAAGAATCTGTCAGTAAATTGGTTGTTAAGGTCGGATTTGAACTGTTGTTCTTCCGCCGCTGCCTTGAAAATTTCATAGGCCGCTTCAACTTCTGTTGAAGAAACATTGCCATGATTCAAATAATCACCTTTGATAACATTCTTGTTTCCACTTGGAGCGGAACCAAAGTTAGGTTGTGGTCTTTTACTAGATTCACCTTCACCTGCTCCTTCAAGAGAACCTTGTCCTCTCATGTCGTAAGCACTTTCGCCCGGTCCATAGCCTTTGTTAAAGTGGTCGCGTGCAGCGTTAGGGTCAAACCCTGCGCTTTTCACGGTTGACTCTAACCAAGTCAAGTAATCTGTTGTTATCATATCATCTGCTTTATTTGTTGTCATGTCATCATCTTCTCCATACATCATATCTTCCATCTCCTCGTCATCTTCGTCTTCTTCGCCGTCATCGTCGCGAGGTGGAGTCTTTTTCTTTGGCTTGTCGTCACCGAATGGGCCGGGTTCGCCGTCTTGGTCGCGGTCGAGAGGGAGTGGCATATCTGCCGCGTCTTTCTCTTCCTTATCTTTCTTCTTTTTGTCGTCGTCCTCTTCTTTATCTAATTTCTTAGATAACCTTTCAAGTACGCTTTGCAGTTCGCTCATTGGGTTCGTCATAGTATCACCTGTGTCTTCCTTGAGAATCCTAAACTGCGCTTCGGGGTTAATACCCTTCTCACAAATAGTGACCTCATGGAGTTCCATGCGACGAATTTCACGGTAATCACCGCGAGTTTGGTCGCTTTTGTTGACACGCTCAAAGGCTTGACCGCCTATTGAGAATGACCGCAGGCTTCCCTTACGGATTTCGGATGCAACTTCGCGGGCTTTTTCAATATCTCCGCGCAGTTTAATGACTACGAACATTCCTGTGTCGTCTACTTCGGACTTCCACAATCGACCGCTTGAATCAGTGTAGGAAGGAATGACACTTCCTACTTGAATATTAGAGTGTGCTAGTTGAACATTACGAAAACCATCTGCTTTCATAAAGTTACCAAACGCATCTTTCAAAGCACCGCGAGTGATTAAATCACCTTGCTTATCAACCATCTCAACTGATGCGTAACCTGCTACAATTAGGTCATCACCGAACCCCTTCAAAATGATGGGATTTGACGAAGCACTAGGTGCCGCAAGAATAGCCATTACAGCGCGACAGTATTTCATGGTATATCAATGGAACTGTTTTCAACCGCTACGACACCTTCGTCTTCTAGCGTTGCAGTTTCCCCTTGACTTGTTCGCAGTCTGCTTTTTTTCTTTGAAGTTGCAGGTTTTATTTCATCGTCGCGCCTGCTTTGCGGGTCGAAGTCGGGCATAGTATCGTCGCGGATATTTTCAGTAGGCCCCTTTGGAGAACTGTCAAGACTCGCATATCCTATACCCAATCCTTGCACTCCTGTGCTAGTAATTTTTTCTTTAGACAAGTTATCTAATCCGCGCTCAAGTAGTTCAAGCCCTCTTTTGATTAATTCTTCTTCTTCTTCAAGCACTTTCTTAGGTTTTTTAGTATGCCCCGCAGGTGCTTCGGGGTCAACTTCATCGTATTCGGGGTCTTCTCTATCTTTCTTTTTATACAGAAGAACTGCTGCGGAAGTTTCCCAATACGCTTCTTGGTCACGCGCTAATTTAACAAGATAATCGTTACCCCACACAGTCGATTGAGGTTCTACTACCCAATAATCTCCTTCTTTTTTTGTCTTACAAATAACTTCATCATCAAACGCGGCGAATGTAATTACTATGTTGCCTTTAGACATCTTTACGCTTTGAGCAACATGGTGGTCACCGGATAGAATAGACAAAGTTTCAACGCTATCTGCGGCTAATGGTTCGTTTTCAGTTGCTTTGGCCGACCTTATTCTATACACAGGGTGTTCATTTTTAGACGCGCTAACTCCTGTACAAGATACTGTTATGTAATCACCGACCTTGATACCTCTCCCACATTTAGCACTACCGACATTCATGTAATGCTCGTCGCCTAACTGTTGAGCGCGCTTGCCATAATTTTCCGGGTTCATGAGTGGTCCGACTCCTATCGTGCAATTTTTACCACTACGCGATAAAACAATGACATCTACCATTTTTTCTTTACTTAACAACACCCACTTAGGGTGTCGCGGTTCTCCTTTCATGTAAGTAGCGTTAGCATCTCTAAGGAGAATATCTTGATTACCCTCTTTACGAAGACCCTCAATAGCGACTTTTAATCCTTCATCATCGCTACGCTTTGTGTTGATTGGTTCGGGTAATTTGATATGCTCACTAGACTCGTATTGGGCGCGAAGATGACGGATGCGGTCTTTAGTTGGCATGTTATGCGTATCTTCATCGGCTGTCTTCAATAAATCAACAATCGTCATCATGTCATCATGCAGAATTGCGTGAACTACGAAATCCTTCTCATACACTCTACCAACTTCTTCTATCAATATTTTATTTAATTCAACTTTACCTTCGTCATTGTATGCTGATAATTTTTTACCTTTCTTTGTCGCGATGACATGTTCCCCTTGAGGATAAAGACTGATTACCCAATCGCCAGTAAATCCGCGTAGATGTTGCATGTCTTCTAAATCAAAAATTCTATGCATAAATTTAACAGGTCGGGGTTTACCATCTTCTTTGTAGAGTAAACTATCATCTATGACCTTGTCAAGCGATGTGAGTAAAGTGCTATCTTGTAAACTACCCGCACCTTCCGCGAGTCTACCGGATGTGGTGTTAGGGTTGCTTTCCATAGAAGGACTCCAAGTTTGATAATTGATGTGGTTAGAAGCAGTAGGGTTGTAAGGTCTTAAGTTAGGATTCAAACTATACATAGCATTCTCCGGTAAAAATAAGTTCATTCTTTTATTACTGGGTGAAGATTGATTGTGCTTCTCAGTTTCAGTAAACATATTACCATCTCTTAACGCATCCATATTGATATTTATAGGAAGTCTACAATTATAACCGTGTTCGTATTTATGCAACTTAGATGTGTATACAGGAGGTAATTTAGCACCGTCTAGTGAATTACCAAGCACAGGCACAGGCACATCGTCGGGGTCTACTTTGACAGTTCCCGTAATAGGTGAAGTTTCGTCGTTTAGAATGTGTGCTAAGTTTCTTAAAGACTGCATTTTACTTTTATCTTTGCTAGAACCTGTTGGGAATATACTGCTTAATTTTCTCATCTTCCCGCCTTGTTTAACACTTCTACCTAAGAAACCAACATCGCTACCATATTTCGTTTGTTCCATAGCGTGTGTTAGCATATTGTAGACAACTTGGCTTTCTTGATTCAAACTCAATGTATTGCCATGTTCGTCTTCGACATTACCTCCCCCGTTCAACAAATGGTCATGAAAAGCGTGTATACCTCCTTGGTTATGAACATAAGAAGAGCCTTTTCTATTGCTAGGTAAATTACTTTCAACAATAGAATTATCGTTCATATATTGAGCGTAACTATTAACAAATCTTTTGTCATCTGTTAATCTTCTTTTGTCAGTAGTAAGAGTCGGTCTACTTACTTCTCGCGGTTTTTTGGTCTTTTGACTAGGCGCGTATCTTGCCATAAAAGCATCTTCAAAACTTATTCCTTGATTTTGCGCGGCTTTCTCCACTTGGTCAATTATTGTATTGAAAATTTGAATTTGAGATTGATTTTCAATTGGCTCCCCTGTTATACCTTCGGCTAATTTAGAAAACAATTTATGCCCTTTGGTCTGTTTGTTGCCGAAATGACCTTCTTTTATTTTTAAGAACCCGTCAGCATCTACGCGTCTATTTCTTGGAACTGTCATGTTTGTTAAACCCGTAACATCTTCTTCGGATAAGTGTTCATTTATTTTAGTGTCACTATCGAAGCCATGATAAGCATCACCGTTTAACAAATTGTAGATTTCATCGGGTGAGAAATTCAATGCTATGTGTTCAGCAACATGGGCTAAATAGCCAGTAGCAATGTACGCTTGGTTATTTTCTGCATCCGACATGCCATCTTTGCCAAACAAATCGGGGTGTAGTCTTTCAAGAGCAGGTTTCAAAGCATTGAATATTTTTTTGAGTCACGCCGTGAGTTTGATGCGCGTGTTTTATTTTTCTATCAGCGTGTTCTCGCTTGGAAGTTATTGGCCTTTCAATGTCTTGTTCATTTATTTGCGCTAATCTCGCTCTTAACATATCTTTTATTATATCATTATTTGTTGCTCTCATTTGATTTAATATATCATTCTTATCAGTAAGATGCAAAGATGCGCGAGATGGACCAATAGTATAAGGCGTGCCGTGAACGCTAGTTCCATTAATCGGTTCACCATCTTTTATTTTTTTAGCCATTTTTTTGAGTCCATTCTAATTTAAGTTCGCTTTCATCATCAAGATTTTGATACTCTTCGTCTAACCTTTGTATCTCAGTCAACAACTGTCTACGGGTAGATAAATTTCTAACTAGAGGTTTAGGTATAGAATAATCGCCTAATAGATTTTTAGAGTTTTCACGATATTGAGAATATTCTTCGCCATTATAAATAGCGTTACCACTAGGCGTAGACATATCATTGCCTGTTAATTCGTGAATTACATTTTTACCGTCGCGGTCTTGACCTAAAGGGTCGACATGATGGTCGTGATGAATGTTACCTTGTTTAAAGTTCTCAATTGCTTTTTCATTTTTTTCACCGTGAATACCTGTATGCGCGCCAAAAAGCCCTAGCGGTATCAGCAATCTATCTTCTGCTTTATTTTTATCATGAGTAGTATGGTCTAATTCACCCGGATGTAATTGTTCTGCAAAATACAATTTATCATGCCCGCTGTCATTTGCCCTATTTCTCAATTTACTAATTTGTGTCATCGGAAGTGATGATATTTTATCTATCTCATCGGGTAATCCATCCATACCTAAAAGCCCTATATCTTCTTCATAATCGCTTGGTAAGTATGTAGTTTCATGACCAAAGAAAGAATACAATGATTTCAAAGATGTAGACCTTGGTTGAGCATCTTCGCTAACCATATCCTTGTAAGAAGTGTTCATTGTCGCTAAGGCTTGTCTAGTTTGACCTGCCGGATTATTTACTGTATCAATTGGTATAGAAACGCTGTTCTTTCTACGATTTTTGGGGTTGAAAACTATCGAATCAAACTCTTTTAATTTCTCTTCTTTGTCCGGCGAGTTTGTCAATGCCCTGTCTAAGTCATCTCTTGTTTGCGCGTCTATGATTTTATCACCTGTTTTTTCATACACATTTTTCCTTCTCGCGCCGCCTTTGAATTTATCTCTCATCCCTCTAAAAATAGGTAACATGTTAACATCGGGCATTTTACTAAAGTATACTTGCGGGAATGAACTTTCTCTTAATTGAGGTAAGTCATCGAAATCACCATCCAAACCGCCATGTGTGCCAAGTGATTGACTTAAAATTCCTTGAGCAGTCAAAGTAGACTTAGCGTCTTTAGAATCTATCCAATCATCGGAGAATTTGTGAGTGAAAGCATAATCATCAAGAGTTGACATTTTCAAACCTGTAAGAGCGTTTTGAATCATAGTGTTACTAGAACGATTAATAATATCATCTAAGGCTTCTTTATTATTTTCAAAGAAACCGTTTTGAATCAAAGACTTCATGTTAGGCGCTTCATCAGTCATTTCTATTTCCGGCTCACCGAAAAGGTCTTCAACATAATGAGGGTACTTACCTTCGCCTGTAACAAACATTCCTGTATTATCTATCAGTTCATTGATGTTCAAACTATCGAACAAAGATGCGTATACTGAGGGTTTTAATTGTTCAAAACTTTTACCTTCACGCATTTTATCTTCTAACTCTAACTTTTTTCTTTGACTTCTATTGGTTAACATTTCAGCCTCACCGCTATCGTTTAAATAACGATTACCGGTTCGATGGTTAAATGAATTTTTTAAAGACGGTCCTGCGTAAGCGTTTCTTAAAGCACCATTCATCAATCTAGTGTGATGAGCCATGAACCCTCTCATGTCTAAACCCTTCCTCATTTCGGGAAATATCTTACTCAACTCTTTGTCATCAGCACCTTCTATCATCCACTTTTCGACTTCTCTAATTTTATCATTCGGCAACATGTAGATGCCGTATCTATACGCGTCTACCCCTACTCTCTCCATATCGGGTGAGATAAATGAACCGTCGTCTAGTTGAACGCTTTGATTGTCTTTCACTATCTTATGAAGTTCATCGGCTATTTGTGTTCTAGGTCTACCGTCTTTATCAAACGCGCTTCTAAACAAATACTCTCTAGGTATACCTTCATGTTCCCATTTCTTGCACCAAAGAAAATATGGATTTAAATCATCATCATCAACTAGAGGAAACTTTTCAGCGTAATCTTTTTTGAAATCGTCGAACCCCATTTGATAAATTGATTTTAAATTAACCGCCTCGCCGTTCCAATCAGTAAACATGTGGTTTGCTTTCAATGAGGTGTGTAAATTTTTAGCAACATGTTTCATTTCTTTGTCTAATTTTGCGGCATTCTCTCCGTCATTTTTATACAAATGTCTTATCATTTTATGAAACAAAGGTTGCGAAGAGTAAGAACCTACTTCGTCATTGTAATTAGGTTGTAAACCTAACGCGTGTATTTTGTGATGCTTTGTTTTTATTTCATTTTGACTGTAATCATTAGCATTAGGAATAGTTTGGTGACGCCATGCAGTTTTGCGTCTAACCATAGTATCTAACGCTTTTAGGTTACCATCTTCGACTGCTTTATCCCAATCATCCATGTGAAATATTGGTTGACCTATATGATGGCGTTTCTTAGAAGGCTCAAAACTGGTGTCTTTTGAAGTGATAATCTGCGCTTCTTCTTTGTAAGGCAGACCTCTATCAATCTCAACAACTTTTTGCGCCTCTTTCAGTAAAGGCATGTATGTGTAGTTTTTTCGAGATAAATTAAGTGCGCTGAATAAAACATCCGCGGCCTCATCTTTACAATCTTGCTTAGAGAACAAAGCGCGAACGAACTCTTTTACCACTCTATCGTGATACCGAATGTCATTGTCACGCACACTTCTTCACCTCAATAAAATTCGGTGAGATTGTATGCTCCTTCGGGGTTCTTATCGGATGGGTCACCTGCTTTATTTTCACGCATTTCAACCACATTAGGATAACCGGAGTGAGTTTTGAGGTTGGCCTTCTCAGCCTTTGGTTTTTTACGCTTAACATCTTCAACTTTTATTTTTTGTTGATTAGTCCAATAGTAACCCGGTCTAACTTTTTCTACACCGTTAACTCTTTCAAAACCATCAGCATTAGTAGAACCAAATTCTTTTGATTCTTTTGACTCAGCCTTTTGCATAAGTTTGCTTGCTTTCTCAAGTAACTCATCTACATCGGGGGCAAATTGCCCTGCTTCAACTTTCATTGGCTTCATTGGTCAACTCTCCTTCCTTCTGCTTCTGCGGCGGTGTTAGCCATCGCGTGAATTTCACTCCAATCCATATCATGCCATTCTTCGTTTGACGCGGGCATATTCATACCTGCATCATCAATAGCGTTTGCGGCTTTACTGATAACATCATCTCGGTCACCGCGTAACGGGTCGCCCCAAACATCTTCGTTTGCGGGAGTCTTAGCGCGAACAAAACCTGCTCTCTTTAGTAGTAATTCCGGCGTGTGAATGCTTTTACGCATAGATGTAATTTCAGCATCCATCGACTCCATCTTGGTGATGAGGGCTTTCATCAACACCATAGCGTCGGTGTCTTCTGCCATGCTCACACCTGTCCTTGTTTCTTGAAATGTGAACCTATTCTATCCGGTCCGATATAACCCATTGGTCTATCACTAGATTTAGCGATGACACCTTGCGTACTGTTAAATTGCGCAACAGGGAATCCTCCGGCAAATCTATCATTAACTCCAAGAACTTTGTCGCCTCCGTTCTCGGACTTGTAAATTGCAGTAACATCATCTGCTAAAAAATCACTTGTAGTCTGTATACTTCGCAAAAATTGTTCTGCTGATACAAGGTCGTCGTTAGCAAGAGCGACTTTGAATTCGGATAGCGCAGTTTCTAATTTACGAACCATCGGGTCCATCTTATGTAATAGGCTCATGCGACTGACGAAGTGAGGCTAAGTCTTTAACTTATCCCTAAAAAACCACTTTCTTTATTCTTACTTGTAGGGTCTTTCGCGGCTTGAACACTATCAAGTGCTTGCTCTAATGGAGTCTTTTCACTTCCGCGTTGGTTTTTCTTAGAAGAAGGTGCGCCGGATTGATGAGTTTCGGAACTGATAGGAGCAGGTCCATTGTCGCGTTGCCCTGTGCCTTCACCAAGACCAACCATACCGCCTTTCTCCATCATCATGATTTGACCACCACCCGGAGGGGGCGCTCCGCCCGGCGGGGAAGCCCCTGCCCCCGGTGGCATCATCGCGCCCCCGCCCTGTGGAGGTATGCCACCGCCCCCCGGTGGCATTGGTGGAGGCATTCCGCCGCCCGGAGGCATTCCGCCGCCCGGAGGCATTCCGCCCGCGCCACCTTGCTGTTGTTGCATGGCTTCTTGCGGGTCGGGTTTCTTGTAAACGAAGCGTATGTCGCTACCTGCATCTTCGGTCAATTCCGGTTGGAAACCAAGTTGCTGCATTCGCTGCGCAATATTAACTTCTTGCTCATCGCGACGAAGTCGTGTAATTTCATCTTCTTCTTCATTTGGATAAAGAGTCAAAGTCCAATCTTCAACTCCCATTTGGTCGAGCATTCTTGGAAATAGTTCTCGCGAGTATAATTTTTGACCGGACTCAACAGCACGGTTTGTGACAAGGATTTGCATACCTTCGTTATTAAGTCCACCGGATTTGCCGGAATCCATCATAAAAACATTTGATACTCCGTAAAAAGCCGCTATGCGCATTCGGATTTCATCGCGAACTTGTGCGTATTGCATCTCATCAAGGCTGTCCATGAAACGAACAAACTCGACTTTACCGCGCCCCGATGCTGATTCAACACCAACTTTCGGGATGTAGTGAGGGTCGCGTTCCATTTTTTCTTCCGCGCCTTTCCAAAAAAGCCGCTGTTGATTGAATGTTATCAGTAGTGATGGCTAATATACCTCTAGGTATTCTTCTCTTTTGATACGCAAGATAAATGTAATTATCCATTGCTGTAAGTGATTGCGCTTGCCTCCACATACTAGCAACAGGAGAACGCCCGTACAACTTAGACGGGTTGAACTTAGACAAGTGTAACACTTCTCCTTCAAGATAGTATTGAGTTTTACCACTCCCTGCTGTGTTAATGTATTGAACATCTTGTAGAGGTAGTGAACATACATCGCATTTTTTATGGTCGCCGTTATGTGGATATGTCTTATCGCGATGAACAGGACATAGCAGGTATCTACCTCCGCGCTTACCCGCTTTGTCTGCTACAATACGCATAAATGTTGGGTCACCACGGACTAACTCTTTGATACGGAAAAATTCTATTTCGCCGCTGTCGGGGTCTATAAAATATTCTTTAATAAGTAATAAAAACGCGTCGTCTACAATATCTAAATCCCACTCTACTTCTTTCATAACTTCTATGAAAGATTGGTCCATGCTGTTACGCTGTTTCATTAACCAACGCGGGTAGATGATTTGGTTAGCATCGGGGCTATCGAATTCATCATTCCCACATATACGGCATTCGTCAACAGTATCATGCTGATACTCTTCACCACAATTAGTGCATTTCTTATGAAATTTTTTCTCCCAATAATAACCGCGTCTAAATATCTCTTGACATAAAGTGTTGATAGTTGTTCTCAGTATTATAGATTCTTGAACCGTAGCGTACAAAGCGGGTATAGACACACCTTGTACTAATACAGGTTCTTGAATACCACTTTTCCAAAGCGGCATTATAGGTTCGGGGGTTGTTCTTCTACGGAATGGGCTAGTCAATGTTGATAAAAACCGACCGACCAATCCTTTTTCTTCTGCCATCATATCATCTCCACAAGTCGGTTAGCGTCGTCAACTAGACGCAGGGTTTCGCCGTCCCGACTAAACATTGCTAGAACTCCCGCTTCATCAATGTTCCACTCCTTCAACAACTCTTCGCGTTTGTCCGGCACATCTTTCCAGTTCAACCATTTGACTATACGAAATAAATCATCTCGCCTTGATTTTATAATATCGGTTTTGCGACCGCGTAAATCAAGCAACTCAATTACAGCACCCGCTTGCCCTTTCTTCATGCGAAGATGCGGTCGAATGCCTTTCATCAATTTCCTTAAGTGGTCTTCACTATAAAACTGTAATCTATGTTGTGTTCGTCTACTGTTCTTATGTATTTTCAAATCAGTTTGAAGCACGCCGCAACCAAGTGCTTTATGCAATTGCTCACAGTGCATCTTTCCTCGTTCACCGGTAGCGATGAAACCCGCTCTAGGTTCTAACCTTTTTGTAATAGTGATATAACCATCAGCGTCTAGGAAACCTGCGGCGTAAGCCCACACATCTTTGAAAATAACTGTATCGTTACGGACAAGTCCCCAACCGACGCCTACTTTTTCTATATCATATTCAACGCCATGCATTTTCATCAGCGTCGCTAACTTTTGTGTAGTCAATTGTTTGACTCCATTCATACCATTGAATATTTCTTTAGCAGGCAATGGCCCCCTCTCTCTTCCAACACATTTACTGCTTTGGTCAACCATATTGCTTCGGTCTTCTTTATGCTATCAACGGAGTGAAGCGCGCCTCTCCATTCTTTTTTAGAATCTTTTTTTAATTGCTGAGCATTGACCCACAATTCTCTTTGGTCATCATTGAAATCACCATCAATCAATAATAATTTACTAATAATGTCATTGGCCTTTTCCCATTGAACGCAAGCGCGACGAAGAGCAAACTCACGGTTTTGACCATGCTTACGAAGTGCTTGTAAATCACGGTCACTGATTCCTAAAGATTTAACAGTTGATTCGTGCTTACCAATCCATTCTAAAGAAGCAAGAGTTGCTTCAACTTCTTGCTTTTTGGCGATTCGTATAGCGTAAATGGCTTCATCAATAGCATCTTTCATACCTTTATGTTCGCGTCTAGCCATTCTCAAATCTTTGACTAACGATTCAGCACCTCGACCAAACATAGATTGAAACCAACCACCATCGGGCATTTTAGCGACAAGTTGCTGTTTGACTTTCATAGCCATTTCTTCTTCTTTTTTCTTTTCTTCTATTTCATTAGGTCTAGCAGGGACAGGATTTGCGTTAGCCTCACCTTGTCCTTGTGAAATGGGTTTAGGAGCGTCACCAAAACTAGCACCTTGTATTGAGTTTTTAATTAGAGGGTGTGAATGTAACATAGATTCTATGTCTAATAAATCAATTATCGTCAACTTTCATCGCCTCCGGTTTTCCTTCTTTAATCCAACATTTTTTACATAATCCAAACGGGTAAATGTTTTCATCAACATAACATCGCCCGCAATAATCAAACATTCTAACAATTCCACCTTGCTAATGCCGCACCTTTCGGTGTCTTTTTTACCGCCTTTACTGGTCGGTCCTTTAACACCACTCATGCGAGCGCAGAATGATTTACGACGACCCGCGGCTTTACCACCGGGTTTGAGTGAACTTGGTTTCTTTGTTACCGGTCGTTTCAAGTTAGCGCCTGTTTTACGCTTTGCTGCGGCTCGACCTTTAGCGTTTAATCCACCTGTCTTGGCATGTTTGTTAGGGTTATACCCATGAAACGGTTTGCTCTTTTTCTTTGCTTTTAACACAGAACTTGCTATCTCAAACGGTGAGCAACAATTGCAGAACGATACTTCTTTCGATATGTCATCATCATTCATCATTGCTAATTCTTCTGCTGTTATTGGTTCATGCATTATGTATTCGTAGTTCATCTTCACCACCGTAGGCTTACCGCCCACTCCTTGTTTTTTACTGCGCTTTCGTTTTGTAGCCGCGCGCTTTTGACCCGACGACATTGAGCCGCTAGTCTTTGGAGTTTTACTTGATACCTTGACGGAGGGGCGACATTTAGGATAACCCTTGCTTCCTTTCTTAGCCTTTGACCTACCGCAAGGAGGGTGCTTACCATCTTTACCTGTGCGCGATACATCTACCCACTTCTCCTTGAACCAACGATTCAAGTTCTTTTCAACCATCATTTACCCGCCCACGCATCACATGTATAATCCTTATTGCAAGTGAAATCATACCACTCGCAATATCCCGTTTGAGGGCTTTCTGTTGCTGAATCGTCCCACGCTTTACAATTACCACAGCACTTGCTACTTTCACAAGGGCGATAATTTGGCGCGTCTTTCTTGGCTTTCATCAAAGCCCATGCTTCTTCAAGAGGAATCATTTCTTCTTCCCCTTCTTCTTTTTACCTTTGAATTTACCGCGACAGTATTGAACAGCCCAACCGTTAGCATACGCGCTTGGATAAACCTTGAACTTCCGCTTGGCCGCGGCTTTGCCTGCCGGACATAATTTCTTTTCAAGATAACCAAAAGCCTCTTCTGTTCCTACACAAAATTCACAATTACAATCAGTCATCATTAACCGCCTCGGCAAATAGGGCAAGGGTCACCCTCATCAATAGTTCCTCTCCCTTGACAAGCAGGGCAATTAGTATCACCGCTTGGAGTTTGTGTCATGAAACCTTGAAGAAATTGTTGCATTTCGCGCTCTTCTTCGAGGTTCAAAGGTTGACTTAAATCTTTTACAGGTTCACAACGATGATTATTCAATCCAGTTTCACCATAAAAATAACGATTACATTTAGGGCATTGCACTTTGCGCCCACCGCGACCCTCATCACCGAGAGGGGTATTTTTCAAGAGATACCACCAACCTCTCGGATTCATACCGAGGTCGGGGAGCCTAAAATCTTCCATGTTGGTCAATCTAACAACCCATCCATTATATCATCTAAGTCAACAATTCGCTCACGGAACTCCGTTGTAGCCCAATGAGCCAAGGCAAGAGCAATAGCAAAGTCATCGTGACGACCAATGCTGTCCAACTTACCTTTTTTCGACATACCAAACATCATCAGTTCGCGTTCTAATTCACTCATCATTGTTCGCGAACGGTCGTCGCCCCAAGGCAATCGCATTTGCTCGTTCTCAAAGCGCAACACCAAACCCATAAGAAGTGACTCACGGCGTTGGCGTGTGGAAATAAATGTCTTGATAGGAAGGTCTGTGTCTGCGCGTAGTTCAGTAGCGAAAACACGCTGAAAGTTGTTTGCTTCAAGTTCAATCACATCGGGGTTGAACTTAGCGTTAAGTCGTTGTATCTCCGTAATTTGCGTACGGAAATCCATATTCTTACGACGAACTGCATGAACTAATTCAAGCAGTTCGGGGTTAGTTGATGGGCGACGAAGTACAACCATAACAGTGTAGTCAGCCGCTCGGTCGCTAGAAATAGCAGGGTCCCAACCGATAAAATATTGGTCGTCCGGGTCACCTGTTTCGCGATTAATCAATTTAAGAGTGTTGTCTTTAGCGGCTTGTAATACTGTTGAAGGGAATAAACTAGATACATCGTCCATTGGTTCGCAAAGATATTCTCTAGCAAATGCAATCGCAGGCATATCAGCACGACGCGCATCTAGTGAATCTAAATCCCATCGCTCCGGCCATAGCGCAACTCCCTGCGCGTTGATAGCAGGGTATGTTTCAACAAGATAACCATCACGACTTTCAAGTTCTGTGTAAAGGTCAGTTGGAGTGAATGGTGTCCCGACTATCATTAGTTTAGATGTGTGGTGGAGTGTCGGGACAAGAACTTCGTAAAACCATGAAGCGACGCGAGCAAGTTCTGTGTCAGTTGTTCCCCACAGAATGTCGTCGCATAGAATGAGGTCGGGGTGTATACCACGAATAGCACCACCAACAGACTTCGCGCTAATGTTAGAACCGTTACTGAAACCAAAAAATGTTTTAGACCATGAATCGGCTTTTTTCATTTTAGCAAGAAACGGTACACCGTCAATCAAATCATTAAGTGTACGCATGTGATGTATGGACTGATGTAGGCTGTGTGAAATTAGTACGGCTTTTGTCTTAGGATTGAATGCTGTCTTCCATAGCATGTAGCCAAGGAATAGGGTTGATTTACCGTGGTCACGCGCTGCCTTTACACAGTATCTTTTGCGTTGTTCTAAATTATTGTACCATCTTTCGTGATGATGTGAAAGTTGAAACCCTAATATCTGCTCAAAGAAGAATTTGAAGTCGCGCTTCGCTACTTCAAAATCTATTTCTTCAATGGCTTCGAGGGAAATCGCTTGCACTCAATCACCTAACTTCCAACCTCTTTAAGAGTGCATCCCATTGTGAATCTAATCTGTCTTCGGATAAACGAATGCGCTGCGCAGGTTTTACCGCCGAAGATTCTTCCACAGCCTCTTCTACTTTTTGTTTAGCATCGGGGTTGCCTTGTTCTGCGGATTGAACGGTTGCATCAGCCTGTGCAGGCGTCATACCATGATGGGCAGCAACGGCCTGTGCTAATTTCGCCCTATATCCCCTGCTTCCGGTTGCTTCTGTGATTGCATCATAGCCACCTTCGGGTTTGTCATACAAACCTTGTGCTATTTCGTATGCTTTGTCACGCGATTTACCGGCTTTATACCCCGCTTCATCAAGCATCCGTGTTGCGAATTGGTCACGCTCAATGCTATCTTCGGGGACTTCTGTTCCGGTAGTCGAGTTGTTATCAGCAGTAGTCGGAGCCATACCTTCTAGTGTCGGCTCTTCCGGTGCTGCTGCTGTTGGCACAGGTGACGGCGCTTCCGGCTCTTTCGTAGTCGGAGCCATACCTTCTAGTGTTGGTTCTTCCGGTTTAGCGTCAGTCATCGAACTATCAGTTGCTTCCGGCGATGCCTCTTCCATTCGCTCTTCTACTGCGGCGGTTGTTTCTTCCGGTGGGGCGGCATTCTGTTGACCCAAACCTAACGCGCCTAATTCATCTTGAATTCGGACTGTTTCTCTTTCACCCCTGCCTATGTCCCTTGCTCTTCCTATGGCACTTTTATTTGGTTTTTGTAAATCTTCACCTATCGTATTCATTTCAGCCCGCATAGCCTCTTGCACATTTTGACCTTCTTCGGGGTTTATGTTGAAATTTTTGCCGTATCTACGGGTTAAATCTTGAATTGCATTTCTTCTACTTTCACTACTAATAGGAGAATTTTCGGGGTATCTTCTGTTGATGTTATCCATTTCAGTGTCCATTCTACCCATAGCACCTTCCAAAGCACTTCTCCTAGATTTGTTTTGTCTATTCGCTGCGGATTGGTCCATCGCGCCTCTAAGTCCTTCTCTACCATATCTAGCGACATCGCCTACGCCTTGAACAAAGTTACCCATTCGTTCTTTCACGCCCGGAAATTTTTCTGCTAAGTAACGCCCTGCACCTGCGACCGCACCTGCACCTGCTTTCGCGGCACCTGCAACGGCACCTGCACCTGCTTTCGCGGCACCTGCCATAGCAGGACCCGCTCTATCTATACCTGCACCCATAGCATCAGTAGCACCGTAGTAAGCAGGTGACAGAACTTCTCTTCCAATGTTCTTCGCGCCTTGTATTAAACCACGAAGTTTTTGACCTGTTTGAGCATAGTCGCGACCTCTAGGTGCTTGACCTGCGGCTTGAGCCGCTTGTATATTTTGGTTTGCTTGATTAACTCTTTGCGCGCCTAATACTTGTCTTGCTTGACCTTTGTTTTGAGCAGCGACTTGAACACCGCCTACATCCATCGGAACAGCAGGTCGATAATTTGCATCGACGCCGTAAGGTTGTTGAACATTTTTCCGAATGATGTCGGGGTGAGAGTTGTCGCGTTCTGCGATAGCCTTGATAATTGGTTCCCAACCGCTGTCCTGTTGGTCAAGCATAACATAGTTAACATCGGAGAGGTTGCCTCCTTTTGCTAAGATATATTCTAATGTACCCGCATCTTCTCCATATTTAATCATACTACTATTCCAATCTAGTTCCCATTGTTCAACCATTTATTGCACCTCCGCAAGAAGTCTTGATGATGCTCACCACATCATGTGTAGTGTTAAAAGATTTCGCGACAACACTCCAATCTCCGAGTGACATCGCGACAGCCCTTACATCAACACTTGTCATGCCGACTTTGTCTGCGAGTTTTTCCATATCGTACTTGTTTAGCGGGTCGTATTTGACTATCAACGAACCTCCTGCTTCATGAAGTTGCACCCTCTCCATGATATTTGCGATGACGCCCATAGGGTCATCGTTTGACATTTGTATACGCGGGTCAAACCCACTGAAACCACTGAAACTACTAGCAGTAGGCGCGGCAAAGCCGCTATAACCTGCCGTCGCTGAACCACCGAGTGAAGCGAGCGGGTCTATCGCAGAAGGTCTTTGAGTTGTCCTAGCGGGAGGTTCAACAGTTAACTCTTCTTCCGGCGGTCGAACAGGTGGAGAATCTTCAAACTCGCTTACATCAAAAGTCCCGCTAGAAAGATGCGGCGGGAAAGAATCGTGCAAGTGGTCATAGTTTGTATTGAATTTGCCGCGCATTTCATGGTGTGAGTCAGCGTTACCTAAATCGGCTAAGTTGAGTTGTTTACCACCTTCTAAAGATGCAACTTCTTTGTAACCGTCCATCACACTTTTTGGAGCCGCGGGGTAAGAATTTAGAGAATCCATGCTTATACCCATTTCTTCGGCTGTTTTTAGCATAGCCATTATTTCAATAGCCGCTTTGTTTCTACCTCTATCACCGCCTCGAACTAAAGGCGCGAATTGACTTTGATGTCTAGTGAATATATTTTTGACATCGGGGTTTTCTTTGATGCCTAAAATAGATTCCATGTTATCCATGACAATTCTCAAACCTGTTTGCGAACCATCACTACCGCGACCATACATCAGTTGGTTAACAGGCGCGCGTGCCATTTTTCTTGCCGTGGGTTGGTCGTAACCCATACGGATAAATTTGTTCATGTTTTCTGTCGACATGTTACCCGAAGAAGAAGGGACAAAGAAATCGCTTGGTAATACTGAAATAATATCTGCGGGTTTTATTTGACCGTATGCGGCTGTCTGCGCATGAGCATCTGCGTAATGAGAGGGGAAAACTGTATTCTCTTTAGAAGTAGGGTCGCGCTCGTTTGAAGAGTATCTTCTTGTAACCCCTCCTGTAATTTGTTGAGGTTCTATAACATTCTGCTTAGCACCTATTGTACTTTTGTAACCTTTTTCTTTGTTAACATCATTCAACTCATTAGCCATGTGTAGCGCATGAGATTCAAGATGCAAACCTAATGTATTATGAGGTTTATTATTAGGGTGATTATTAACCAATCTACCTTCGTCATCCCTAACTTTTCTATCACTAGAAGGGATTCTTCTTGATTGATGAGAACCATAATGATTACTCATATATTCGGGATGCAATTGATAACCTCCATCCCTAGGAAACGGTATTGGTAACTTTTGACTTAAATCCCCCGACTCGTCTTTTGTCGCGTTAAATCTTTTAGTTGCTTCATTCATATCCTCTTTTGCGTGTATCAAAGCCCTACCAAAATCTTTGACATACTCTCCGTTTCGCCCTTGTTCCATTATTTCTTGAGCCATTATTTCAGCCGCTCTACTCATCGGCCACTTGGTTATGTGTTGAGCGTCTAACTCTTCAAACGGATTGCCTGTCATCGAATTAATGTAAAAATGTGATATTTTATCATGCGGGGAGTCTTCCGGTGGAAAAGACATTGGGTGCATAACACCATCAGCGTCGCGATAGTAGACGCCTTTACCTTTTATGATTAAGTCACTCATTGAACCAACTCATATTCTAACCAAAAATCGGGTCATCATCTCTTCTTCCCACTACTTTTGGTAACGGTCGCGGGCCACGGTCATCGCCTCTATACTCTCTTTGTTCAGCAGGTGTCATTCGTTTGCGCTGTTCTTGTCGACCCTTATATCTTTCCTGTTGTTTCTTTTTAGCCTCTTCTTGCATCTCTTTCAATTTCTCCGGTAAATCTTCACGACCGCCGGGTCTGTAACTAGGATGGCGAGCATCAAGTTTATCTTTACCTTCAAATGTTTCTTCTTGTTTGTCGTGGTCAATAAGACGCCTTATATTCCCTCTAAGAGTTGGTTGCTCACTACCTGCTTGTTCATCAAATGTAGAGCCTTTTACTCCCTCTTCGTTGAACGGACTTCGGTGCTTAGCACCATAACGATTATATTCGGGTTCGTCATAATTTAATTTAATATTTCTTCTCGCGACATTTTCTTGTTTAGGTAGAATGTTCATAGCCATACTTCTCAACCTCTCTTCTCGTTCATCTTCATGAGGAGTCACAGAATCAATTGCTCTATCTGCAAAATTATCTCGTATCTCATCAAACATTCTTTCTTGTTCTTCGTTGCCTGCTTTTAAAAATATCCACCAATTCATGATATACCACCCCTTCTAACATATAAATCGTAACCGTGAGTACCCCATCGAGTTGCGTCATCATCGGGGTCAGTTTCAGTCGCACCTGTTGGGTTAGATGTCAATCCACCCGATGAATTAGGTGATGATTTACCGTCAACACCCTGCATAGACTTATCCTCTTTGCGCGTCAGTCTTCTAAGTAAATGATTCAATCTGTCTACTAAATGCCTATATTCAATACGGTCACGGGGTGATATTCCTAACTTTACTTTCTGTGCGCGCTTATGCAAGAACTCTTCGGATGCAAGTATAGCATCTGTTGAACCAATACCACCCGCGGCCATAGCAGACGCACCACCGGTAGCAAGTGATGTTTCTTTTGCCGCTTCTGCACCACCGGGCGTTCGAGTAGTTCTTGGCTGTCTTAATGCTTTTGAGTGCGGTTTCTTTCTGCCGATACCTCTAACAGCGCGAGGCGTTCTAGCACTTTCTACAACAGTTGGTATTGGCGGTGTAACATCTTGAGTTGGTTGCGATTGACGCATAGCCTGTCTTTCATCCAAACCTAATTTATCTCTAGGGTTTTGATAACTAGCCCTTGCTTGACTTCGACCCGTCGATGTTGTTAATCTTATAGGAGCAGTCGGAGAGGGTCTTCGACTGCCCATCAAACCGAATGTTCTGTAAGGTGCTTGACCTGCTGTGGATATAGTCATTTGACCCGGAGTTCTCACTTTACCTGCTTTCAAACGCTTTTTCTTACCACTTCTACTTGTTTTTAATTTTTCAGTAGTTACAGTCTTTTTACCGCGTTTACCTTTCTTTGCGCGTCTTCTAGCCAATTGAGTTTCTACCGTCGTTGTCTTCTTTGGCTTTTCGTCGTCGAACTTAGGTTCACCACGCTTTTTACGAATCATGTCAAAAGCATCGTCAATAAACGATGTGGTAGAAAGTAGAATATTCATACCACCTCCTTTTGGATTAGCACCGGCATTGGCTTCGTTTTGACCTACTTGGCCGGACATTTGACCTGCTTCGGCCTGTCTTTTCATATCACTATCTTCTTCGTCTTCCTCATGCTTTTGAGGTACTTTGATTTTCATGTGTTGTAGACCTTGCATCATTTTAGCGCGTTTTTCTTGCTTTTCACGCTTTTTCGCATCGTGCTTTGCTCGCTCTTCGGAGTCTTCTCTACCGACGCTAGAATCTTCTTGTAATTCTTCCGCACTTTGACGCGGATTGAAACGCATACCTGCTGTGCTACCTTCGGGACCACCAACCATCAAGCATCATCTCCTAGCAATTTTCCGCGCAGTCTAGCCCACACTTCGGGGCTTTCCTTTGCTAATTCAACTTTGAGGATGTTTATAGTTTGTGCTGTCATATTTTCTGTAACATTACCCGCGGCTCTTTCTTGAACTCTCATCATATCTTTGATTGATTCGCGCACTTCTTTGTGAAGCGTTACAATATTGCGAACATATTGAGGGTCGTTGCGGTCGGCGTCATCTAAAAAATGACTTAATTCACCGTTGATTCGCGAAAGATTATCACGAAGGCTTTGCATTTCATTACCCGCCTCGACAAGAATGATGTCCGCCGCGGCTTTTTGCACAACAGGTTTTAGATGATGTTTGATATGGTGATAAACATTAGATTCGGGTATCTGTAAATCGTCTGCTATCTGTTGACTTGTCATGGAACCGTTGAAGTAAGCCATTTCCAAATTCTCTCTTTTAGAAGATACGCAAAAACCACACTCACTATTGCTACCCATGTGATATTCACCCATGTGATTACGAAAGTGTCTGTCAGCAGTACCTTCGCGCCATCCTTTTTGTTTATCCAAATCTTTTGGCGTAATTATCCCAAGAGTTAGCATTTCTTCTAAACCATCGCGGTCGGAGTCTTGACAAAATTTACAAGATGCACGAACAATACGCTCCGCCATAGCAAAGACCAAGTAGTGTTAGCAAAAGAGTCTTTCTATGAGAAAGAAACTTCATCGCGCCCCAAAAGTGGCAGGGGTGCCTGTATCTATGACAACGGCAAAAAGTCTTTCGCGAGCCGCGGCAGACATGTTAATGAATAAACGCGCTACTTTGACAGAAAGAGAGCGTCGATACAATATTTGTTTAAAATGCCCCGAAAGAAACCACGATAGATGTACTCTTTGCGGTTGTTTTGTCAAAACTAAAACTATTTTGAAAAATAGTAAATGCCCAATAGGTAAATGGTCAACCTTGTTGAGCGAGCCTTCGATAGACGATACCGGCACCACTGAAAGTAACGAATAGCGCGCCTATAATCCAACTTAATTCACTGGAAGACATTTTAGGACCGGAAAAAACCAGTATCAAGAAACACCCTAGCGTCAAACTGATAACTTGTACCATAATCATGTCAACGATAACTGACTTTTTCAAGTTAGTCATATCGCTCATCGCGGTATAGAAAGAGTCTATACTACCCATATCAACGACCGCCTGCTAATCCACGCACCAACGAACCAAGACCGCCACCAACATTTTGCATCATGCCGGGGTCAGCCATAGCATCATTCAACATGTTTTGCATAACTCCTTGATTAGCGAGTTGAACCATCTGTTGAAATTGCATTGTTTTCTGCTGAACATTGTTTGAGGCTTTGTTAAGAAGTTGAGTTTGGGACATTGTGACGCTGTCAACAGTGGGCATTCCTTGCACTCCGCTAAAATCAAATTTATACCCATCACCATCTTCTATCAAACGCACATTAGTAAGCATTGTATTGACTGATACCGCTATAAGACTACTCAAAAGTGAAACAACCATACCCATATTCTCTCCATTATTATCGGAAAGCCATTTGTCAATCATAGGATTAGTCGTTATCATGGCTGATAATATTTCCATTTCACTTGGGGGTGCTTGATACTGCAAGCCATATTGCTGTTGACCACCAAATTGTTGATTCTGCATAGGTACTTGTTGCTGTCCTCCACCTAATCCAAGATTCATTGCACCCGCTTGTGCAGGTTGTTGAGGGTTACTAAAAGGCCACACCATAATACCACCTCATACGCTCCCATCATTTGATTGTGTCGGTAGAGGTAAAGGTTGAGATTGCACCGCGTTTTGCTGTAATTGATGCATAGCAAGTGCGTCAAAAAGCATCCTTGAGTTGCTACCTGCTTGAAATTGACGCATATCGAAGACTACCATGACTAAATCATTAGTACCCGTTGCAGAATTAGCAAAATGAGTGACGGGTATGTTGTCTTTTTTCAACATCTCAAAGAATGGTTCGTATTTTACAAGCGTGGGTGGTGTATTATCCTTCCTTTTGAGGCTACTTATTGGTACTGCTACCGTAGATACCCCTTTTTTTAGTTTAGCCCTCAATGTACCTGTATTAGCCTCTTCTTCTTTTTCTTCTTCTTTCTCCCATTTTGTCAATAAATGATACAAATGTAGGTGTTCCGGGCAGTATGTACCACGCATTTTACGCCCACTTGTAACATTTTCACGCGCTACAAAGGCTTCTACCTCTCCTGTAACGGGGTTTTTGAAGTAAATGTCCCATAAAGATTGTCCTGTTTCTTCATCTACTATCTGTTCGTAGATATTTCCGGCCATCCTAAGTAGATAATCTATGTCTGCACCGTCTATAACGCACCTCATAGTGTTAGTATTATACCTATATTTACCCCCAAAAAGCCATCTTCTAGGCGAAAAAATGCTTCTTTTTGTCGGTTTTAGCAGTTTATACGCCTGTTTTATGTCTTTTCTACGCGCCTTTTTGGGGTTTGGATGTCTTGAAGGGTAAAAATTGACTTGTGGCACCTCAATATGGCTCTTTACATCACTCATAGCGTTCTGTGCTATGGCTTGTTGTTGCATTTGAGCATAACTCATCTGCGTTTGAGAGGCTAGTCGTAATAATTCATTTTGCTGTGTATTTCCTAACATTTTTTCACCAAGTTAACATTTCTATCATTGTTTTTTCAACATTCCAACCTATTTTAGTCGCCATCATACTAACACGACACGGAATACCTGCTTTTTGCAGTCTTCGCATGGCAGGTCTGTGGGTATCAAATATATTATGCTCTCGCAGTCTGTTAGATTGCCATAACATATTGGCTTTATCGTCCCACCATTCATCTGCTTTATTCGCTACAAGCCATATTTGCTTAGGAGCATAGCGTTTTCCACGCATTCTTGAGTACAATGAACGATATTTCCATCTTTTTTCTATTAAAGCGTCTACTAAAAACTCAAATCCGCCGATAGCGTCTATTACATCTGCCCCTTTGCCTTTCAATACACGCGTATCTGTCATAAATATAGCAATTTCTACCTGTCTTTCGACCATATCGTCTATCCACAGGTTCCAAAAACGCTGTTGGCCGCCAATATCAGCAGAATGAACTACTCTTTTCTCACCTTGCCAACGAATACGCTTACGACTTGCTTTAGGGAGAACATATCCTTTAGAAATCAACTTGCGTGAATGGTATGTTCTATCTTCTATGTCATCCATTTCACCCGGAGTACGCATAAATTGGTCAAGTGTTGTTTTACCTACCATTGTTGGGCCATAAACTCCTATTCTGCGCGGTTTAAGGAAGTTATAGAGTTCTTTCCCGTAAACAACCGCGCCCATAAGTGCGCTACCGGCCATTGTCGCAACCATTAATTCACCCAACTTTTCACTTTGTTGTAAAACCACTCTACTGTGCTTTCCCAAATGCTAGTTTCTGTTTGTAATTCAAAATAAGATACACCAAAAGCAGTTAGAAAACCAACTATGACACAAAGGAGTAAAGCCCTACCTCTTTCATAATAGTTATCAAGTGTGTTTTGAGTGTGTAAAGCGCGTAAAGTTGCTTCCGTAGCATCGTCACTTGGGGTTTTGAACAACCAACCCATAGCAAATCATTCTCCTTTAGCGTATGTACCGTCGCTATTGCGCTTTCTACCTAAGCGCAAAGATTCTTTTTTCTTCTGCTTTGTGCTGAGGGGTTTGTTGTTCCATGTCTATCCCCATCAAATCAAGATACTGCTGCACTTCGGGGTCTTTTTCTAAATCTTCCATTTGTTTAGCGAAACTAACCTCTTGCTTTTTGATTTCCATTTCCATTTGCGCTTGAGCAAACCTCATTTGTTGCGCTTGCATTTGTCTTGACATGTTTCTTTGCATGTTAGACAGTAACGCTTTTTGGTCCATACTGTCTTGTGCTAGCATTTTGTAAATAAAATACGCCATACCCTGTAATGTAAATGCTCCCATGGTATATGTTATCGCATTTGTATATGTTTCATCATCATATAACCACATTCTCGCGTCAAATACTGCAATAGAGCATCCGACGAGTATACTTACAAATGATATTAGTCCTAAAATCCTTAATTCGTCACTATTTTTGTTGGGGCTTGATTGCACGGGAAGCAACCTCCTGTTGGTTATGGTAGCGCGGTCAATACATAAATGTATTTGATTCACCTTTTTCTCAATATTATCATATTATTATTATAACAATAGAGAGATTATCATTATTATTCTAATACAACAATGAGATTATTGATAATTTTGCCCGGTAAAAGGATTTTGCCGTTGAACTGCTTCGTATGTAGCGAGGTTCGGTCGCGGTTCAAAGGTGCCGCCGAAAACATTTCCAACAGGCGCAGGCGGTTGTTGTTGAGCGGGTAGTTGCGGTTCTCTTTCATTAATATCCACTTCTTGACCAGTCGATTCGCCGCGTCTGTCGGGAGAGAGTCCCTAGGTAACGCGCCTTGCACTTTATTGTAATGCAATCTGTCCTCGGTAGATTGATTTTGCCAAAGTGGTGATGATTGTTGCGCAAGTTCAAAGTTACCTCCTAATATATCAGCAAGTTGAGGTAATTTACCTGCTTCAAAGTCCTTTATCGCATCTCCCATGTTACTATATCCTAAATCTGTTATTGCTTTGTTAGCCATATTTCTATACATATATCCGGGGAAGAATTCAAAGGCGGCTCTTTGCTGCATGTTATCTGCTACTTTTGATTCTAAACTATTTGCTTTAGAGAACTGAGTCGCGTATTGCACCATCTCTTCCGGCTTTTGTGGTAGAGGCGTAGGCTTGTTGTTAACAGTAGCCGCAGCAAGTGCAGTTTGCCTGTAATTTTTCGCGCTTAACACTTGGCCGTTTCGTAGCCTTATTTTACTGTTCATACCGACAGACTCATCAAACTCGCCCATACTTTCGTAATTGGTGTCACTACCGCTTATGCCGATGTCTTGCATAGCAGACTCTAACACAGAATCCATAAATGTAGCGTCACCAAAGAAAGATTGAAGAATCGTACTAGGGTTAACATTATCAATATCTAATCCCTTTGATTTTATTTTTGCCAAAAGTCCGGGGTTTTCGTATGACATGGTGTCTTCATCCTTACTCAACAAGTCTTTCACAGCAAGCAGTTTGACATATTTTTTGAATTGGTCTTTAGCCGAGCGGTTCACATCGTTATTGTAATCTTTGTCGAGGCGTTTAATTTCATCTTTATTGTAAAAAGTTTTTTCCGTGTTTTCAATACCTAGATATGTTTGAAGGTCTTTCATCCTCAACCCCTCTTTCTCAATTTTGCGCAAAAAATCTTTGTTAAACGCGACACCTTCAAACGATGTTATGTTACCTTCTTGACCAAAAGGTATGAACTGTTCATCCTTTTCTATACCAAACTCTTCCATCAATTCCTTGAAGTCGGGGTGCATGAAGTCTTTGACTTTTCTTGTATCTAACGGCTTGTCCACGCCTTTTATTTTTCTTTCTTTATCACCGTTTAAGATGTGGAGTAACTTGTTTTTATCATCTTCGTCATAATCCCCTTGTTTTCTAAACTTCTTATGAATTTTTAGCAAGGCCGGAGAGTGTGCATACATTTTTAGCATTTCATTTTCATCTAATACAGGCGCGTGTGTTGCACCCGCTCTATGCACACCTTGTTCTATTTCTCTAGCAGTTTGCCACATACCGTCTTTGTATGTTAAGTTTTGAAAAGACCTTCTTTTATGCGGCGCTCTAACTTCTCCGGTTTCTGCATCGTAAGTAAACGGCGCAGGTTTGTTTTTGATAGTGTCGTAAATTTGTTCACCACTTTCGTTAACTCCTGCCGCGACTTTTTTACTACCGGTCGTGAAAGGTATGTGAGCGATATTTTGCAGTTGATGAAACAAATCAACCAACTCATGTTCATCTTCTTCGTGATGTAAGTATAATTGCTCATGTTCTCTTATTTGTTTAGATAGTTCCGCCGCTTTGCTATAATTACTTTCACCGATAATATCTTTGTTTGTTTCTATATTCTCTATCAATGAGTTCAACATTTGGTCAATATGTTTGCTATGATGCGCGGCTAAAATTGCATTTTCCTTTCTCTTTTTTGGCTCGGATTGAATGTCGTCAATACCCGGAGCAACTCTACCTTCTCTAATCGCCTTCTGTCTTTGAGCCTCTAATGCTACTTCATCAGTCGGTAGTGCTATTCTACCTGCTGCTCTCACACTACTCATAGGGTCGAACTCATCTTTACCCTCTTTTATTTGTTGAAGGAATGTCTTAAACTTCTTCCTGTCAAATTTACCTAGACCTGTCAAATATCTTTTTGTCATTTCGTTAGCGTCTTCCGGCGTGACTAGAGGTGAGAACATACCTCGCGCGGCTCCTTCTTTGAATGCATCAATAGCCATTGAATTTTTAGGCAAAATACCTGCGAACGGATTGTCTTTGTCTAAGAAACTAAATTTAGGTTTTTGCGCCGACATCATGTCTTCAATAGGAGGCAATCTGCCTCCCTCGATATGGTGACTAATTTTACCCGGTACGAATTCACCATCTTCATTCTCGTAACCTTCTTGCACATGCTTATCGTCATGAGGGTCGCGTCTACCACTAGCGTTACAATGAGAGCATTGTCCGCTAGAATATCTACCGACATCGGGATGGTCATGTTCTTCACAACTTGGGCAAGAGTATTGTGAGTGTTCATGAGGTTCTAATACATCACTTCTAGGATGGCTCTCAAACGATTGATGTTTAAACGGTCTTAGAAATTCTTCAATCGCTCTTCTCATAGCAGGGCTATTAGGATTCGCGTTTTTCAGTTCTTTTACATGAGATTGAAGGTACGCGATAGCCTCTTCTCTATTAACTCGACAAGTACCACCACATGTTCCGCAAGCAGTAGGGCCTCCTTTGATGTAATTTTCTACCAATTCATCAGCCCCGCCACTCATTATTTTTTCTAACAACTCTTTGGGGTAGTGGTTATTACGGTCTAACCTTCTTAATTCACTCTCGCTAATCTTACCTTGTTTGATGACAGGCGCGTCTTTCTCACCACTTTCTTCTTCTTGATGCTCGTCACCTAATAATTTTCTTTGTATTCTCTTGACATGAGTGCTTTGATTATTTTTTAGAGCGACAGAATCTCTCACTACATTTCTTTGCTCTTCTGTCAAAGGTGAGTTTTTGTACGCTTTTCTCAAAGCATTAATCGTTGTAACATCATCTAACATAGGTAACAATATGTTAGCGTGTTCAGCGATTAAGCCCGTTCCTCCCACACCTGTTAATTGACCTTGCATATATTTATCGGGTCTGTATATGTAACTTCTACCAATAGTACCTTCACCGTCTGCTGTAAAAACATCCGGTACAGGCATACCTTCACTATCTGTGTAAATGTCTTCTCTAATATTATTAAGCGCGTCGAAAATTTTATTTTCGTCAGTTTCTCCGACAAGAGGTAATAATTGCGCACCTGCTGTCATTAACGCACCGTAGGCGATTTCATTCCTTCTTTTAGTATAATCAGCGTCTTTTTTAGACGCAGTTAAATCATCACGACTTGCTTTGATTTTTCTATTCAATTCTTTAGACAAATCATCTAAACTTACACCTTTACCTGTCTTTGGGTCAAACTCTTTCTGTCTGTTAGCAAACCATCGCGTTTGATTAAATATACGCGGTTTCACCAACTCGTTGTTCTTAACAAATCCATTACTTATCTCAGCAGGTAGAGGTTGATATAACCTAAGTTGTGCTTTATCTTGATTATCATATTTAGGTGGGAAGGCTTTAGCGATTTTCGCTTTATGCTCAGTCCCATCATCACCTGTAATAGTGATAACATCACCATCTGCGTAACCTATCATTTGGAACATGTGCTTAGGTATACTGATGACATTTGAACCGGCAGGTGCTAAATCCATAGGTGATTGACAGTTCGCTAATCTGTCCATTTCTTCTTGAAGAATAGAGTCATACTTGTCGTTTATACCATCTCTCTCTTGTGTCAACATGTCATGCGCGTCTTGACCAATTTTACTAGCGTGGTATTTACCTTCAATTCTTTGATTAGGATTATCGGGGTCTACCGAATGAACCATGTGTTGACCCTTTTCTTCGTGCCAAGCGTCAGTTTCTTCTTTATGCTCGTCTACAATATTTTCTATAAACTTGGCGAGTAAGTTATGAGCGTTTAAGTAATTTTCTTGTTTTGCCTCGTCAGCAACTCCTTTATACAAGCCTTGTATCAATTTAGCACGATGTTGTTTTCCATTTCTCTTGTTGCTTATTCCTTTAAGTGGTATCTTTTTACCATCGCTGTTTGTAATTTCGCCCGATTTTATATCTTTTAGCAGTTTTAACGCTTCAACTAGACCGGACATTTGAGTTCCGACTAAACCTCTAATACGCGCGTTCTCTCTTTGACCTGCTCCTTGAAATTCATTTGGTAAAACATGCCCTAACGCAACTCTTTGATGAGGGGTTAAATTAGCACCGCCTATCGGCTGTATTTTCTCAAGTTTAGTTTTCAAGTTATACTTTTTAATCGCACTGTCAATGTTAGGATTACCGTCTTTTACAGCATCACGAATTTTACCCTGCATTCGTTCTTTCATTTTAAAGTCGTCTAAACCAAAAATTCTTTGAGTTCTAGCCAGTTCTTCTTGATATTTTTTGAAAGATTTGTTGCCTCCGAATATGTGATGACATATTTGAGCCACACTTAATTTACTATCATCATGCAGGGGTATGGCTTCCTCTTGACCGGTCGCATCGTTAAATTGAAATGCTATTTTTGGAACTAATAAATCGCGATTAACAAATGCTGATTTTTTACTATCCCTAGAATCGACCGGTACTTGCGCTTTTGCTTCTTCGCTAGTTCTAGTGCTGAAATGTTTAGGATGACAGGCTTCGCAATCTTCTGCCTCGCTAATGATATGATGCTTATGTTCATCATCTACTTCTTCATCACCTTGCGGTTTATGCTTACCGTGATTGAAGAATCTTTCATTTTGATGTATAACGCTTTCTTGATAAGCAATATGGTTTGCCCGTTCATTATTTGCTTTCTTAGCCGCGGCTATGACTTGATACATAACATAGGCGTTTGACCCTCCTTTCTTAGACCTAGCAAGTAAGTGATTAAACGCGTTGTTGTATGAGTCTTTGGAAAAATTATTTTGCGAAAACAGCATAGCCGCAGTTGCGAAGTCGGCAGGATTTATACCGGCTTCATTAACCATTTTCTTTGTTTTATCTATTTGATTACTGATAGAACCTAAATAATCGCGGTCTACCCCGTTAGTAAATGCTAACTCATATCTTTTGACATTTTTATCATTGAATGTTTCTAACACTCTTTGAGATTCTTGAGGTGAGCCTGCGTTTAGTATGTCTGCTAAGTTAGTGACATCTTCCGTTGACAATTCTAATTTTTCAATCTCGGTTTGGCTAAGACCATTTTCAGTCAATCTATCGTTAATGTCATTTATTATACGCCCCGAACCTATTAGTTGGTCAAACAATTTTTTAGATTGATGCATAATTTCTTCGGAGGTCATCTTAGCGTACGGATGTCCTTCGGGGAAATCTTCCGGTTTAGGCATTTCTTCGTCGGGGAAGTTGTAGTCCTGCAACGCCGCACCTGCTTCTGTTGCTAATATTTTATTTTTGATATTTTCATAAACAAACGGGTCTAACTTGTCGTATTTTAAACGGAACTCTAAGTCTTTTAGCGCGGCACTTACTTTGTTGTCATTGTTAGTTTTATCATAAGTCCTTCGCTTAAGGTCGGCAACGCTAGCCTCGGTATCTTTACTACCTGCCATTTCACTAATAGAACCGGTCGCACTACCGCCTGTTCTCTCAAGGTTTGTGAGCGGACTTACACCGCCTTCCATAGTAGCGCGTTGAGGGTCGCCAACATCCTCAAATATTCCACCGCTTTTGAATGCATTTTTTAAAGCAGGGTGATGCGCATCTGTTAATTCAAAATCATCTAACATCTCCCCAAACTTATTTCTAAATTCTTTACTTTGCGCTGTGGCGCCCGACCCGTCTTTAAAGTAATCTTGAATAAGTCTGTCACCTATGTTTGGTAACGATAGTTTCACGCCCATTCTTTTAGCGACTTCATAAAATGCAGGAGTTACCATGCTGTCTGCTTTAGGTGCTAGAATTTCACCACCGGTCTTTTTAGGACGACCGGAAGAACCTATGGCATGGCTTTGTAAAGCCATTCTCATAAAACTATCAAAGTCCTGTTGAACTGCTTTCACCGCTTGCTTAGGGTTAGTTTCCATGGTGTCATTCATTTTGTTTTCAATGAGTTGTTGCCACTTAGCCATATCTCTATTGCTTGTGCTTTTTAGTTCAGCAGTAGGTTTTTTACCACCGCGCCTGTAATCTTGGAATTCATCAAATACATCGCTGTATAGTTTCCCCGCGGCTTTACTTCTCTCTTTCATATCTTGACGCCGTCTAGTTATGTCGGTCTTACCCGGCGTAGAGGATTGATACATTTGAGTAAATTTAGGGAAAGAACTTTTTTCTTCTAAAATTTTCTTAGGGGTATTTACAACTTTAACGCCTTTGGGTGTGACATTAGGCGCAACATCACGGCTACCTAATTCACCCCTTGCTTCCGCGCCTCTCCTTTCCAAGTTAGATGCAAAGTTTTCATCGACCTTACCAGTTGCTTCTTCTAACTTACTAGGTCTACGCTCTCTAACAGGCATATCTATTTTGTCGCGAGTAGCAAGCATACTGAATGAAAGCGGGTGCTTGGTCTTATCACCTTGAATATAATCCAACAATCGGTTTTGGAATATACCGGCAACCCTGTCCGACTTGTTACGCCTTCGCTTTTCAAAACCATCTGCCAATATAGGTACGAAACCGGTACCTATGTTTATCGCGATTTCGCCATTCTTCTTAGACGCATCCTTTTCTTGCAGGTAGAGTTCTTTCTCTTTGTTAATTCCTTCGCGCAGCGTATTATCGACAACTTTATCGCCGAATTTTAATTTATCTTTGCTACTAATATGATTAATCAAACTTATAATTTCCTTAGTTATCATGGGTGTAGACATCAAACTAGGGTTTAGAACATCTCCTTCTTCGTCCCTTTTAACTTCAAACATCTCATCGTCTGTCAGTCCTAAGAAGTCACCAAACATTCTATTGTTCAAGTATAATAGTTCGTTAAATAAGTCTTCAACATCGGGGTTGTCTTCTTTTAGCGCGGCGTTGATTAACTTACTACCTGCGCTTTGGATGAGTTTTTTCCCCATCTTTGCGCGTTTTTCTTTTTCCTCCGCGCTCATTTCTTTGCGAGTATCTTTAGGAGCATCCTTGTCGTCATCAGCCTTGATGATTCGTACATACGACCTGCTCATTGTGAATGGCTAAGACAACCTTATCGTTAAAGGTAGCGGTCGAGAAAATTTTTGGATATTTTTTTTGATTAGACGCGGCAGTAGTAGACAAGACCTCCACGAAAAAAATGTCTGTATTTCGCATGGGGTTAAGCAGGGCAAATTGGCGCGCGACGCGCGCGCCTCCGGCTAAGGTGTAGCGCAAATTGAAGGGGGGCGGCGCGACTGTGTCGTCGCCGTCGCTAAGCGCGATAGCGCATGGCTACGCAGTAGCGCGTTTATGTATCATCGCGTCAAGTACAGGCACGCGAATGGTAACAATCAGTAGTTAGTAGCGTGGTTCATTGATACTTTGTCGCGTTGGGTTTCCGGCCTTCACCGCGACTAGACCGTCGCGCTTCGGCAGGTTAAACACCCAAGCAGACGCCGCAATATCAGCACCAACAGAAAGATATTGTCTTGCCTGTCGCCTCTATCTTCAGCAATACAGCACCAACAGAAAG
>UEXL01000045.1_pt1 | contig 79227 bp, 94 predicted proteins | sample 1796671 | NCBI WGS metagenome assembly UEXL01 (sample SAMEA4772471, study PRJEB27181) | metagenome | reverse complement strand
CCTTCAGGATAAGCTCAGCACGGCGGCGGTCGGCATCCTCGTTGCGGCGAAAACTGCCCGCTTGCAGCAGATAGCGCTCGCTGCTGGAGCGTGTGCCGGCGTCCGGTTTGCGTTCGCTGGTCGGTTTGTCCTGAGCGGGTTTGCGGCTGTCCCGGCTGCCAGAATCGGTTTCATTCTGCGGCACGATCACTTCCATCTTCGGCAGTACTGCGTAGAAATCGAATTGCGGGGAGTCGTCGCTGCTGTCCTTTTTCGGTGTTGGCTTGGCCGGTTTGGCGGGCTGCTCCGGCTTCTGTGCCACCTTGCCGTTATTTCCTTGCTCCAGCTGGGTCTTGCCCAGGTGAAACAGGAACGCCACAAACAGGCCCACCATCAGCCCGGTGAACAGCCACACCCAGCCCGGGACCTGGCGTTGCGTCTTCTTGCGTACCGGGCCGCGGCTGGCCCCTCGTTTGCTGGTGTTCTTGGCCATGGGGTGTCCTGTGGTTCTCGGCTACATCCGTCCAGTGGGCTCAGGCCCAGCAGTTCCATGCCCTGTTTCAGGGTGCGGGCGGTGAGGGCGGCCAGCTTCAGGCGGCTGTTTGGATGCCTCATTGTCACTGCTGAGGATCGGGCAATGCTCGTAAAGTGGAAAACAGGCCGGCCACGTCGTACAGGTAGGTGCAGAGCAAGTGCGGCAGGCCCTTGTCGGCCACGTTCTGGGACTTCCCCAATTGCACCAGGCGGGCGGCCAGGGCCTGTTCCGCGTCTTCCTGAGCAGGAAGTCACCGCTCACCTGGCCATCTCCAGACCGGCCTTGCGGAATACGCTGGCCACCCGGGTGTAGGCGTACAGCAGGTAGGGGCGGTGTTGCCTTCGAAGCTGAGCATCTGTTCGAAATTGAAGATGTAGTCGCTGCTGCGGTTCTTCGACAGGTCGGCGTATTTCACTGCGCCGATGCCCACCGAGCGGGCGATGGTGCGTAGTTCGTCGTCGTCCAGCTGCGGGTTCTTTTCCTGCACCAGCGTAAAGGCCGTTCTCCGCTTCGTCGAGCAGATCCACCAGTTTGACGGTGCCGCCGTCGCGGGTCTTGAACGGGCGGCCATCCGGGCCGTTCATGGTGCCGAAGCCCATGTGCGCCAGCTCGGTCTGCTCGGGGACAAAGCCGGCCAGCTTTGCCAGGTGAACATTTGCTGGAAATGCAGCGCCTGGCGCTGGTCGACAAAGTACAGCATGCGATCGGCATGCAGGGTGCCGGCGCGGTAGCGCAGGGCCGCCAGGTCGCTGGTGGCGTAGAGATAGCCGCCGTCGGCTTTGCGCACGATCACCGGCAGCGGGTCGCCTTCCTTGTTCTTGAACTCGTCCATGAACACGCACTGGGCGCCCTGGTCTTCGCTGAGCAGGCCTTTGCTGTCCAGGTCGCGACCACCTGGGCCAGGTCATCGTTGTAGGCGCTTTCGCCGCGCACGTCCGCCGGGGTCAGGCTGACGCCCAGGCGGTCATAGACGGCCTGGCAGTGGCTCAGGGACACCTGTTGAATTCCGCCACAGGCCAGGCAGTAATCGTCGCCGGCCTGAAGTTTTACCACCAGGCTGCGGGCGCGGGTGGCGAAGGTGTCGGATTCGTCGAAGCGTTGTTTGGCGGCCCGGTAGAAGTTTCCAGGTCTCCCAGTTCGCGGGACAGCTCGCGCTCGCTTCCTCGCTTTCTGTTCTTCCAGGTAGGCCAGCAGCATGCCGAACTGGGTGCCCCAGTCGCCCACGTGATTCTGGCGTACCACCGTGTGGCCGAGAAATTCCAGGGTGCGCACCACGGCGTCGCCGATGATGGTGGAGCGCAGGTGGCCCACGTGCATTTCCTTGGCCAGGTTGGGGAGGAGTAGTCCACCACCACGGTCTGTGCCTGCTCGGGCGGGCTACAGCAAGATAGTCGTCGGCCAGGGCCTGATCCAGCAGGCCGGTGAGCCAGTCATCGGCCTGGAAAAATTGATAAACCCGGGGCCGGCGATGTCCACTGGCCACGGCGTTGTCGCTGGGCAGGGCGGCGATCAGTTTTCCGCCAGGTCGCGGGGCTTCATGCCGGCGGGTTTGGCCAGCATCAGCGCGATATTGGTGGCAAAGTCGCCGTGGCTCTTGTCCTTGGTGCGGTCGATCTGCACCGGGCGCTTGGCGTCAGCGGGCAGGGTGCCCTCGGCAATCAGGGTGTCCAGGGCGCTTTCAATAAGGGGTATCAGGCGTTCTTTCATGGCATTCTTTTGTGGAGGCCTCTGGGCCGTTTGACTGGCCGGCGATTGTACGGGAAAAGGCGAGATTACGCAGCACGGGACACGCAGCGCGCCCCCCGCGGGCCACAGCATGCTGCCTTGTCACAACATATCAATCGGATCCACATCCAGATGCCAGCGGCACTGGCGGGCGGCGGGCAGGGTGCGGCCTGTTCCAGCAACAGGCTGATGGCCTGGTGCAGTGGGGCGGCTGGTGCATTGCAGCAGCAGCTGGGTGCGGAAGCGCCCGGCGCGTTTTTCCATGGGGGCAGGGATTGGGCCGAGAATGTGGACGTCGGGCGGCACGGCAATGGTGCCAGCTGCTGCAGAAACTCCATGGCCTTGTTCATGCTCATGGCTTCGCAGCGGAACAGGGCCAGGTGACCGAAGGGGTGCAGGCCGGCCATCTTCCGTTCCTCCAGCAAGGCGCTGGCCAGGGCCGGGTAGTCGCCGCTGGCGGCCAGTTGCAGCAGGTGGTGGTCCGGGTGGCGGCTTTGCAGGTTGACCCGGCCCTGGCCTTCCCGGCCGCTGCGGCCGGCCACTTGCAGCAGCAGCTGGGCGGCCTGTTCCGGGCCGCGGAAGTCGGCGCTGAGAAAGCCGGCGTCCATATCCAGAATCACTACCAGAGTCAGCTTGGGAAGTGGTGCCCTTGGCCAGCATCTGGGTGCCCACCATGACCACCGGGTTGCCTTGCTGGATGGTGGCCAGATGGGCATCCAGGCTGCCCTTGCGGCGGGTGGCATCCCGGTCGATGCGGATTACCGGCACCGGTAGGGACTGTTCCAGCAGTTCGGTGAGTTTTTCGGTGCCGCTGCCGGCTTCATGGATGGCGCTGGAGCCGCAGTCCGGGCAGCGCGATGGCACCGCTGCTGATAGTCGCAGTGGTGACAGCGCAGGCTGCCTTCGCTGCGGTGCCAGGTGAGGAAGCTGTCGCAACGGCGGCATTCCGCCTGCCAGCCGCAATCCTGGCAGAGAATCATGGGGGCGTAGCCGCGCCGGTTGATAAAGACCAGGGCCTGGTTGCCCTGCTCCACGCAGTGTTTTATCGCCTGCAGGGACTGGGGCAGTAGTGGCTTGCCCGGGGCGGCCAGTCGGCCATCGAGGATTTCGATGGGCGGGCGTCCCTGATCCGTGGCGCGTTGCGATAGTTTCAGCCACTGGAAGCGGCCTTGCCGAGCCAGCTGCAGGGTTTCCAGGGCCGGGGTGGCGCTGCCCAGGACTACCGGGATGTCCAGTTGCTGGGCTCGCCAGGTGGCCAGGTCGCGGGCGTGGAAGCGAAAGCCGTCCTGCTGTTTCAGGGAGGCGTCGTGGGCTTCGTCGACAATGATCAGGCCCGGGTCGGCATGGGGGTAAGATGGCGGAGCGGGTGCCGATGATGATGCGCGCCTGGCCATCCCGGGCGGCCAGCCAGTTGTCCAGCCGTTCCCGGTCGGTGAGCCCGGAGTGCAGGGTGACCACCGGCACGGCGAAGCGCTGGCGGAAGCGTTGCACTGTCTGTGGTGTCAGGCCGATTTCCGGCACCAGCACCAGCACCTGTTTGCCGGCGGCCAGCGCGCCATGGCCTGTAAGTAGACCTCGGTCTTGCCGCTGCCGGTGACGCCGTCGAGCAGGAAGGGGTGAAGCCGTCGGCTTCCTGCAGGGCCTGGATGGCCTTGCGCTGTTCGGCGTTGGCGGCCAGGGTGCCTGCGCCAGGGTTTCTCGTGCGACCTCCGGGCGGGTGTCCACTTGAATTTGCTCGCCCAGCCCTTGTCGCGCAGGCTGCTCAGGGCGGACGGGCTTACCTCCAGTGCCGCCAGCATGGCGCTGCTCAGCCCTGGGGTGCTCACGCAAAGTGTGCAGGGCGTGTCGCTGGCGCGGCGCGCGGCTGACCTGGTCGTCGCTGACGTGTTGCCCGCGTTCGGTGATCTGCCAGCGTTTTTCCAGGCTGGCCTGGGCGTCGTTGCCCTGGCGCAGCAGGGTGGGCAGGGCGTAATTGAGCACTTCGCCCAGCGGGTGGTGGTAATAGCGGGCCGCCCGCTCGCACAGCTGGTAGAGCTCGTCGGGCATCACCGGCTCGTCGTCGAGCACCGCCTGCACGGCCTTGAGTTTCGGGTAATCGCTGGGGCATGGCCGTGGACGAGGCCGATCAGGGTGCGTCGCCCGAAGGGGACTTTGACCCGGCTGCCCCGGGGCGGCACCACGGTGCCGTGCAGTGCATAGTCAAAACACCCGGGCAGGGGCACGGGCAGGGCAATTTGCAGGGTGTTTTTCGGTGACACGGAATTTCCTGGAGCCAGCGGCGGCTTTGCGCTTGCGGAATGGGGACAAGCTGTTATGATTCGCCTTCTTTTTCCCAGGCGCAAGCCGTGTGGTGCCTGTCGTAGAGGCCGGTAGCGACACAAAATGGAGCTTAGCAATGAAAGCAGAGATTCATCCCGATTACCAGACAGCGACCTATTCCTGTAGCTGTGGCAACGTTATCGAGTCCCGTTCCACCAAAGGTGGCGCCATGGACCTGGACGTTTGTTCCGCTTGCCATCCTTTCTATACTGGCAAGCAGAAGCAGGCCGACAGCGGTGGTCAGATCGACAAGTTCAAGCAGCGCTTTGGCATGATGCGCAGCAAGAAGGACTGATACGGCGTCTTCACAGCGCCTATTGTAAAAAGCACCCTGCCGGGTGCTTTTTACGTTAAGTACTTGCGTACACAGTGTATATCCCAACTAGGGAAGCGGAGACCAGCATGTCCGAGGATTTAAAAACGGCGGCCCTGGAATACCACGCCAAACCGCGGCCGGGGAAAATCAGCGTCGAGGTGACCAAGCCGGCGGCGACCAGTCGAGACCTGAGCCTGGCGTATAGCCCGGGTGTGGCGGAACCGGTGCGGGAAATCGCCCGGGAGCCGGAGCTGGCCTACCGTTTTACCTCCAAGGGCAATCTGGTGGCGGTGATCAGCGATGGCACCGCGATTCTTGGCCTGGGTAATCTGGGTGCGCTGGCGTCCAAGCCGGTGATGGAAGGCAAGGGATTCTGTTCAAGCTGTTTGCCGGTATCGATGTGTTCGATATCGAGGTGGATGCGGAAGATTCCCAGGCCTTTATCGATACGGTGATGCGTATCCATCGCACCTTTGGCGGTATCAATCTGGAAGATATCCGCGCGCCGGAATGTTTCGAGATTGAGCGGATCCTCAAAGAGCAGTGTGATGTGCCGGTGTTCCATGATGACCAGCACGGTACCGCCATTGTGGTGGGTGCCGGCCTGATCAATGCGCTGGAAATCCAGAACAAGCGTATCGAAGACATCAAGGTCGTTTGTGTGGGTGCTGGCGCGGCCGGTGTGGCGTCCGTGCGTCTGCTGATCGAAATGGGCGCGCGCAAGGAAAATATCCTGGTGCTGGATCGCAAGGGCGTGATTCACAGCCGTCGCGATGACCTGAACCAGTACAAGGCGGCGCTGGCCAACGATACCGACAAGCGCACCTTGGATGATGCGGTTGAAGACGCGGATGTGTTCATCGGTGTTTCCGGTCCGGATATGCTGACCCCGGAAATGGTCAAGAAAATGGCGCCCAAGCCGATCATTTTCGCGCTGGCCAACCCGGACCCGGAAATTCGCCCGGAAGTGGCCAAGGCGGCGCGTTCGGATGCGATTGTGGCCACGGGTCGTTCGGATTTCCCAATCAGGTGAACAATGTGCTGTGTTTCCCGTACATGTTCCGTGGGGCGCTGGATGTGCGCTCTACCTCCATCACCGAAGAAATGAAGATCGCTGCGGTGCATGCCATCGCCGAGCTGGTGCGTACCGCGCCCCCGCAGGAGGTGCTGGATGCCTACGGTGGTGAGCCGCTGACCTTCGGGCCGGAATACATCATTCCCAAGCCGAACGATCCGCGCTTGCTGGGCAAGGTGTCTGCGGCTGTGGCGCAGGCGGCGGTGGATTGCGGTGTGGCCCGTAAAGGCTATCCGTCACACTACCCGCTGAACTCGCTGGACGAGATCTTCCCGGAGTTGTAACAAGAAACGCCAGCCATAAAAAAACCGCCGAAAGGCGGTTTTTTTATGGCTGCAAGCATCATGCAACACGCTTCACGCCTTTCCGTGTTGCATGTTGCGTGATGCGTCTCTTTAAAATATCTGCTCCGGCGCACTGTGCCCGCCCGGACCTCTTGCCGGTTCCATGTCGGGTACCTGGCTGCGGATAAAGTACTCGCGAATGGAGTCCGGGTTCTCCGGCCGGGCCAGCAGGCCGCTGTCCGGATCGATGCGCACGGTGGCGATGCCGGAGGGTTGTTCCAGCTGGTGGTTGGGTACGCCTTCCAGGGCCGGACCCATGTAATCCATCCAGATGGGCAGGGCTGCCTTGCCGCCGTATTCGCCCCAGCCCAGGGAGGCCGGGTTGTCGAAGCCAACCCAGACGGTGGCAACCAGGTCCGGTGAGTAGCCGGAGAACCAGGCGTCTACCTGGTCGTTGGTGGTCCCTGTTTTCCCGGCCAGGTCCCGGCGACCCAGGCCGTTAGCCTGATGGCCGGTGCCGCGTCGCACCACGTCTTGCAGTATGGAGTTCATCAACCAGGCAACGCGGGCGTCAATCACGCGGGGGGCCATGACTGGTGGTGGTTGCTGGGCCTGTGGGGTGCTCTCATCGCTGTCGTTCGCGTTGGCATTGTCGATGTCGGTGAGCGCCGGCGATGTTTCGTCGCTCTGCTGCGGTGGCTCACAGGGGCTATCGCAAAAAATGACCTCAGGGGCTTTCCAGAGCACATCGCCGTTGTCCTTTTCGATCTGCACGATGCTCCAGGGAGTCACCCGGTAGCCGCCGTTGGCAAAGATGCTGTAGGCCGAGGCAATGTCCATGGGGGTGACGCTGGCGCTGCCCAGTGCCAGGGGAGAGGTCGCGCTGGAAGGTTTCCGTCGGCAGGCCGAAACGCTTCAGCGTGCCCATGGCCTGGCTGATGCCGATCTGGCGCAGGATGCGGATCGAGACCAGGTTCAGTGAGCGATACAGGGCTTCGCGCATGCGGGTGGGACCATAAAACTTGCCGCTGGCACCGGTGGGGCGCCAGGCGGTTTCCAATTTGTCGTCGTCAAAGACCACCGGGGCATCGTTGATGATGGACGCCGGGGTGAAACCGTTCTCCATGGCGGAGGTGTAGACGAACGGCTTGAATACGGAACCGGCCTGGCGCTCGCTCTGTACGGCCCGGTTGAAGTTGGACGTGGAGAAGCTATAGCCCCCTTGCAGGGCAACAATGGCGCCGCTGGCCGGGTCCAGTGAGATCAGTGCGGACTGGGCCTTGGGCAGTTGAGCCAGGCGCCAATGGCGATCTTCGCCGCTACCGGCCGGGCGTACGTAGATGACGTCTCCTTTGCTAAGAACGTCGCCGGCCTGGGTCGGCTCCTTGCCTACATATTTATTGTTGAGCTGGGGGCGCGCCCAGCGGATGTTATTCCAGGCAAGCGGGCTGCGCTTGCCGTCCCGGAACAGAATTTCCGCGTCCTTGTCGCCCACGGTGGTAACGATGGCGGGTTGCAGGGGGCCGATGCGGCGCTGGTCCTTGATGCGTTCGGCCCAGTTGGCCACATCCGGGTCCAGGCCGGTGATGGTCTTTTCCAGCTCCGCTTCTTCGGCGACGACGGGTTTGTCGGTGCTGTCTTCCGGGGGCTTTTCGCTGTCGGTATTTGAAGGCGAGGGCAGGGCCGGGGCGTCGCTGATGTCCAGCTGTGCCAGTGGGCCGCGGTAGCCGTGGCGTTCGTCATAGCTGTGCAAACCGTTGCGCAGGGCGTTGACGGCAGCCTGTTGGCGCTTGCTGTCTACGGTGGTGATGATACGGATGCCGTCGGTGTAGATGTTGGCATCGACCAGGTCCATGGCTTGCAGACGGGCCATTTCGCCTAAATAGGCGGCATCGACTTCAGGTGAAGCGGCATGGAAACGGGCACTGACCGGGGCAGCCTGGGCCAGTTCTCGCTGTTCGGTAGTGATGGCGCCGGTTTCTTCCATGCGATGCAGGATCCAGTTGCGCCGGACTTGGGCCCGCTGGGGTTGGTGATCGGATTGTAGGCCGATGGGCTTTCGGCAGGCCGGCAATCATGGCCCACTGGGGCAGGCTGAGTCCGCCCACGGCTTGCCGTAATAGACTTGGGAGGCGGCTTCGGCGCCGTAGGCCCGATGGCCCAGGTAGATTTTGTTCAAGTACAGCTCGAGGATTTCTTCCTTGCTGAGGACCCGTTCAATCTGGATGGCGAGCACGATTTCGTTGAATTTGCGCAGAAAACGCTGTTCTCGGTCCAGGAAGAAGTTTCGGGCCACCTGCATGGTAATGGTGGAGCCCCGGAGCGGATTTCCCGGTAGCGGGCCAGTTCCACAAAGGCCCGCAACAGGCCTTTCAGGTCCACGCCGTTGTGGCGGAAGAAGCGTTCGTCTTCCGCAGCCAGTACCGCCTGGATCAGCGGTTCCGGCAGTTCGTCGTAAGTCACTGGCTGTCGGCGTTTTTCCCCGTATTCTGCGATCAGCTTCATGTCGCGGCTGTAGATGCGCAGGGGAATCTGGTATTCCACCTCGCGAATCTGGCTTGCCGGGGGCAGTTGGGGGCCAGTAAAGGTAGCAGGCGGCGAGGGCTGCCAAGCCACCGCCGGTGCCGGCAATGAGAAGTAACAGCAGGTATCGGATCCAGGAGGGTAAACGCATGTTTTCGGCAACTACTGGCTGGGATCGGTAGAAAGGCCTAGCCGGCCCGTGAAGTGGGTCATTATATGGTGGAATGCTTGTTGTGATCTAATATCTGTTCTGCTATTACTAACACCTAAAGTGATTCGACATAAAAAACGTGTAAGTGTATCTTTAGCAAGAAAAAACACTTCAATAATAACCAGACGGGACGACGACAGTGCTGCCTTTCCTCAGAAAAAAGGCCCAGACACTACTGGGGATCGACATCAGCTCCACGGCGGTCAAGCTGCTGGAACTGTCCAAATCAGGGGGCCGCTACAAGGTTGAGAGCTATGGGGTTGAGCCCCTGCCGGCCAATGCGGTTGTCGAGAAAAACATCAGCGACGTGGAAGGTGTGGGCGATGCTATTGCCCGCCTGGTCAGCCGTGCGCGCCCCGGGGTGAAAGCCGCGGCGGTGGCGGTGTCCGGTTCCGCGGTGATCACCAAACTCATCGAAATGGATGCGGACCTGGACGAGGATGCATTGGAAATGCAGCTCAAGTCCGAGGCTGATCAGTACATCCCTTATCCCATGGATGAAGTCCGCATGGACTTTCAGGTCGTGGGGCCGGTGGAAAATAACGATGAGCGGGTGGAGGTGCTGGTTGCGGCTTCACGCACGGAAAACGTGGAAATGCGCACCGATGCTTTAGAAATCGGTGGCTTGCAGCCCCGCGCGGTGGATGTGGAAGCGTATGCCATGGAGCGTGCGTTTCAGTTGATCCAGGCCGGCTTGCCCAACGCGGATGAGCTGGAAACCGTGGCCGTATTCGATATCGGTGCCACCATGACCACGCTGAATGTGTTCCACCAGGGGCGCAGCGTTTATACCCGCGAACAGCTCTTCGGTGGCAAGCAGCTCACTGAGGAAATTCAGCGTCGCTACGGTATCTCCATGGAGGAGGCTGGCCTTGCCAAGAAGACCGGCGAACTTCCCGATGATTACGAAAGTGAAGTGCTGCAGCCGTTCAAGGACGCCATTGTCCAGCAGGTGAATCGTTCCCTGCAGTTTTTCTATGGCTCTACCCAGTTCAATGAAGTGGATTATATCCTGCTGGCAGGGGGGTCTGCCTCGATCGCTGATCTGAGCGATCTGATACAGGAGAAAGTGGGGGCGGGCTGTTCCGTGGCCAATCCGTTCAGTGACATGGCGCTGGCAAACAAGGTGAGTGCCTCTGCCATTGCCAATGATGCCCTGCACTGATGATTGCCTGCGGCCTGGCATTGAGGAGCTTTGACCAATGACAACAACAATTAACCTGTTGCCCTGGCGCGAAGAGCGCCGCAAACAGCGCCAACAGGAATTCGTCATGCTGTTGGTTCTTGCGGCTATTGTGGGGGGCGGCATTTTTTGGATGTGGAAGGGATATGTGGATCAACAGATAACCGATCAGCGTGCCCGTAATAGCCATATTCAGACTCGCTCTGCAGAGCTGGATGACAAGATTAAAGAGATTAAAGAGCTTCAGTCTCGCCGTGATGAACTGGTGGCAAGAATGGAGGTTATTCAGAATCTGCAAGGCAATCGGCCGACCATCGTGTATGTGTTTGATGAATTGGTGAAGACGCTTCCAGATGGCGTTTTTTATAATGAAATCAAGCGGGTGGGTGATCTGTACACTATTGATGGCGTGGCTGAAAGTAACAATCGCATTTCCCGCCTGATGCGAAACCTGGATGAGTCCTCCTGGTTTCAGAGTGCGAATTTGCAAAATGTGACGGCGCTTGAAGAGGATGGATCTCAAGCAAATAGTTTTACATTAACAGTCAAGCAGGCCTCTCTGAACAGCAATAAAGAGGGAGAAAAACAATGAAAGCCTCTGAGCTGAAAAATTTGGACTTGGGTGAGTTGATGGATGAGCTCAACAGTCTGGATTTCGAAAATGTGGGGGGGTGGCCCACACCGATCAAAATTGGTGCTGCTATTTTAGTGCTGGTGCTGGTTGTGACTCTCGGTTATTTCCTGTCGATTAGTGATGCAAATCAGGCGCTTGATCAGCAGCAGCGAGAGGAATCTACCTTGCTGCAGGCATACGAAAAGAAAGCCTTTGAGGCTCACAATCTGGACCAGTTTCGTAAGCAATTGGCAGAAATGGAGCAAACTTTCGGGGCGCTTCTTAAGCAGTTGCCGAAAGATACTGAGGTGCCTGGCTTGCTTGAAGATATCACCCATACCGGACTGGGTAGTGGGCTGGAGTTTGAGAACATTGAGCTGAGGAGTGAAATTGAAAAGGAGTTCTATGCCGAGCTTCCGATCAATATTCAAGTGATCGGCGACTACCATGGGTTTGGTTCCTTCGTGTCCGGTGTGGCGTCGTTGCCTCGTATCGTAACGTTGCATGATTTCACGGTTGCGCGCCCATCCGATAGTAATAAAGAGCTGGCCGCTTTGGGGTTGCTGAGAATGGATATTACGGCGAAGACCTATCGCTATTCCAGTAAAGACGGTGGTGCAAATTCTTCCGGCAAGAAGAAATAAGGGGGCGTGAGATGATGAAAAATATAGTTTTTCTGTTGGTCGCTTGCGTTGCCTTGTTCGGGCTTTCCGGGTGCGGTTCCAGTGCAAATTTGTCCGAGCTGGATGCGCGCCTTCAGGAGATCAAGGCAAGGCCTCGGGGCAGAATTGAGCCGCCGCCGGAATTCAAGCCTATTGCTTCCTATTCGTATGCGGCGCACAAGCTGCGCTCGCCATTCAGCCCTCCGCAGGATCAAGAGCTGCTGGTGGTGCCCGATGGGCGAAAAGTGGAGCCGGATATGGGGCGGCCTAAAGAGTATCTGGAGCGATTCTCTCTGGATACGTTAAAAATGGTTGGCACCATTACCAAGCCTGGTCAGTCGCTTCAGGCGCTTGTCGCTGATCCTTCCGGGGCAGTTACCCGTGTCAAACCGGGCAGTTATATGGGGAAAAACTTTGGTCTGGTTAAGCAGGTTAATGAAACCAAAGTAAGTTTGATTGAAATCGTACCGGATGGTCGAGATGGCTGGGTGGAACGCGCCAGTAACGTCTCGATTTCCGAATAACAGTCGCTGGGGACCCAGTTATGAAATGTGCAAAATTGACAATAAAAAAGAGCGCTTCCCGGCGTCTGGCGGGGCTGGTTTCTGTGGGGGTGTTGTCGGCTCTCCATGGTTGCAGGCGCAGACACGCTGAAGTCTATTGAGGCAAATTCGCTGTCAGGTGATGGGATGGAAGTGCGCCTGAAATTTGAAGGCGGTGTGCCAGAGGTAAAGGGTTACAGTATCGAGCAGCCAGCTCGGATTGCGTTGGACTTGGTTGGCGCTGATTCGGATATCGCAGGCAAGCGTCAGAATCTTGGTTCTGGTAATGCCCGAAGTGTGACAATTGTTGAAGCAAAAGACAGAACACGCCTGATTTTTAATCTAGAGTCGTTGACCGGGTACTCTACGCGTACCGAAGGTGATGACTTGGTTGTTTTGTTGGGTAATGACCAGGTGGACAAGCAGAACCAGGCCACACAAGGTGATGATTACAGTGGTGAGGCTGCCGTAACGGGAGTTGATTTCCGGCGTGGCGACAGCGGTGAGGGCCGCGTGATCATCAAGTTGTCCGAGCCGTCCATTCCGGTGGATGTTAAGGAAGAGGGTGGCAAGATCGTGGCGCGGTTTGTGGGTGCAGGGGTGCCTAATGAGCTGGTCCGCAAGCTGGATGTGACCGATTTTGCGACACCGGTAAAAATGGTGGAAACCCAGTCCGCTAACGGCAGCACTATGGTGGTCATCGAGCCCACGGGTGTGTGGGAGTATCTGGCATACCAGGCGGATAATGAGTTCAGCATTAATGTTAAGCCGGTGAGTAAGGCTGAGGCGGCAAGAAAGAAGAAGGATGCCTTTGAATATACTGGCGAGAAGCTCTCACTGAATTTTCAGGATATTGAGGTGCGTTCGGTGCTGCAGTTAATCGCCGATTTTACCGGTCTGAATCTGGTGGCATCTGACACGGTTGATGGCCGTATCACCCTGCGTTTGCAGAATGTGCCTTGGGATCAGGCGTTGGAATTGATTCTGAAAACCAAGGGGCTGGATAAGCGCCAGGTGGGTAATGTTCTTCTGGTCGCCCCTGCGGATGAGATTGCTGCGCGCGAACAGCTGGAGCTGGAAAGTCAGAAGAAAATTGAAGCGCTGGCGCCTTTGCGCACTCAGTACATCAATATCAATTATGCCAATGCGTCTGAGTTGAAAAGTTTGATATCGAACGCCGGCGGTAAAGGTGAGGCACTGGTTTCCGGGCGCGGCTCTGTGGTGGTGGATCAGCGCACCAATACTCTGATTGTTCAGGATACTCAGGCCAAACTGGAAGAGATTCGTGAGCTGATTGATCAGTTGGACGTTCCTGTTCAACAGGTGCTTATTGAGGCTCGAGTCGTCGTGGCTACGAATGATGTGACCGACGAGTTTGGTGTGCGTTGGGGCGGACTGGGCTTTGATACGGAGAGCATGCTTGAGGATGGTCGTACCTACGGCGTGTCAGGCCGTCTGCAGTCCCTGCGGAATCTGCATCAAACCAATATCGATGCGACCATCGCTTATCCTACCCCCGGCACGGGGCACCCTGATGATGTGGAATTTGGACCGGATGACTTTGAGTTTGAAGAAACCGAAAACGATGACGATTTGATTGTCGATCTGGGGGTGGATTCTGCTAATGCATCGCGGTTCGCTGTTGGTTTCACTTCGCTGGCCTCCGGCTTGATCGAACTTGAGCTTTCTGCGCTAGAGGCTGAAGGTCACGGTGAGTTGGTGGCGACGCCGAAGGTTTTGACCGCGGATCAGCAGCCGGCGGTGATCGCCTCCGGTCAGCAGGTGCCGTTTGAGGTGGCCACTTCCTCCGGTGCCACGTCCATCGATTTTGTGGAGGCTGAGCTGCGTCTTGAGGTGACCCCGCATATCACGCCTGATGGCAACATCATCATGACGCTGAAGGTGAATAATGACTCCTTTAGTTCCGATGGTTCTGCTGCGATCAATACTAACCGGGTGGAAACGTCTGTGCTGGTTAACGATGGCGAGACGGTGGTGCTTGGTGGTATCTTCCAGCAGGAGAAGATCAATTCCGTGACCAAGACGCCTTTCCTGGGTGACTTGCCGTGGATTGCTGCCCTGTTCAGGAAGACTGTCAATCGTGATAACAAGCAAGAACTGCTGATCTTTATTACGCCACGGTTGATGAAGGATGCTTTGGCTAATCGGTGATCAAGACTAATTTTATTGTTCCTTTGATTCTTGTCGGCCCCATGGGTGCAGGTAAAAGCACCCTGGGGCGACATCTTGCCCAGCTGTTGGATCGCCCGTTTTTCGACTCTGATCGTGTTATTGAGGAGAAGACCGGTGCGGACATTCCGTGGATCTTCGATATGGAAGGCGAAGCGGGGTTCCGGCGGCGTGAGCAGGATGTTATCGATGAGCTGACCTGCGAGTCCGGCATCGTGCTGGCTACCGGGGGCGGGGTGGTGGTTACCCCGGAAAATCGCACCTTCCTTCATGAGCGCGGTTGTGTGGTCTACCTGTGGACGCCGGTAGATATCCAGCTGGCGCGCACCCGCAATGACAAAGGCCGCCCGCTGCTGCAAACGGCAGACCCCAAAGCGCGGCTGGAGGCCCTGTTCGCCGAGCGTGATCCGCTCTATCGGCAGGTGGCTCACCATGTCGTCTCGACCGCATCAGGCAACCTGAAAAAAGTGGCTGATGACGTGCTCGCTTGTTTGGACTCTCACCCACAAGGATAATGCAGGCAATTGTCGGGCTGGTGTTTGGCCTGTTTTGCTGAATTATTGTTTGTGGGAGCTGTAATGCGCACACTTCAGGTGGCCTTGGCCGAGCGGAGTTACCCTATTCATATCGGGGCTGGCTTGCTGTCGTCTTTTCCCTCGCCGAGCAGGTGCGCGGTAATCAGGTGATGATCATCACCAATGAAACGGTGGCGCCGTTGTATCTGGCGTCGCTTGAGGCACAGTTCTCTGCTATCCAGTGTGACACCCTGATTCTGCCTGACGGCGAAAAGTACAAAACGCTGGAAACTCTTGAAGCCCTTTTTGATGCCCTGATGGCCAAGCGCCATTCGCGCACCACGCTGATTGCGTTGGGTGGTGGTGTGGTTGGCGACATGGTGGGGTTTGCGGCGGCCTGCTATCAGCGCGGTGTGGATTTTATCCAGGTGCCGACTACGCTGCTGGCGCAGGTCGATTCGTCCGTGGGCGGCAAGACGGCAGTGAATCATCCCCGTGGCAAGAACATGATCGGTGCATTTTCATCAGCCGCGCCTGGTACTGATTGATACCGATGTGCTGAGCACGCTGCCCGAGCGGGAGTTGGCTGCCGGTTACGCGGAAGTGGTCAAGTATGGGCTTATCCGTGATCCGGATTTCTACCAGTGGCTGGAAACCAATAACAGCCAGTTGTTGTCCAGAGAAGAGTCGGTGATGTCCGAAGCCATCTTCCGCAGCTGCGAGAACAAGGCGCAGGTGGTGGCGGACGATGAGACTGAGCAGGGGGAGTCGCGCTCTGTTGAATCTGGGGCATACCTTCGGTCATGCGATTGAGACGGCCACGGGTTACAGTCAGTGGTTGCATGGCGAGGCGGTGGCGGTGGGTATGTTGATGGCGATCCGGATGTCGGCCGAGCTTGGCTGGGTGCCGGATTCGCTGGAGCTTGGCGTGGTGGCGTTATTGTCTACCTGGGGCTTGCCGGTGGCCGTCCCGCAAGAGATGACACCGGAAAAGTTTGTCGATTTGATGGCCATGGACAAGAAGGTTCATAACGGCCAGTTGCGCCTTGTGCTGTTGCGCGCGCTGGGTAAGGCTGTGGTAACAGCCGACTATGATGAAGCGGCATTGCAAAAAACGCTGGAGGCTTTTTGTGGAGCATGATGACGAACGTTTCTATAGCGGGGCCTCGCGAGGGGATTTCCTGGATGCCATGACGGCCCATGCCGGGCTGGGCTCGGTAGTGGCTATAGAGGGCGATACGGGCAGTGGTGTGTCCACTCTGCTTGGGCAGGCGGTGATGGCGCTGCTGGCCGACATGGAAGTGGTTCGCATCGATGGCAGTGAGCCTCATGATGCCAATGTGGTAGTTGATGCATTGTTGCGTCATTTCGATATTGATCGTGAAGACCTGCCTCAGGTGCTGCGTGACACCCTGAGCAACGGTCGCCTGGTTGTGGTGGTGGATAACAGTGAAGACGTGAGAGCGGATGCGCTGACCACCATGGTCGCTCTCAAGCAGAAGCTGGGGGTGCGGCTGTGTTACCTGTTCGGTGGTCTGCCGGGAATCGTTGAGGCGCTTAAGTCCGTGGATTTTACCGTGGATGATGTGTTGGATCTGCCGACCTTGAACGCTGATGACGTGCAGGACTTTGCCTGGTTTGTGGCCGGGGAAGAGTTGGATGATGATGAGTCTGAGCAGCTTGCACATCGTAGCGAGGGCCTGCCGGGTGCGTTGCTCGGGCTGTTGCAGGGTAGCCGAGATACAGCGGCGGCGGTGCCTTTGGGTGAGTCTATGGCAGATCATGGCGGCCCGGATGAGGCGTCGTCAGGGGCTGATGATGACCTGAATGATATGCAGGGGTTGTCTGCGCGCGTCAATGATGGCGAGGACGGCGATGATGCGGCTGCCGGGGCGTCAGCGTTGCCGGCGGATGCCACAGCCACTCCCCCGTGCGGTGGCTCCATGGCGTCATGGGGCCGCAGTACTTGGCTTGTTGCTGGTGGTGATCATTCTGTGGTCGGTGTTTGCCGGTGGCGAGGATGAGGTTGCGGCGCCGGATTCCCGTGAATTGGCGCTGCCTGTGCCGGAGTCCGTGCCGGCGGAGCAAGTGGCTGCCCCCGACGTGCCAGAAGTGACGCCGCTCAAGCCGACAATGGAGCCGGTGGCCCGTCTTGAGGATCTGGATGCCGAGCCGGAAGGCGAGCTGGACAGTGACGAAAAGGTCGCTACCGGTAATGTGCAGCTGACGCCGGTGACCGACCCGGTGATGCAATCGTCTCCGGCTCAGCGGCAGCAGGAAGTTGCGGTGGCACCGTCGCCTGAAAAGCCGGAGGAAGCGGCGCCGTCAACACCGGAAAAGGCACAGAGCAAACCTGCGTCGTCACAGGAACAAGAAAAGGCGTCGGCCGACGCGTCAGGGTATAATCAAGCGGCCTGGCTGACGGAGGTGGATGACAGTCACTGGTTCCTGCAGATCACGGCGACCAGTCAGGAGTCCAATGCTCGTGGTGTGTTGGATCAGCTGGGCGGTAAGGGGGCCTATTATCCGGCCAAACGAAACGGAAAAACCGTGTTTTTGGTGCTTGCGGGGGACTATTCCAGTCGTCAGGCTGCGCTGGATGCAAAGTCGAAGTTGCCGGCAAAATTGCGCTCGGCAGGGCCTTTTCCGCGCAAGATGGCCGACGTTCGCGACGAACTTTGAGCGAGAAAAAGCGCCTTGGGTGACTGTTCAATTTGTCGCCCAAGCGCGCAATGTGTAGAATGCACATCCCTTTTTTGCCGTCACCGTTTCTTTGACGCCATTTGCCTTCTGTAAGTCTCTGAATTTCAAGAGGAAAGGTTTCATGCAGCAGAACTCAACGCTGGTGCGGGGGCTCACTGAGCCCGGAGAATTCCGGGACAACTGTGGTTTTGGTCTGATTGCCCATATGGAGGGCCAGGCCAGCCACGAGCTTCTGCAAACCGCTATTGAAGCACTTACGTGCATGACACACCGGGGCGGCATCAATGCCGACGGAAAAACCGGTGATGGCTGCGGTCTGTTGCTTAAGAAACCCGATTCTTTCTTCCGCAAGATCGCGCAAGAACAATCCATTACGTTGCCGGACAATTACGGCGTGGGGATGGTTTTTACCCATCCGGACGCGGATCAGGCCCAGCAGCAGAAGAGCGCGATCAACGCGGCTTTGGAAGCTCAGGGCGTCGCCGTGCTTGGCTGGCGTGAAGTGCCGACGGATCCGTCCTGCCTGGGCGATCTGGCGCGTGCCTCTGCCGGGGTTCTGGCAGGTGATGGTGGCGGCAGATGGTAACTCCGAGCAGGAGTTGAACCGTCGGCAGTTCTTTGCCCGTCGCCATGCGGAAAAAGCCATCGAGAGCGACGGCTACTTCTACATCTGTTCCCTGTCAGCTTCGGTCATGTCTTACAAAGGCTTGATGATGCCGGTGGATCTGCCTGTGTTCTTCCCAGACCTGGGTGACAGTGCCATGGAAACGGCCATCGTCGTTTTCCATCAGCGTTTCTCCACCAACACGCTGCCCCAGTGGCCGCTGGCCCAGCCGTTCAGATACCTGGCCCACAACGGTGAGATCAACACCGTGCAAGGTAACCGTAACTGGGCGCTGGCACGGGAAAACAAGTTTGAAAATGACCTGTTGCCCGGCCTGGAAGAGCTGAGCCCGCTGGTGAACCGTACCGGTTCTGATTCTTCCAGCATGGATAACATGCTGGAAGTGCTGCTGGCCGGTGGCATGGATTTGTTCCGCGCTGTACGCATGATGATCCCGCCTGCCTGGCAGAACGTGGATACCATGGATGCGGATCTGCGTGCCTTTATGAATATAACTCCATGCACATGGAGCCGTGGGACGGCCCCGCCGGACTGGTAATGACCGACGGCCGTTATGCGGTGTGCATGTTGGACCGTAACGGTCTGCGCCCGGCCCGTTGGGTGGTGACCAAAAACGGCTTTATTACTTTGGCCTCGGAAATCGGCGTGTACAGCTACAAGCCGGAAGATGTAGTGGCCAAGGGGCGTGTTGGACCGGGTCAGATTCTGGCCATCGACACCGAAACCGGTGAGGTCCTGCATACCAAGGATATCGATAATCGCTTGAAGGTCCGTCACCCCTATCGTGACTGGCTGAAGAGCAACGCCCTGCGCATCGAAGCGGATTACGACCACGAAGTGGGTCGTACCGATGAAGTGGATCCGCAGGACCTGCTTAGCTACCAGAAATTCTTCCAGATCACCTTTGAAGAGCGTGATCAGGTTCTGCGTCCGTTGGCCGAATCGGGACAGGAAGCCACCGGCTCCATGGGCGACGATACGCCCATGGCGGTCTTGTCCCGCCGTGAGCGTTCCCTGTTTGATTACTTCCGTCAACAGTTCGCCCAGGTGACCAATCCGCCTATCGATCCGCTGCGCGAAGCGATCGTGATGAGCCTGGAAACCTGTGTGGGTGCCGAGCGTAACGTGTTCGAAGAGACTGCGGACCATGCCGACCGGGCGATTCTGTCCACGCCGGTGCTGTCGCACTCCAAGTTCACTAACCTGATCAACATTGAGCGTCCGGGCTACCAGACGGCCAAGCTGAGCCTGCATTATGATGCCGAGGTGGGCCTTAAGCAGGCGGTACTGAATCTGTGTCAGCAGGCAGAGAAGGCGGCCCGTGAGGGCAGCGTTATTCTGGTGCTGAGCGATCATGGCATCGCCCAGGACAAGCTCACTATCCACGCGCTGATGGCCACCGGTGCGGTGCATCATTACTTGACCGAAAAAGGTCTGCGTACTGACGCCAATATCATCGTGGAAACGGCCACTGTCCGTGATTCCCATCACTTTGCGGTGCTGTTCGGCTTTGGCGCCACCGCTGTTTACCCGTATCTGGCCTACGACGTTATTGCCGACATGGTGCGTTCCGGCGAGCTGCTGGGCGATGCGGTGGAGCTGCAGAAGAATTTCCGCAAAGGCATCAACAAGGGCCTGATGAAGATCCTCTCCAAGATGGGGATCTCCACCATTACCTCCTACCGGGGTGCCCAGCTGTTTGAGGCCATCGGTATCGCCAGCGATGTGGTGGAGCTGTGCTTCCGCGGCGTGCCCAGCCGGATTCAGGGCGCCAGCTTTGAAGATTTCCAGGAAGATCAGCAAAACTTGGCCAAAGATGCCTGGAAGCAACGCAAGCCCATTGATGCCGGGGTATCCTCAAATACATCCACGGCAAGGAATATCACGCCTTTAACCCGGACGTGATCTATGCCCTGCACCGTGCCACCCAGGATAGCGACTACGACGCCTACAAAGAGTACGCCGAGCTGGTCAACAAGCGTCCGGTGGCGACGCTGCGCGATTTGTTTGCCCTGCGTGATGACGTGGACGCCATCGATGTGGATCAGGTGGAGCCGCTGGAAAATATCCTGCTGCGCTTTGATTCCGCGGGCATGTCCCTGGGCGCGTTGAGCCCGGAAGCCCACGAAGCCATCGCCACGGCAATGAACCGTCTGGGTGGCCGTTCCAACTCAGGCGAGGGCGGGGAAGACCCGGCCCGTTTGGCACCGAACGTGTCCAAGATCAAGCAGATCGCCTCTGGCCGTTTCGGTGTGACTCCGCATTATCTGGTCAACGCCGAAGTGCTGCAGATCAAGGTGGCTCAGGGCGCCAAGCCCGGTGAAGGTGGCCAGCTGCCCGGTGGCAAGGTGAATGCGCTGATTGCGCGCCTGCGTCACTCCGTGCCCGGTGTGACCCTGATTTCACCGCCGCCGCACCATGACATCTACTCCATTGAGGATCTGTCCCAGCTGATCTTCGACCTCAAGCAGGTCAACCCGGATGCCCAGGTATCCGTGAAGCTGGTGTCCGAGCCTGGTGTGGGTACCGTGGCGTCCGGTGTGGCAAAAGCCTATGCGGATCTGATCACCATTTCCGGTTACGACGGCGGTACCGCAGCTAGCCCGCTGACCTCCATCCGCTATGCCGGTTCCCCCTGGGAGCTGGGCCTGGCGGAAGCGCATCAGGCGCTGCGCGGTAACGATCTGCGGGATAAGATTCGCCTGCAGACCGACGGTGGCCTGAAGACCGGTCTGGACGTAATCAAGCAGCCATTCTGGGTGCCGAGTCCTTCGGTTTCGGTACCGTGCCGATGATCGTGCTGGGCTGTAAGTACCTGCGTATTTGCCACCTGAACAACTGCGCCACCGGCGTGGCGACCCAGCGTGAAGATCTGCGTAAGGAGCACTTTATTGGTGCGCCGGAACTGCTGATCAACTACTTCACCTTTGTGGCGAAGGAAGTACGTGAGCTGCTGGCGTTGCTGGGTGTGAAGAGCATTCCCGAGCTGATCGGTCGCACCGACCTGCTGAAAGTGCTGGAAGGTGAAACCGCGCGCCAGGGCAAGCTGGACCTGACCCCGATTCTGCGTAACGACCTGGTGCCGGCGGACAAGCCCACCCATTGTCAGGTGAGCCGCAACGAGCCGTTCGACAAGGCGGTGCTGAGCCAGAAGATGGTAGCCGACATGGCGACCGCCATCGAAAGCCAGTCCGGTGGCTCGTTCCATTACGAAATCACCAACTGCGACCGTTCCGTGGGAGCGCGTGTGTCTGGCGAAATTGCCAAAAAACACGGCAACCTGGGCATGGACGCGGCGCCCATCAAGGTGCGTTTCACCGGCACCGCCGGGCAGAGCTTTGGTGTGTTTAACGCCGGCGGCCTGCACATGTACATTGAGGGCGACGCCAACGATTACGTGGGCAAAGGCATGGCCGGTGGTAAGCTGGTGATCCGTCCGCCCAATGGCAGCCCGTTCAAGAGCCAGGAAACGGCCATTATTGGTAATACCTGTCTCTACGGTGCCACCGGCGGCAAGCTTTATGCTGCGGGTACCGCGGGCGAGCGTTTCGGGGTGCGTAACTCCGGCGCCCATGCCATCGTGGAAGGCGCAGGCGATCACTGCTGTGAATACATGACCGGTGGTTCCATCACCGTGCTGGGCCGCACTGGGCACAACTTTGGTGCGGGCATGACCGGCGGTTTCGCGTTCGTCCTGGACGAAGACAATGATTTCTTCGACCGCATCAACCCGGAGCTGATCGAGTTGCATCGCATCAGTTCCGAAGCCACCGAGTCTCATCGCAGTCACCTGCGCGGCGTAATCGCAGATTACGTGGAAGAGACCGGCAGCGAATGGGGCCAGTACATTCTGGACAACTTTGATGCCATGAGCCGCAAGTTCTGGCTGGTTAAGCCCAAGGCTGCAAGCCTGGAAAACCTGCTGCAGAGCACGCGCGCCAATCCGGCATAACGGGGGATACCATGGCTGAACGTTTGAGCAATAACTTCCAGTTTCTCGACGTGCCCCGGCACGATCCGAAGAAAAAGGACATTGACGACCGCAAGCACAAGTACGAGGAAATCTACTACCCGTTTGAAACCCGGGAAGTGGAGCATCAGGCGCATCGTTGCCTGCATTGCGGTAACCCGTACTGTGAATGGAAGTGCCCGGTCCATAACTACATCCCCAACTGGTTGAAGCTGATCAGCGAAGGCAACCTGCTCGAAGCGGTGGAGTTGAGTCACCAGACCAACTCCCTGCCGGAAGTCTGTGGTCGTGTGTGCCCGCAGGACCGTCTGTGTGAAGGGGCCTGTACCCTCAACGACGGGTTCGGTGCGGTAACCATTGGTGCCACCGAGAAGTACATCACCGATACGGCGCTGGCCATGGGCTGGCGTCCGGACATGTCGAAGGTGGTGTGGACCGACAAGAAGGTTGCCGTGATCGGTGCCGGCCCTGCCGGCATCGGTTGTGCCGACGTGTTGGTGCGCAGCGGCGTGAAGCCGGTGGTTTTCGACCGTTATGAAGAAATTGGTGGTCTGCTGACCTTCGGTATCCCGAATTCAAGCTGGAAAAACCGGTCATGGCCAAGCGCCGTGAAGTGTTTGAAGGCATGGGCGTGGAATTCCGTCTGGGCGTAGAAGTCGGCAAGGACATCACCATCGATGAGCTGCTCGACGAATACGATGCGGTCTTCATGGGTATGGGCACTTACACCTATATGAAAGGTGGCTTCCCGGGTGAAGAACTGGATGGCGTGTTTGAAGCGCTGCCGTTCCTGATCTCCAACGCCAACCGCAACCTGGGCTTTGAAAAGAACGAAGCCGACTTCATCAACCTGAAAGGCAAGCGTGTGGTGGTGCTGGGTGGTGGTGATACCGCCATGGACTGTAACCGTACTTCCATCCGTCAGCAGGCGGAAAGCGTCAGCTGTGCCTACCGTCGTGATGAAGAGAACATGCCCGGTTCACGCAAGGAAGTGACTAACGCCAAGGAAGAGGGCGTGCAGTTCCTGTTTAACCGCCAGCCCATTGAAGTGGTGGGTGAAGACGGCAAGGTTGTCGGTGTGAAAGTGGTGGAAACCAAGCTTGGCGAAGCGGACAACAATGGCCGTCGCCGCCCCGAGCCAATTCCGGGCAGTGAAGAAATTCTGCCAGCGGATGCGGTGATCGTGGCGTTCGGTTTCCGCCCCAGCCCGGCGGACTGGTTTGATGACAAACGCGTCAATACCGATGATTCCGGCCGTGTTGTGGCGATTGAAGAACAAGCGTTCCCGTTCCAGACCAGCAATGAAAGATCTTTGCCGGCGGCGATATGGTGCGCGGCTCTGACCTGGTGGTGACTGCTATCTGGGAAGGCCGTGAAGCGGCGAAAGGGATTCTTGATTATCTGGATGTTTAAGTGAGACGCTGCAGGCACCATGCTTGCACGCATCACGCTAAAAGGGCCTGCTTTTGCAGGCCCTTTTTCTATATGATATTGAAGATTTTGATTTTCGCGCGTTGCGTGCAGCGTGGTGCGTGAAGCGTTTCCAAAGGAACCCACAATGACTTTCGCTCCTCTGCAAAACGATCGCTTCCTCCGCGCCTTGAATCGCGAGGCGGTGGACCGCACGCCCATCTGGATGATGCGCCAGGCAGGGCGCTATCTGCCGGAATACCGGGCAGCCCGTGAGCATGCGGGGTCATTTATGGACCTGTGCCGGAATGCCGATCTGGCCTGCGAAGTGACCTTGCAGCCGCTGGAGCGTTATCCGCTGGATGCGGCGATCCTGTTCTCCGATATTCTGACCATTCCCGATGCCATGGGCCTGGGGCTGTATTTCGAGACTGGGGAAGGTCCGAAATTCAAGAAGGTGGTGCGAACGGAAGCCGATGTGGCTGCCTTGCCGATTCCTGATGCGGAATCCGATCTGGGGTATGTGATGAAGGCGGTGAGCACCATTCGCGGTGCTCTGAACGGCCGCGTTCCCCTGATCGGCTTTTCCGGTAGCCCCTGGACGCTGGCCACCTACATGGTGGAAGGCGGCTCCAGCAAAGATTTTCGCCATCTCAAGGCTATGGTCTACAGCCAGCCTGAGGTGGCCCATGCCCTGCTCGACAAGCTGGCCCAGTCAGTGACGTCCTATCTCAACGCGCAGATTCGTCATGGCGCCCAGGTCGTACAGATTTTTGATACCTGGGGCGGGGCTCTGTCCGCCGAGGCCTATCAGCAGTTTTCCCTGAAATACATGAGGCAGATTGTTGATGGTCTGATCCGTGATCACGAAGGGCGCAAGGTGCCGGTGATTCTTTTCACCAAGAATGGTGGCTTGTGGCTGGAATCCATGGCCGACTCAGGCTGTGATGCCCTGGGCCTGGACTGGACGATCAATATTGGTGAAGCACGCCGCCGTGTGGGTAACAAGGTCGCCTTGCAAGGCAACATGGACCCGGCCGTGTTGTACGCGTCGCCCCAGGCGATCCGCGCCGAAGTAAAACGCATCCTCGATGATTTTGGTGATCACCCCGGGCATATTTTCAATCTGGGCCATGGCATTACGCCACAGGTGGATCCAGAGCATGCGAAGGTCTTTATCGAGGCAGTGGTGGAGTTCGGTCAGAAATAGAAATGCTGGATGCCATACGCATGACGGTGGACGCTAAAAACAAAAAATAGCGCGCCGCCATGCTGATGCTGTTTCGGGGTTACCGTAGGTCACACTGGGCAGGTTTGTGTGGAAAGCTGGGGGAAAGGATGCGTACTGTTATTGCAGCTATGTTGCTGGCGCTGGGGGCGCCGGCCATGGCCATGTCACTGGCGTTGGCGAAGGTGGAGCGAGCTGGGCAAGGGGAAACGGAGCAGCAGGTCTGTGGCCGCGCCTTGCAGTTGATGACCGAAGAGCTTCACGTCAGCCTGCTTAGTGTGATCGCGGCCACCAATGAATACCGGCAGCGCCAGCAGGCATACAAGAAACAGGATCGTCCGGAGTCGTTGCTCCGCGATGCTTATCTTAGTCAGCTGCAAGCGGAGGCGCCCTCCCTGCAAGGCCAGCGCTGGACGGGTAGTCGCTGTTCCTGCGCTCGTTATGAAGGGGATATCGATGCCCTTGCCCGGCGTGTTGCCATTCCGGAAACCCGCCTCACCCAGTCAGCCCGAGGATGCGCCGCCCCTGGTATTGATCAGAAAACCTGGGAGTTGTTTAGCAGTCGCGACCGTTCCGAGCTGGCCCAGACGTTCAATACGGTAAATGCCTTGCGCATGCATATGACGGAATATTATCTGTCCGGTGGCACCTGGCCAGATAGCCTGACGGACATGGGGGTGGCCCCGGAACAAGTGACAGGAAAGCGTATAAAGCGGGCGTATTTACTGGATGGTGGCATGTTGAAACTGGAGCTGGCCGGCCGGTTGGATGGCGACCAGTTAACTACCTGGCCGGTAGAAGGGGGCATGCAGCGAATAGGGTGGGAATGTTCCACCACGGTAAACCTGGGGCCGCACGGATTCTGTACTTACGCGAAATGAGCTACGAGCTACGAGCTACGAGCTACGAGCTACGAGCTACGAGCTACGAGCTACGAGCTACGAGCTACGAGCTACGAGCTACGAGCTACGAGCTACGAGCTACGAGCTACGAAAACGGATAGGGTAAAGCGGAAAAGTTCCCGAGTTTGCTCTTTTCAACTTGCACTTTGAACGTTCAACTGAATTCCGCGGGCAAGGCGGCCACCGTGTGGCGCGCCCCAACCCGCGTTGCAGATTGAGGCTTGTAGTTCGCCACTCTTAACTGCCGATCTTTCTTAGCTGATAGACGTTGTGGGTAATGGCAACCACTTCGCCATTGGCATCCTTGATTTCCACATCCCATTCGAAATCACATTTGCCCGCTTCTTCGGTGGTGCTTTCGATGCGCGCAATTTCCTCTTCGCTCAAGGTGACTTCCACGGTCACGTCAGTCGTGGCCGGGCGGCGGAAGCGAATCGACATGTCCTTGACGATAGGATAGAAGCGCTTGGTGTCGAAGGAGGTCAGGTAGATGGTGCCGCCGGGCAATTCGGCAATGGTGTAAAGCGCACCGGCGTACATGATGCCAACGTGGTTAAGGTTGGGTTTGAGTGGCATCAGCATCTTGCAGTAACCGCGCTCTACTTCCAGTGTCTGAACTTCACAGCGTTCCACAAATGGAAAGGTCTTGTCGCTGGCGGTCTTGATAAAGTTTTTCTGTTCTTCGCTCAGGGCCATGTTGTTATCTCCTCGGTTGCCAGTGATGCTAGCAAAGACGGGGATCATTAACGCAAGCCGTTTTGATCAGGGGGGTGGAGGAAATGGTCAAAACGGGGAACCTCTTCGCCCGCTTCTATCCCATTTTGTAGCTTGTAGCTTGTAGCTTGTAGCTTATTGCAGTGCGTCAGTCTTGGCGGCGCAGATGAAGTCATTGCGGTGCAGGCCGTGAATCTTGTGTGTCCACCAGGTGACAGTGACCTTGCCGTATTCGGTGAGAATGGCGGGGTGGTGGCCTTCTTGTTCTGCCAGTTTGCCGACCTGATGGGTGAACGTCAGTGCCTGGACGAAATCTTTGAAACTGAAGTGGCGCTGCAGTTTTTCGATGCCGTCCTCTTCCACCAGTATCCAGTCCGGAACCTGGGGGTGCAGTTCCTTGCGTTCCTCATCAGATACTTGAGGGGCGTCGGCGCGGCAGGCTTCGCATTGTTGGGTGTTGAGAGTGCTCATGGCGATCAGTCCAATCTGGCTAATGAATGACAGACTCGGTTGTTCTGATTGTCAGTGATCCATTAGCCATTATCAATTCAGAGGCTCCTTAGCCCTGTGCAGGTTCGCACAAACGCACCGGATCACCGTTACTGCCGCCGGGGGCCATCTTTTTCAGGGCACGGCGCAGCTTTCCCATGTCGGTGTCGTCGCGAACCCGGCCGGGGATTTCCATGCCGGCCGCCAAGTTCAGTAGCACTGACTTCATCTTTTCCGGCATCAGCACGGGTTGGCGGTGCTGCAGGACGTAGATCAGTTCGCCCTGTTTGAACAGCATGAAGCCGTAGTAGTAGGTGCCGCTTTCCACCTCATCATCTTTCACTTTGGCGGCATCCACATTAATGCCGATGATGGCGAACAGTGCCTTTGGGTCTGCATCGTCCAGGAATTCCCGGTAAGAGGCTTCGGCGCTGGTGATCATGGGTGCCTTGGCGACCACGTCACGCAGGTAGCTGTTCAGGCTGAGGTTGAGTAGCGTCAGGTCCGAGGCGAAACGCGGCGCTTCGATCATCGGGTGGTTTTCCACGTTCAGGTAGTCCACCCGAAACAGGCGGCCACTGCCATCCCAGAAGGTGGTGGAGCCCCCGTTGCGGTCACAACGCTCATCCAGTACCACTTCGCCACGGAAAGTGTTGATGCCAAGATCAAGGATATAAGCGCCGGCCGGTGAAAGTAATCGCCTTGGCGTTCGCCCTGCAGGCCCTGGCAGGCAACAAGAAGCAAACTTAAGGACAACGCGGCAGTTTTGATTATTTTCATTATTCGCCCCGGATATAAAAAAGCACACTGATCATAGCATACCCGTTGCATAGTGCAGCGATTAACCTCTCCTTAAAGAATGGGCACGTTTTCCACGGTAATGATCACTTTTTGGGGGCTGGCCTTGCGGCTGCGATTGTAGTGCCAGGTGGCTTTGTCTGGCTTGTCGAAGGCGCGGGCGGAAAGTTCGGTGAGTGGCGCTTCAGAGGCATCAATCCCGTTGGCGGCAGTGTTGAAGGCTGCGAGTAACTGGGGGGTGATCGGGGCTTGCTGGCGGCTGACGGCGGCGCTGCACTGGCTGCCTTCGTCCACACTCAGGTAATTGACCGCCGGTGAAATCAGCACAAATTGTTTGAGTTGGCGCTGGCTGGCGTCCACCACCTCGATGCATTGATGCATCCAGTAGTAATAGCAATCCTGGGCGCGGGCGGCGGCGGCGGACAGCATGATCAGAGAGAATCAGGCCACGTATCATGAAGGGACTCCTTCTCCTTCACGCTGCTGGCGGGCGGGTTCCCACTGCAACAGCACGTTTTCAGTAATCAGATGGCCCGGAATCCGGTCACGAATTTTTGCATGAAGGTTCGGCAGTTTGCTCGAGTGCAGGCCGGGCAACATGTGGTGAGCAGTGTGGTAACCCAGATTCCAGGACGGCAGGTTGTAGCGTTTCAGTTCCACATTGCGAGAGGCATGGTAATGGTCCTCATAACCGGTACCGGCGTGTTGGCCATAGGTGTTGTCCAGCAACATGAACAGCATGCTGATCATGGGGATCAGGAAGACGATAAAGGCGTTGCGCGGGTCCAGCGTAAAGGCCGCCAACAGGGGAATATTGGCGAGTACCAGCAGGCGCAGGAAGCGGCGGTACAAAGCGCGGTGCTGACGGCCGATGCGGTGGATTTCCGGATAGATGCGCAGCGTGTTAACCAGCACATAGCGCCAGCGTGGCATCAGGCTGCCGTCGGGCTGTTGCCAGGGGGACGGGTCGTTGTCTGGGTCCAGATAGAGCTGGTGATGGCCGATATTATGATGCAGCGTCCAGCTCAGAGGACTGGTGCCGGTCTGCAGGTACATGACCATTTCGAACAGCCGGTTGAGCGGGCGCTTCACGAAGGTGTTCACGTGGTGGTGGTTGTGACAGATGGCGCCACAGGAGACCTGCACCGGCAGCAGGGCCAGCATGCCCAGCCAGGTAGCCAACCCGTGGCTGAAAAAGAACAGGCCAAGCTGGAGGCTGAATACCGCTAACACCAGAGCAACGGCGAACCGGTCTGCCCTATAGCGTATTACCATGAGAATCACCCTGGGCCCGGCGGCACATCCTGAAAGTAGTACGTTGGTGCTACTCTGAAAGGGCGGCTTGGCGGGCCTTACTACGAATAATGAATGAGTGTAGTCAGGGGAGATTGTGTGATGAAGACCACAAAAACCATCACGCAGGGCGCAATGGTCAATATGCTTACACTGGTGGTAGGCAATTGCTTACACAGGGCGCGATCTGTGGCTGGTCGGGCACCAGCCACAGGCCCCGTGGCGGGCTATACGCGGCCCAGCAGGTCCTTGCAATGGCGATAATCTGCATTTCATCGGTGCCGGCATAAATCTGCAGAATCTTGGCATCGCGCATCAGCTGTTCCACGCGGGATTCGCGCATGTAGCCGTAACCGCCGTGGATCTGCACCGCTTCGGTGGCGACTTCCATGGCAACCTGGGCGGCGTAAAGTTTCATTGACGAGGCTTCTGCCAAGGTCATCTGGGCCCCTTGCCCAGTCATTTCGATATAGCGAAATACCATGTTCTGCAGGTTGGTGCGTGCCACTTCCATCTTGGCCAGTTTCAGCTGGATGAGTTGGTTCTGGCCAATGGCGCGCCCGAACTGAACCCGGTCGCTGGCGTACTGGGTACTTAGCTCTAGAGCGCGTTCCACCATGCCCAGTGCCATGGCCGCTACCCCGGCCCGCTCCTGCATGAAGGTGCCTTTGGCGCCACTGCGTCCGTAGCTGTCCTCGCTGCCGCCCAGCAGGCGTTCCGGGCCGGCTTTCACATCGGATAGGAACAGTTCACCGGTGGGCGAGGAGCCGATGCCCATTTTCTTGAAGGGCTTGGACTGGGTCAGGCCGTCCATGCCGCTATCGAGAATAAAGGAGACGATTTACGCTGGTCCGCCGGCACACCTTCTTCGTCCAGTTTGCAGATCAGGATGATGGTGTCGGCATAGGGGCCGTTGGTGATCCAGGTCTTGCTGCCGTTGATGATGTAACCGCCGTTGCCGTCGCGCTTGGCCAAGGTTTTCATCTGGCCGAAGGCGTCGGAGCCGGCATTGGGTTCGGAGATGGCCCAAGCGCCCACTTTTTCCAGGGTCAACAGGAAGGGCCCAGCGTTCTTTCTGCTCGGTGGTGCCCTTGCTCATGATGGCGCCACCGCCCAGGCCCATGGACGCCCATGGCGGTCACCAGTCCCTGGGCATGTTTGCAAGTTCAATAATGGGGATCATGCGCATGGCGGCTTCACCGGCCATGGCAGAAGGGCCGTCTTTCTTTTCTTTTCTTCTACGGCGTCGCCGGCGGCGAAGGCTTTCTCGCGGGCAATTTGTCGAACGATTGCTTGGCCATCACGTCCATGCCAAACGTCTTGATCATTTGCGCAGGATGTCGTAAGGGGGAACGCCGTTGCATTCGATATCATCCAGTTGCGGCACGACTTCCTTTTCCACAAAGTCGCGCACCATTTTCTGGATCATCTGCTGTTGTTCGGACCACTGGATCATCGGGCTGTCCTGTTGGGTAAGAATTCAATCAACAGTAACAAGCCCGATGGTGGCGGCGCATTGATCAAAAAGAACGGAATCATTGACGCTGGGGGTCAGCTGGCCTGTCGGGCTGTGATGCAGGGTTGCGGGTCGAACCGCACGTGCATGGTCAGCGCGCCCGGGCCTTCGCTGCTGGCGGCGGCTTCGATATCCTGCGGGCGTAGCCGGGGGTGAGTGCCGGCAAAAAACTTCTGTGCGGCCTTGGCATTCAGGGTGCGGTCGCGGGCGGCTTGATAGGTAATGCCTTCTCCGCCCAGCAGGTGGCGGATGTACTCGGCGCAGGCCACGTCTTCGTCGCCGGTGGGATGGGAGGCCACCAGCACCACGGTGGGCGGATTTTGTGCACGCAGGTAGTTGGCGGTGGCTTCCGCGTTGACCAGCCCCGCCACCAGAACTTCACGGCTGTCACGGGCGCGCAGGGTGGCGGCCACGCCGTTGGTGGTGGTGCGCAGAATCAACTCTTTGTGCTGCAGCTCGGCCTGATCGATTTCCCAGGGGGAATTGCCAAAATCAAAGCCGGGAATCGGCAGGGCCTCCACTTCCCCGGCGAGCAGTGCGTCGGGTAGGTGAGCGTCGCGCAGGGCAAAGGCCTGCTCGGCACTGGCCACCGGCCAGATGCAGCGCAGGCCCTTGCGGAAGGCGTGATGGCTGGTGGTGAAGGCGCGAATCACGTCTATCACCACGGTAATGCCATGGATGTTGTGTGGTGGGTTGTGCCCCTGGGCAATGTGTATGTCCATGGTATTCCTTGCCGAGGGGCAGCCCTGTCGTCAGTTGTTAATCCGTGAACGGATCAGAACAACAGGCCAATGCCCCAGGTTGCGTTGTCGAAAATCTCGTCTTCGTCGTCCAGATACTGCTCTATGGCAATAGTGAACGTGAGGCGATCCCCCAGGGTCAGGCGGTCCTTGGGGGTGCGCTTGCCGGTGAAGAAATCGATTATCGAACGGTAATTGAAGTCGGAGCGATAGCGAAGCAGGTCGCCTTCAGAGCCGTAACCGTATTGAATCTGAATAATGCGCCCAAAGCCTACACCGGCATAGCCATTGGTAACACGCTCGCCATCGGCAGCGGAGAGGTCATCGTCGCCGGAATCGCGGCGGATGGGCGAGTCACCAAATTTCTTGGTGCCTACGCCGGCATTCAGCGCCACGCTGGTGTAATTGGCATCCACAAAAAAGCCGGTGCCGATATTTTCCGTCGGATCTACCCGGCCAACGGACACCACGGTGCCGCGCATCAAGGTAACGCCGCTATAACGGTCTTCGGCTTGAACACTGGAGCAGCCCAGTGTCAGCAGAGTCAGTGCAATTATTATTCTTGTCATGTGATTCTCTCCGTGAACAAGCCGTTATTATGCCTAAAGGTGTCTATGGGGCCTAGGCGCGTTTTTGTCAGCGGGGATCCAGCGTGCGTGCCAGGGGTCCATACGCGTACCTCTGCCGCCCCGTGATCAATCAGGCATTGTGCTGCCGCTCGGGCGCTGCTGCCGGTGGTCATCACGTCATCGATCAGGACCAGGCGCAGCCCGGTCACTGACCGCTGACACCGAAATGCCTTGCGCAGATTGCGTTGCCGCTGCCGCCGGGTCAGCCCTTGCTGGCTGGGTGTCGGCCGTTGGCGAACCAATACTGGCAGCACCGGGCGCTGCCAGTATTGGCCCATCAGGTTGGCAAGGCGGGTTCCCTGGTCGAAGCCACGGCGCCACTGTCGCCGCCAGTGAACAGGCAGTGGGCACACGGCATCGGTATCCGCCCATGGCAGGGGGCGTCTCTGCCAATAACGGTGTGATGGCGCGTTCCACCGTCAGGTCGGCCCGGTGCTTGTAGCGCGTGATAAGCGCGTCCACCGGGAAGGTGTATTGCAACGATGACTGGCTGGCAGAAAATGGCGGTGGCTGGCGAATGCAGCGCCCGCACAGCGGGGGCGTTAACTCTGTCACGGCGGTGGCATCGTCGCCGTGGGGCAGTCCGCAGCGGCAGACCGGGCCTGTAACGCGGGCCAGCAGGCGCAGACAGTCCGGGCACAGGCTGTGGCTTTCCCCTTTGCCGCAGAGGGTGCAGGGGTGAGGGGTTGATGTGGTTGAAAAATAGCCTGCAGTAAACTTTTGTTGCGGCTTTCAGGTTGACAGGTGTCATGGGGCTCCTTAGCCTGCTGACGTCACTCGAGGAGAATGAAGCATGCCCGCCATCGCCAGCACCGCCCAATCGTCATCCACGGACATGGCTGTACGCCATGACTGGAAACGCAGTGAGATCGACGCCCTGTTTGCCTTGCCGTTCAACGACCTGATTTTTCAGGCGGCGGCGTTGCACCGGGCCCACTTCGATCCCAATGCCGTACAGGTGAGTACCCTGCTGTCGATCAAGACCGGCGCCTGCCCGGAAGACTGTAAATATTGTTCCCAGTCCGGCCACTACAATACCGAGCTGGAAAAAGAGAAGTTGCTGGAAGTGTCCCGGGTGGTGGAAGAGGCCAAGGCCGCCCGCCAGAACGGCGCGCGATTCTGCATGGGCGCCGCCTGGCGTAGCCCCCGCGACAAGGGTATGCCCTACGTGCTGGACATGGTTCGCCAGGTGAAAGACCTGGGCATGGAAACCTGCATGACCCTGGGCATGCTTGATGAAGGTCAGGCGGGTGCGTTGGCCGAGGCGGGGCTGGATTATTACAACCACAATCTGGATACCTCGCCGGAGTACTACGGCCAGGTGATCACCACCCGGACTCTACAACGACCGTCTGTCCACTCTGGCCAATGTGCGCGACGCAGGCATGAAGGTGTGCTGCGGCGGCATCGTTGGCATGGGCGAAGAGCGCAATGATCGGGTGGGTCTGCTGCAGCAGCTGGCCAACCTGCCCCATCATCCAGAGTGTTCCTATCAATATGCTGGTGAAGATTGAAGGCACGCCGCTGGCGGACGTGGACGATCTGGACCCGTTTGAGTTTGTCCGCACCCTGGCGGTGGCTCGCATCCTGATGCCGGAATCCTATGTGCGGCTGTCCGCTGGCCGTCAGGAAATGAACGACGAAGCCCAGGCCCTGTGCTTTCATGGCCGGCGCCAACTCGATCTTTTATGGCGAGCGCCTGCTGACCACCGATAATCCCGGAAGCCAACCACGATCAGCGCCTGTTCAAACGCTTGGGTATTCACCCGCTGGACCCGCGTCACGAGGCGTCCGACCAGGCCCATGAGGAAGCGATTCAGGCCCAGGTGTCCGAGCAGCAGGCTGCTGAAGAAGCCGGGCTCTTTTATAACGCCATGGACAGCAAGCGCAGCGCCAAGCACGTGCTGGACAAGGACTCCGGGCGGCCCACTGCTACCGAACACTGAGGTCTGCCCGTGGGCTTTGATTTGGCCACCGACTTGGCGGCGCGCCGCCGCCAGCACCGTTATCGCCAACCGCACATCATGGACGGCCCCAGTGGTCGCCATGCGGTGCTGGGTGGGCGACAGTATTTGAATTTCTGCAGCAATGATTATCTTGGCCTGGCCAATGACCCGGCGGTGGTTGCCGCATTGCGCCAGGGCGCCGCTGACTGGGGCGTGGGCAGTGGCGCTTCGCATCTGGTGTGTGGCCACCAGCGCCCGCATCAGGATCTGGAAGAGGCGCTGGCTGAGCACACTGGCCGTGAACGAGCCTTGCTGTTTTCCACCGGTTACATGGCGAATCTTGGCGTGATGACGGCCCTGCTGGGCAAGGGCGATGCGGTGTTTTCAGGATCGCCTGAATCACGCCTCGTTGCTGGATGGTGGCTTGCTCAGTGGCGCCCGTTTTCGCCGTTTTCCCCATAACGATGGGCAAGCACTGGCCAGCCAGCTGGCGCGCAGTGAGGCCCGCCGCAAACTGGTGGTGGCCGATGGCGTATTCAGCATGGATGGCGACGTGGCCCCGCTGGCCGCTTATGCCGATGCCTGCGAAGCCCATGATGCCTGGTTAATGGTCGATGATGCCCACGGTATCGGCGTGCTGGATGCTCAGGGCCGTGGCAGCGTGTTTGCCCAGCAGGTCAACGATCGGGTGCCGGTGCTGATGGGGACGTTGGGCAAGGGACTCGGTACGGCCGGGGCCTTTGTGGCGGGCAGCAGCGAGTTGATCGAAACGTTAATCCAGTTCGCCCGCACTTATATCTACACCACCGCCATGCCGGCGGCGGTGGCAGCGGCGTCGCTGATCAGTCTGGACAAAGCCCGTGAAGAGACTTGGCGGCGGCAAAAACTGGCGGTGCTGATACAGCGCTTTCGTGATGGTGCCGAGCAGCTGGGATATCACTTGATGGACTCGGCTACGCCGATTCAACCGCTACTGATTGGCGACGATGCGGGTGCCATGGCGTTAAGCGCAACGCTGCGCGAACAGGGCATGTTGATTACCGCAATCCGCCCACCCACCGTGCCACAAGGTCAGGCGCGGTTGCGTATCACCTTGTCTGCTGCCCATGAAGAAGACGATGTGGACCGGCTGCTGCAGGCGCTGTCGACGAGCAAGGAAATCTAATGAGCTTGATCCCCTTTCACAATACCTACCGGCCCACTGGTGTGAGCATGGAGGACGCCGACGATATCGTCTTGATTCATGGCTGGGGGCTGCACGCCATTGTCTTTGACGACATCGTGCCGGCACTGCTCGAGCACTTCCGGGTGACCGTGGTTGACCTGCCGGGCATGGGGCAGAGCCCGTTGCCGAACGACGATTACACCCTGGATTTTCTGGCGGAACAGGTGCTGGCGATCATGCCAGAACGAGCTCACCTGCTGGGTTGGTCGCTCGGTGGGCTGGTGGCGCTGGCCATGGCCGACAAAGCGCCGGAACGAGTGCATTCGGTGGTTACCGTGGCTACCTCGCCGCGCTTCACCGCCACCAAAGATTGGCTGCCGGCGATGAAGCCGGAGATCCTGGCCAAGTTTGGTGAAATGTTCGATGAAGACAACGAAGGCACCCTGGTGCGCTTTCTGGCGCTGAACTGCAAAGGCAGTGCGGCCATGCGCGAGGATACTGCCCGGCTTAAACAGATTTTGTATTTTTGCGGTTTGCCGGCGCCCAAGGCGCTGCGCGGTGGGCTGACCATTTTGCGTGACAGTGACCTGCGTGAATCATTACCGACGTTGCCTATGCCGGTGCTGATGGTCTTCGGTGAGCACGACCACATCGTCCCGGCGGCGGCCATGGCGGCCGTGGAACCTCTGATCCAGCACGGGCGCACTGCCTTGATTGAACAGGTGGCTCATGTACCGTTCCCTGTCTGCCCCGGATACCTTTATCCAGGCCGTGTATGACTTCTATCGCGATTATCAGTTGGTGGGAAAGAATGCCTGACCGGGTTTGTGGGAACGGTCGTTCGACCGCGAAAGTGCCTGCACGGCCACCAATGTCTTCTGCGAGGCCGAACGACCGCCGCCACGATAAACACACAGTCAGCCAGCATTTTGGTCGGGCTGCCCGCAGCTATGACGAGCATGCCGTGTTGCAACTGGCGGTGGGCCGTTCACTGGTGCAACGTCTGCCGGATTCGCTACCGGTAAAGCACGCGCTGGACTTGGGCTGTGCCACTGCTCCGTTTGCCCGCGCCCAGCAGCAGGCGCTGCCGGATGTGCAGTGGCAGGCGGTGGATTTGTCTGCCGCCATGTTGGCGGAAGCGGCGGAGCGCGGGCGTCTGGATGGGACTTATCAGCCTCTCTGTGCGGATGCGGAAAACCTGCCGTTGCCGGCCGCATCTCAGGGCCTGGTGTTCAGCTGTTTTGCGTTGCAGTGGTGCGATCCGTTGCGCGTCATGGAGGAGGTCAGCCGGGTGTTGGCACCGGGCGGTCGGCTGTTGCTGGCGGTGCCGTTGTCAGGTTCACTTCGTGAATTGCAGACAAGCTGGCAGCGCGTGAATCAGCATCCCCATGTGAATACTCTGCCATCGCTGTCGCACTGGCGTGATGCCGCGTTGAGTGCGGGGTTTGCCGATGCGAACCTGCAGCAGCAAGTGATGGTGGAATATTATGATTCGGTGAAAGCCATTGCGCGCCGCCTGAAAGCCACCGGCGCGGATCATGTCAGTGGTGCGTCCGGCCTCACTGGCAAGAATGCCTGGCAGGCCATGGTGCACGAATATGAAACACTGCGGACAGAACAGGGGCTGCCGTTGACCTGGAATGTGTTGTTTCTGGACGCAGAAAAGCTGAGTTGAAAGTTCAAAGTGTAAAGTTGAAACACGGAGAAGGCAGCAGAAACGGATGATCCGTGCCCGCGATTATCGGTAATAACGCGGGTATGGCCTCTCGGTAATCAATAGCCATGGTTGCGCGTTAAACTTTGAACTTTCAACTGGCCCCGAATTATCGCTAAAACTCGATAGAGATCCCCCATGGAAAATCAAAAACCGCCGCTCCCCGCCCTCAAGGGCATTTTTTTCGTTACTGGTACAGACACCGAAGTCGGCAAGACTTGGGTGAGCTGTCGCTTGTTGGAGCGGGCCCGGGAGGCCGGACTCAGTTGCTATGGGCTCAAGCCGATTGCGGCGGGCTGCGATGAGACTCCCGACGGCTGGCGTAATGAAGATGCCTTGCAGCTGATGGCGGCCAGCTCGGTGAAGTTGCCCTATGAAACGGTAAACCCGGTGGCGTTCAAGGCGCCAGTCGCACCGCATATTGCCGCGCAGCAGGAAGGTAAAACCATTAACCTTTCCCGCCTTGTCGGTTATGTACGTGGCGCGTTGAGCGCCCATCCCGCAGACCTGATCTTGATTGAAGGGGCGGGCGGATGGCGGGTGCCGCTTAACGACCGAGAGATGTTATCCGGGTTGGCCAAGGAGTTGGATGTGCCGGTGATTCAGGTTGTCGGCATGAGGCTGGGATGTATTAATCACGCCTTGCTAACCGCAGAGGCCATCGAGAAAGATGGCTTGCGTTATGCCGGTACCATGGCGAACTGTTTTGGCGAGATGGCGGTGCAGGAAGAAAATCTGCTCACGCTACGCCAACATCTTCCCGGCGCATTTGCGTTGGTTTGACCGGAATAATCACTGAGATTTCCTAATATTTTCTCTGCCCTGTCATCTTTAACTGGGCGGTTACAGGGGGCTACATAGCACTACAGTGCGACTACCCAAGCCCCACTGTTTCCGTGCAATTTCCTGCCTAATCTTGACGTGCTGTTGCCGTAGGGCGATGGCCTTTTATGGTTAGGGGGAATTCTCATGGATCGCAAACGACGCACCCTGGTGCAGGCGTTGGGCGCGGGTGGCGCGCTATCGCTGGCGGGTTGTGGTGGCAGTGATAGCTCCTCACCTACGGTGAAGGCCAATACTCCGACACCCAATGTACCGGAAGTGCGGGAGGAGCCTGATACGCTACCGGGGGTATCTTTCCAGCATGGTGTGGCCTCCGGCGACCCATTATCGGACCGGGTCATTCTCTGGACCCGCGTCACTCCGGATCTGGATAGCGGTGAGGATGTGGCTGTCACGGTTACTGTGGCCAGTGATCTGGCCATGCAGCAAACGGTGACCAGTTATACCGCCACCGCCAGTGCGTCCAGTGACTACTGCGTGAAGCAGGATGCCACGGGTCTGCAGCCGGACCGTTGGTATTACTATCAATTTTCAGTGGGTGACCAGCGCTCGAAAGTGGGGCGGACCCGGACTTTTCCCGCATCGGAAACGTTTATCGACCGGGCCCGTTTTGCGGTGGTCTCCTGTGCCAACTATCCCTACGGATTTTTCTCCGTATACCGGGCCGTGGCCAATCATGCGGATCTGGATTTTGTCTTGCACCTTGGTGATTACCTGTACGAGTACGGGGCCGGCGAGTACGGTGATTTCCCTGAGCGCGATCCGCAACCTTCCCATGAAATGATCACCCTGGCGGATTATCGTCAGCGTCATGCGCAGTACAAAACCGACGAAGATCTGCAGGCCGTGCATCAACAGTTCCCGATGATTGCCGTGTGGGATGACCATGAATCCACCGACAACAGCTACCGCGGCGGGGCGGGCAATCATGATCCGCTGACCGAAGGGGATTGGGGTAAACGCAAACAGATTTCCCAGCAGGCCTATTTCGAATGGTTACCGATCCGGCCCCGTGAGCCGGGTAACCACAGTGTGATCTACCGTAATTTTTCCTTTGGTGATCTGATCGATCTGACCATGCTGGATACTCGCTTGGAAGGTCGCGATGAGCAGTTAACCATACCCGCCGATCCGGGCCGTAATGATAAGAATCGACACCTGATAAGCGAGCAGCAGATGGATTTTCTGCTGGACAGTTTGAGCGAATCCAATAGCCAGTGGCGTTTCATCGGCCAGCAGGTCATGTTTGCGCAACTCAATATTGCCGAGATTCCTTCGCTGAGCGAACGCCATGCCCAACTGCGCGGCAATTTATCTGCCATCAACATGGATCAGTGGGATGGCTACGCGGCGGATCGGCTGAAAATTCTGAACCACATCGACGATAACGATATCGATAATGTGGTGATTCTCACCGGCGATATCCACACCTCCTGGGCCAGCGAAATCTACCGCAACCCGGGCACCCTGTTGGGCGATCTGTTCGACAAGGCGTTGGCGGCAGAATTTGTCACCCCCGCGGTGACCAGCCCCGGTTTTCCGGAAGGCGTGGCAGAGCTTGCCGGTGTAGTGATTCCCGTGGCCAATCCGCATATTCGCTATGTGGAAGCTAAATCTCGCGGCTTCATTCTGGTGGATGTTACCCGGCAGCGTGCCCAGGGTGAGTTCTACTACGCGCAAAGCATTGAGTCCTACGATTTGCGTGGACAGATTAATACGGCAAAAACCAAGGTGGTGACGGTAAAAAGTGGTGATAGCCGCATTATCGAAGACCAGCCCCTGTCCCGACCGCGCACGCTGCGCACCGCATTTTCCCATCCCCCTGTGCTGAATTCTGAAGAGGTGATCTCATGAGCGCTTACTGGAAACTGTTACCCCTGGTGGCGGCGATTACCCTGACGGCCTGTGGTGGAGGGGGTTCCTCCAGTAGTGGTGAGAATGCCGGTGCCGATGGAGGCAATGTGGAAACCCCCAATGTCCCCGATGATGGTGGTGAAGGCGACGGTGATCCGAATGACGGCGGCGGTGATGAAGCCGTCGACAACCCGCCAGCGGCGGTACGCTTTATCGTAATTGGCGATTCTGGTAGCGGCTCTGCGGGTCAGTATGCCGTGGGGCAGGCGATAGCCGATGTCTGTGACGGCAAGGATGAATTTGTCGGTGACATGGCCTTTGTGGGGTGCGATCTGGTGGTCGGCCTGGGCGATAATATTTATGAGGCTGGGGTCACCAGCGTGGATGATCCCCAGTTTGAGGAAAAATTCGAAAAGCCGTTTGAGCCGGTGCAGCTGCCGTTCTATATGGTGCTGGGTAACCACGACAATACTGGTTACGTGGGCGGCGACGAGCGGGCAATGCCCGTGGCGAATTCCAGGTGGATTACTCCTATTTCGATGGCCGCCTGTCCGATCGCTGGAATATGCCGGATCGTTATTTTAAACACAGTGCAGGTAATGCCTCTCAGGGTGAGCGCCCTCTGGTGGATTTCTTCGCGCTGGATTCCAACCCCATTGCAGGCGGTTTTGCCGACCCGGATATTGCTTACGCGTATCACACCTATGGTGTTGATCAGCGCAACTGGGCAGTGAATGCCATTGCTGGCTCCAATGCGGTATTCCGTATCGGCATGGCGCACCATCCGTACTTGTCCAATGGTAGTCACGGTAACGCGGGCAACTACGATGGCGTACCCAGTCAACTGTTGCCGGTGCTGGCCGGTGAGCGCTGGAAGGCGTTTATGGAAGAAGCGGTCTGTGACCAGACCGATTTTTTCTTGGCCGGTCATGATCACGATTTACAGGTGCTAAACGCTGTTCCCTCCTGCGGGCGTACGGAGTTTGTTGTCAGTGGCGCAGCGGGCAAGACGCGCTCCATTGATGACCCGGAACGTAACGCCGCCCGTTTTCAGCAGGGCGATGCCTACGGCTTTTTCTGGATGAAAGCGATAGAGGCGGATGCCGAAACCATGGCGCCGGCTCAGCTCTGTATCGAAGCCTATACGGTGGACCCGGAAGCGGAGGGTCTGGGCGTGATGAGTGGCGGTGAGCTGACCCCGGCTTACTCGCATTGTTATGAGAAGCAGCCCATGGTGCTGCTCAGTGGCAACAACGATTTCTCCGGTCTGCCGCTGGGCGATGGTGCATTGCCGTTACCGCTGCCGGATGGTTTCGATGCGGATTTCACCGGCCCGTTGAAGGAACTGCGCGAGACATTGGTGTCCGGCTTCACCGAAGTGGGCGCCAACCTGCCGGAAGAACAACGCCAGGTGTTCGACCAGATCATTGCCGGTACCGACATCCTGTTCAATGCCATGGATGCGGCAACCGCGGCGATCCTGGAAGGCGACAGCAGTGAAATGACGCAATCGGTACAGGCGGTACTGGCGGCTTCCGAGCAGTTGCAGGCCATCGATACCAGTGGCCTGCCGGCACCCTTTGACCAGCTTGGCAGCGCCTTTGATGCCCTGGCCGCAGGCATCGGTACGGGCAGCGGCGATGTGGGCCTGGGCGGTGAGGGCAGCACGGTAGACGACATTGCCTTTATTGCTGCGCCGCTGGTGTCTCTGTCGCGCAACCTGAACAATATTCTGGATGGCGTTGAGGAGCAGGTGCCAGGCGAAGTGCCGGTGTTCGCCGGGCTGACCTCCGTGCTGTCCACGGTGTCGCTGGGCTTGGCCAATACGTTGGAGCAGTTGGTGATGCTGGATAGCAGTGCCACCGGTGAGCAGCTGGTGGGTACCGTGCAGGCAACCTTGGAACATCTGGTCAATGACGTGCTGTGGCTTAACCAGATTCCCGGCGCAGGCGATTACACCACCTTGCCAGGCGATGCCTTGTCATCGGTGTTGCTTACGGTGGTCCGTGAAGTCACGGAGCAGTTGGATGAGCGGCTGTTGAACCCGCTGGCTCCCTTGCTGGATTTGTTATCGCCGATCACCGGCTTGCTGGCGGGTTTGTTCGACGGCCTGTAACCGGAAGCAGAAAACGCATTCCCACAACAACAAAGGCAGATCCATTTTTTGACAATGACGCAGTCCGGAGACGGGCTGCGTTTTCTTTTTTTCGGCTTCAGGCCACGCTGAGCTCGCAAGGAGTTTTTCAGAGGCTCCTTAATTAAAAGAGTGCTCTTGGCGTCACACCGCCTGGCGGGGTGTGGTGGCCTGTGTGCCGACAGGGACGCCCAGTGCTGACAGCGTGTCCATCACTTGATCCACGGTAATGCGCTGTAGGCAGGGATAAGTGTCCTGCACACAGCTGCTGCGCTCACATTCCGCCGCGCAGGCTTGCCAGCGCAATACACGGGCGAGGGGGAGAGTGGATGCCAGAGGTTGTCGTTGGTGGGGCCGAACAGACCGACGGTGGGAATGCCGCAAGCTGCCGCCAAGTGCATGGGGCCGCTGTCGTTGCCTACATAGGCTCGGCTGTGCTGAAGCAATGCGATGAATTCCGACAGACTGAGTTGGTCGCACAGGTCCAGCACGGGTTTGCAGAGAAAGGATTGTACGCGGGCAATTTGCACACGGTCCTTGTGTCCGGCGCCAACCAATATGGAGTGAGCCCGGCCCGGCGCGCCTGTTGGCACAGGGACGCGAATTGTTCCGCGTGCCACATCTTGTAAGTCTTGGTTGCGCCCACATGCAGAATCAGGCGAGTGTCGCCAGCGTGGGTTGGCAGTAAGGCGCTGATGCGTTCGTTGCTATTCGGGCATGGGGTTAGCGGCAGGTAGGTCGCCGGCGCTGTTGCCGCGGGTTGGCTCAGGCTGGCGTAGCCGTACCAGCGGTGGCCTTGCCAGTCCGGTTCCGGTGACAGGGTATAGAACCAGTGACCATGGCGGCGCGGTGGCCCGATTCGTGTTGGCGCACCGGACAGCCGACTCAGCGTGGCCGATTTCTGTTCCCCTTCAATATCGACACAGATGTCCGCGCGAAAGCGTCGCAGGGCTCGTACAAAGATCAGGTAATGTTTCAGCCGTTGCCAAACCGGCCGAGGCGAAGAGAGGGCCTCTTCCGGATAAAAAAGCAGTCGCTCTTCGCCGGGCAAGCTTTGCGCTACCAGTGTTTGGTAACGGGCATCGACCACCAACAAGGCATCCGGATGTGCCGATAGCATGGCGCGTAAATGCGGCAGGGCAATCAACAGATTGCCCATGTGACTGCAAGGGAAAAGAATCAACAGGCGAGGCATGAAGACGAACACAGCTATCAGCGGAAACTGCTTTCAGGCTAGGCGGTAAGCGTGACGGTTATATGACGAGCTACAAGCTTGGATAGGAAAACCGTAAAAGGTCCTTGGGCTCGACAGGTTTCAGGAAACATTGCGGATAGGCTCGGATGCCTGTCGCCTTGCTCCGCTCGGTTCGCCCCTCAAGCTGGGCTCCTACAGTAGATTCCGCGACGGGGGTGGGCGTCGCCCCGGTGTTCCTTTTCAACTTTTCACTTTGAACTTTCAACTGGATCCCGCGGGCAGAGCCGCCACCGTGAGGCGCCGCGCCTAACCCGCGTTGTCGCTAGTCACTAGCAGCTCGTCGCTGCTTTTAATCCCGCTCAATCAACCAGTCCGCAATTCGTCCCCAGCTCTGTTTCTGCGCCGCGGCGCTGCCCAGGATGCCCATGTGCCCACCATCAATGGTGACAAAGATTTTATCCTTGCTGCGGATCAGCGGCTTCATGGCCTGGCTGCATTCCGGGGTGACGATGGGATCGTTGGCGCCGGTGATGTTGAGCACGTTGGCGGTGACCTGGTTCAGGTGCCCGTCGGTCCCTCCATGGGGAGCTGGCCATGGGCGACCACGTTGTCGGTCCACAGGTAGCGGATGATGTCCTGAATAACGCCGCCGGGATAGGCCACCATGTCATCCAGAAAGGCGCCGTTGGTGGCGTGGGAGGCGACGAAGTCCCGGTCGTGCAGGTTCTTCATCAGGCTCCAGTAGCCTTGCAGGCTGCCAATGGGGTTGGTCAGTTTGAAGGCCAGGCTGTTTACCCAGCCGGGTGAGCGCAACAGATCCGCAGGCACATCATGGATGCGCAGGCCGGTGTTTGCGAATCCACTTGGCCCGGCGGCTCAGGGCCCGGTATTGGCCGCCCAGGGCGCCGTTGCGGTGATAATCCGTCGGCGCGCCGACCAGCACCAGGTTCTTGATGTCCGGGTCATTGCCCAGGGCGGTGTAGCACAGGCTGAACAGGCCGCCGAAGCTCCAGCCATGCAGGCTCAGTTTTTTCTGGCCACTATGCTGGCGGACCTGCACCAACAGTTTGGGCAGGTAGTCCGCAAAGTAACTGCTCAGGCTCAGATGGTTGTGGTGGCGACCGGGCCGGCCCCAGTCGACCATGTACAATTCAAAGCCCGGGCGCGCAGGTAACGCACCAGACTGCGCTGGGGGAACAGATCATAGATCAGCATGTTCACCGCCAGCGGTGCGACCAGCACCAGCGGGGTGCGCTGGGTGGTCTGGCTGACCGGGGTCACCGTTCCGTCGGACAGGGGAATGGCGTTTTCCGTCAACGGCGGGTAATAACGCAGTTTTACCAGGCCATCGTCGAACAGGGTGTCGTAGGGCGTCTGCTCCGCCTGGCTCAGTTGCTGGGCGTCGAATAGGCGGGCGCGGCCATTGTCCAGACGTTGACGCCAGGGGCGGGTTCGGGTTTGAACGGCCTGTTGCAGTGTGTCAGTGAGCATGAAATCTACCGGCTAGGGATCAACGGCCGGTTATTGTAGGGAAGATGCGGGCGGGGACAGTTGCCGTGCGGACCGGAAGTGATGTCAGGGGGGATACCCGCCCCGAATTGCCGCAATTGGGGTCATTGCGGCGGGGCAGGCGATATGCAAGCCGGCGTGGGGCTGCTCAGTGGGTGTAAGCACCCAGTTTGCCGCGTACCTGAACGAGGCTGCCGGCTTTCAGTGCGTCGTCAAACGCGGCTTTGCCTTCCGGGAACAGCATGACCACGGTGGAGCCGAGCAAGAAGCGACCCAGCTCGTCCCCTTTTTCCAGGGTGATGGGGGCGGTGCGCAGGTAGTCGGTGGTGACCACCTGTTTGGGTAGCGGCGTCACCTGACCGCTGAAGACGGTTTCGATGCCGGCGACGATCATGGCGCCCACCAGAATCACCGCCATGGGGCCCTGTTCGGTATCAAAGATGCACACCAGCCGTTCGTTGCGGGCAAACAGGTTGGGCACGCCGTTGGCGGTGGCTTCGTTCACCGAAAACAGGTCGCCGGGCACGTAGCGGGTTTCGCGCAGGGTGCCGGTAAAGGGCATGTGCACCCGGTGATAGTCGCGGGGAGACAGGTAAACCGTAGCGAACTGACCGTTGGTGAATTCGCTGGCCAGGGCGCTGTCACCGCCAAGCAGGTCGTACAGTGAATAGTCGTGGCCCTTGGCCTGGAATACCTGATTGGCGCGGATGGCGCCCAGCTGGCTGACGGCCCGTCTGCGGGGCAGGCAATCTCGTTATCGCCGCTGGCTTCCAGTGGGCGGGCGTCGGCTTTCAGCGCCCGTGTAAAAAAGGCATTGAAAGAGGGAAACTGATCCGCGTCTTCAATTTGTGCTTCGGACAGGTCAATACCGAACCGTTTCATGAACGCGTTGATAAAGGTGGTCTTGATCCACGGCACTTCGCTGCGGGCCAGTAGGCCGACCAGCCGGGACAGGGCGTGCTGGGGATCAGGTACTGCAGGGTAACGAACAGTTTGTCGCGCCAGTTATTCAAGGGGAATCCTTACTCTTTCAGGAGGCCATTGGCCCAGGTTATTCGGTTTTTTGCGCGGGAGTATCAGGGTGATTGCCCCATTCGGCCCAGGAGCCGGCGTAGCCGCGCATGCGTTCAAAGCCCAGTAACTTGCCCACCAGCCAGGAAAAGCTGGAGCGGTGATGGGTCTGGCAGTGGGTAATCACTTCCTTGTCACCGGTGATGCCCAGGGCGGCCAATTCAGCGCGGATGTCTTCCAGTGGACGCAGGCGCAGGTTGTTCTGCTTGTCCATGGGCTCGGTCCACTCGTGGTGGCGGGCGCCGGGAATGTGCCCGGCTTTCTGGGCGAAGGCGCGCACGCCGTCGAACTCGTCCAGGGAGCGGGAATCCCAGATCACCACATCGTCATCCTGATAGTGGTCCAGAAGATAATCCAGGTCCACTTCGGTCAGCGGGTCGTGAGTGACCACTTCGTAATTGCTGGCAGTGGGTTCATGGGCTTCGCTGCTGGTGGCGTGCCCTTCTGCCAGCCAGGCATGAATGCCGCCGTTCAGGTAGCTGTAGTGCTTGTGCCCGATGGCGTCCAGGGTCCACAGCAGGCGCCCGGCCCAGCCGCCGCCTTCGTCATCATAGGCGATGACATGGGTGTCCGGGGTTAGCCCCAGCTCGGAGAAAAGGTCACTCAGGGCGTCGTCCGAAGGGATCATGCCCGGCGCGGGCTGGGCGCCGGTCTGCAAGCGCTTGAAATCCAGATGAATGGCGCCGGGGACGTGGGCCTGGACGTAAACGGCAGGCTTGCTCAGGTCGATGATGAGCAGGTTGTCGTTGTCGAGACGGTTGGCGAGTTCGGTGGGTTCGAGCAGCAGTGGCAGCATAGGGACGCAATGGATAGTGAATAATGGAAAATGAATAACGAGAGGTTCTCCTCGCCAGTGGGCTCCATTATCAATTATCACCTATCAATTATCCATTGCCCTGTCAGGAGTAACGCTCGCGCCCTTCTTCATCCAGGGTGTCGGCGATCTGGTAGAAGTTGGCCAGCCGTTCTCGTCAATGTCTCCGTTGTCGGCAGCAGTGATCAGCGCGCAGCCCGGCTCGTTGCGGTGTGAGCAGTTGCGGAACTTGCAGTAACCGGCCAGCTCGGAGAGTTCCCGGTAGCCGTGCAGCAGGTCGTCTTCGCCGATGTGCCACAGGCCGAATTCGCGGATGCCGGGGGAATCGATCAGCTGGCCGCCTGTGGGCAGGTGGACCAGCCGGGCGGTGACGGTGGTGTGCTGGCCCAGGCCAGAGTTGCTGGATAGCTCGCCCACCTGCAAATCCGCCTCCGGCAGGACGCCATTGACCAGTGAGGATTTGCCCACCCCGGACTGCCCGACAAACACGCTGGTTTTACCCACCAGGGCGTCATGCAGCGGTGCCAGTCCTTCGCTTTGGTGGGCGCACACTTCCAGCACGGGGATAGCCGAGGGCGCGATACATGTCGGACAACTCATCCACAAAAGGTCGCAGGGTCTCGTCGATCAGGTCGGCTTTATTGAGCACCAGCGTGGCCGCAATGCCAGACAGTTCCGCGGCGACCAGATAGCGGTCGAGCAGGGCGCTGGACGGCGTGGGCAGGGGGGCAAAGACCACCAGCATCTGTTCTACATTGGCGGCGACCGGTTTCAGGTTGCCGTACATGTCCGGCCGCTTAAGGACTGTGTCGCGGGGTTCAATGGCGACGACGACGCCCAGACCTTCACTTTTGGGCGGCTGCCAAATGACATTGTCGCCGACCACCAGCTGTTCCAGCGTGGCGCGAAAATGACAGCGGCGCGTCTGTCTGCTCTCGCCATTCGGGCCATCGGTATTTTCCACTTCCACCTGTTGGCCGAAATGGGCAGTGATATACCCGTGCTGCTCATCGCCCAGATCGTCGGCCACCAGGGTTTCCTGTTGGTCAGTACGGCGGTTGGCGCGGTCGCGTTTTTCCGCCTGGATCTTTTCGATGCGCCATTGCTGGCGGCGATTGAGTTTTCGTTTGGCCACGGGTTATTGCGGTCCTGTCATCTGGTATGAGAATAGGGGCATGCTACCATGGAGGGTACATTCCGCGTAGCAAAGAGATGCCGAGCCCATGACCGACAAGCGCAATAATCTGATCTGGATCGATCTGGAAATGACCGGCCTGAGCCCGGAAAACGATCGCATCATCGAGATCGCCACCATTGTCACCGATGCCGAGTTGAATGTGCTGGCAGAAGGGCCGGTGCTGGCGGTGCAGCAGAGCGATGCGCTACTGGATGGCATGGACGAGTGGAATACCACCCATCACAACAACTCCGGGCTGGTGGCGAGAGTGAAAGCCAGCATGGTGAATGACGCGGCGGCGGAATCGCAGACCATCGCGTTTCTGGAACAGTACGTGGAAGCGGGCATGTCGCCCATGTGCGGCAACAGCATTTGCCAGGATCGCCGTTTCTTGGCCAATTACATGCCGCAACTGGAAGCCTTCTTCCATTACCGCAACCTGGATGTGTCCACCCTGAAAGAGCTGGCGCGTCGTTGGAAGCCGGAAATCCTGCCGGGCTTCAGTAAAGAGAACAAACACCTGGCGTTGGACGATATTCGCGAGTCCATCGCCGAGCTGGTGTACTACCGCGAGCATTTTATTAGCGCCTGACGGCGCCGCAGCCACGCTTCACGCAACACGCGGACACGCAAAACAGGAAAGAAACACAGGGTGAATAGGCGTGAGCCTGTCTTCGCCCCGCGGAACCCCGGATCCGGAGCGCCTGTAGGAGTACCTCTCGAGGTGCGAACCGCGCGTCAGCGCGAAAGTTGGCCGAAGAGTTGTCAGGGATTGACAGCGCCGTGTTGCTCCAGCGCCCACAACACGTGCTCGCGCACGGTCTCATCCGGGTAATCCATCCTGGTGTTCAGCGCCTGCACGATGTCCTCGGTGGTGGGCGCATTCCCCAGCGCCACGGCAATATTACGCAGCCATTTCAGATACCCGGCGCGACGAATCGCCGATCCCGCCGTGCGCTCCAGAAATTCCTCTTCGCTCCATGAAAACAGTGAGACCAGATCACTGTCGCCGAGCCCGTGGCGGGGGTGGAAATCGGTTTCGCCGGTGTGCTGGGAGAAGCGATTCCAGGGACACATAAGCTGGCAGTCGTCGCAGCCGAAAATGCGGTTGCCAATACCCTTGCGCAGGTCTTCCGGAATGCTGCCTTCGTGTTCGATGGTCAGGTAGGAAATACAGCGCCGGGCATCCAGCTCGTAGGGCGCGACAATGGCGTCGGTGGGGCAGACGGTGATGCAGGCTTTGCATTTTCCGCAATGATCTTCGCCTGGGGTGTCCACCGGCAAGGCAATGTCGGTGTAGATCTCGCCAAGGAAGAACCAGCTGCCCGCTTCCCGGTTCAACACCAGGTGTGCTTGCCCTGCCAGCCCAGCCCGGCTTTCGCGGCCAGCGGTTTTTCCATCACCGGAGCGCTGTCTACAAAGGCGCGGGCCAGCTCGCTGTCCGCCACGGCCTCACGAATGCGCCCGGCCAGAATCGCCAGGCGTTTGCGGATCAGCTTGTGGTAATCACGGCCCAGGGCATAGCGGGACACATAAGCCTTGTCTTTCTGTTGCAGCAACTTCACCGGTTGGGTGTCGGGGGCAGGTAATCCATGCGCGCGGAAATCACCCGCAGGGTGCCCGGTTCCAGTTCTCCCGGACGAAAGCGTTTGTTGCCGTGGGCTGACATCCACTCCATTTGCCCCTGATAACCTTTCGCCAGCCACGCTTTCAGTTGTGCTTCTTCGGCGTGCAGATCCGTATCGGCAATACCGATTTGCTGGAAGCCGAGTTCGCGGCCCCATTGCTGGATTTGGGCTTTCAGTTGATTCAGGTCCATGACGTTTCGGGGCAACCGGCTCTCGTGCGTATAATGGCGGGAACTGTGTTGTGGCGCCCCCAGCCTAGAGGGCGCACGAAATAACGCGAAGGATAACAGGTGACTGAGCTACCTGCTGCTTTATACACCGCGGCACAAACCCGCGAATTGGATCGGCTGGCCATTGACGCCGGCACTCCGGGTGCCGACTTGATGGAGCGGGCCGGGCAGGCGGCGTTCGCTGCGCTCTGCGAGCGTTGGCCCCAGGCCAGTACGCTGGCCGTGCTATGCGGCGGCGGCAATAATGGCGGCGATGGTTATGTGGTAGCCCGCTTGGCCGCTGAGGCTGGCCTGCAGCCACAGATCTGGTTTACCGCCCCTCTGGATCAGCTCAAGGGCGATGCCCTGACCATGGCTCAGCGCTGTCAGGCGGCGGGGCTTCCCATGCAGCCGCTGTCGCTGGGTGCCTTGCCGCATAGCGCTGATTTGTTGGTGGATGCCCTGTTGGGCACCGGGCTAACAGGCGCGCTGCGAGATGAGGTGGCGGCTCTGCTGAAGGCACTGAACGCCTTGCCGATCCCAGTATTGGCGCTGGATATTCCCTCCGGGCTCAGTGCCGACAGCGGCATGCCTCTGGGCGCGGTGTTGCAGGCGCAGATGACGTGCACCTTTATTGGTCTTAAGCGTGGTCTGCTCACCGGCGAAGGGCCGGTACACGCCGGAGCGATACAATTTTTCGATTTGCAGGTAGAGCGAGGCGTGTACGCGCAGGTGCGGCCGGATTGCTTCAGCCCCGGCGCCGAGGCGCTATGGCATCGCCTGCCCCCCCGTCGCCTGGATGGCCATAAAGGCGATTACGGCCATGTGCTGGTCATTGGTGGCGACCACGGTTTTGCCGGGGCGCCTGTCATGAGCGCCCAAGCCGCGGCCCGTTGCGGGGCGGGTAAGGTCACGCTGATCACGCGCCCGGCCCATGTGTCAGCAGCCCTGATTCGCCAACCGGAAATCATGGTGCGTGGCGTGGATCAGCCGCAAGAGGCGGCTGCATTGATTGAGGCGGCCACGGTGATTGCCATAGGCCCCGGGTTGGGCCTCGATGCCTGGGGCCGGGCCTTGCTGGACGCGGCACTGGCGGCGGGCAAGCCGCTAGTGGTGGATGCGGATGCGCTGACCCTGATTGCCGGGCAAGCGGATATCGGCACGGCGGACTGGGTGCTCACCCCCGCACCCCGGCGAAGCGGGCCGGTTGTTGGCTGTGTCAGCCCGGGAGGTCCAGCAAGATCGTTTTGCTGCGCTGGAAAGCCTGACTGCCCGCTATGGCGGTACGGTGCTGCTCAAGGGGTTGGGCACTCTGGTGCAGGGCGAGCCCGCCGGCGTCGAAGGCTGGCCGGGCGCTGATTCGCGAGGGCAACCCGGGTATGGCTTCCGGCGGCATGGGCGATGTACTCACCGGGGTGATTGCTGCCCTGCGAGCCCAGGGCCTAAACAGTTACGATGCCGCCCGCTTCGGCGCCATGGTGCATGCCCGTGCGGCGGATCGTGGTGCGGCGGTGCGGGGTGAGCGGGGCTTGCTGGCCACTGACTTGCTGGATGAATTGCGCCAACAATTGAATCACGGGTTGCCGGAATGCGAATGACAGGAACAGGCGGGGCGTCAATGAGCCAGGAGGTTTACGATTTGCCGGATGAGGCAGCCACCCTGTCGCTGGGCGCTGAATTGGGCCACCGCCTGGCGGCGGGCGGCTGCGTTTATCTTGAAGGCGACCTGGGGGCGGGGAAAACCACCCCTGGTTCGCGGTATGCTCCGTGGCCTGGGGCATGAAGGGGCTGTAAAGAGCCCGACATACACCATTGTGGAACCCTACGAGATTGGCGGCGTCCATATCTATCACTTTGACCTGTATCGGCTGGCGGATCCGGAAGAGCTGGAGCTGATTGGCGTACGGGATTATTTCGATGGCAGCTCCTTGTGCCTGCTGGAGTGGCCAGAGCGGGGTGCCGGTGGTGCCAACGCCGGATTTGACCATTACACTGGCCGTGAATGGCCATGGACGAAAAGCGACCCTGGAATGGGTTGGTGACTAAACGCCTATGAAAAGACGCATGCACAATAAGAAAACGGTTTCGACCGTGTTATTCACTCTGGCTGTATTGTGCTGGGGCTCGCTGGCGTTTGCCCAGACCTCCATCGACTCCGTGCGCCTGCACCGGGCGCCGGATCACACCAGGATTGTATTCGACCTGCCCGCGCCGGTGGATCACAAGCTCGACAAGCTGGCCAACCCGGATCGCATTGTGCTTGATCTGCAGGAGGCGGCGCTGAATTTCGACGTAAAACGCTGGATTACGCCAGCAGCCCCATTGCCAACATCCGGGTGGGCAAGCACACGGACAAAACCCGGGTGGTGCTGGACATGAAAGAATCCGTGCGCACCCGCACCAATCTGCTCAAGCCCATTGAGCCTCACGGTTGGCGCCTGGTGGTGGACCTGTTCGACAAGGAACTGCAAACCACCGCCAAAGCGGACAAGCCCGAGCCGAAAGAGCAGGCTCAGCCCAAGGCGCAGCGGCTGATGATTGTGGCTATTGATGCGGGACACGGCGGGGAAGACCCTGGCGCCCGTGGACCCAGTGGCACCTATGAAAAGACTATCGTTCTGCAAATTGCCAAAAAGCTCGAAGCCAAGGTCAATGCCAAGGCCGGTATGCGGGCGGTGATGGTCCGCGATGGGATTATTACGTGCCGCTGGTGGAGCGCCGCAAGATCGCTCGGGAAAAGCACGGCGCGGATGTGTTCGTGTCCATCCACGCGGATGCTTTCACCGATGCCCGCGCCCATGGGGCCTCCGTGTTTGCCTTGTCTAATCGCGGCGCTACCAGTGCCCGCGCCCGCTATCTGGCCAAGATCGCCAACGAATCCGACCGCGTGGCCGGGGTGTATGAAGAAGAGGAAGACGACAGCTCGCTGTACAGCGTGCTGGCGGATTTGCAGATGAACGGGTCCATGGCTGGCAGCCTTTATCTTGGCCGGCAGGTGCTGCTGGAAATGGGGAAGGTGACTAAGCTGCACGGTGGCCGCGACAAGGTGGAGCAGGCCGGTTTCGCGGTGCTCAAAGAGCCGGAAATGGTGTCTATTCTGGTGGAAACCGGCTTTATCTCGAACCCCACCGAAGAGCGGAATCTGCGCTCCTCGGCGCACCAGACCAAGCTGGCCCGCTCGGTGCTGAATGGCATCGATGCCTATTTCGTAGCCACCCGGCGCCCAATAGCTGGTACGCCGCCCAGCGGCGCGAGCGGGGCGATGAGTATCGTATTCAGCCCGGTGATACACTGTCGGAAATCGCGCAACAATACAGTGTTTCCGAGCAGTCGATCCGTTCGGCCAATGGCATCAATGGCGACAGCATCAGGGTTGGCCAGGTGTTGAAAATTCCTCGTTCGTAATAATCCGCTGGCATGCAACACGCATCATGCCGGCACGCTAGATACCAAGCGTGCCGGGTGAGCGTTGTGTGGCGGAGCAGATAACTTTCTAAAGGATTTGTTTTGTCCAAGATTCAGCTGCTTGATTCCCGCCTTGCTAACCAGATTGCCGCTGGTGAAGTGGTTGAGCGCCCTGCGTCTGTGCTCAAGGAATTGCTGGAAAATGCGCTGGATGCAGGGTCAGAATCCATCAGCGTGGATGTGGAGCAGGGCGGGGTGAAGCTGGTGCGGGTGCGCGATAATGGCAACGGCATCGAACGTGACGACTTGCCGTTGGCCTTGTCTCGTCATGCCACCAGCAAGATTCGCGGCCTGGATGATCTGGAAGCCATCGGCACGCTTGGTTTTCGCGGCGAGGCGCTGGCGGCGATTAGCTCCGTGTCCCGGTTGAGCCTGGCCAGCAATGTGGAAGGCGAAGCCGAAGGCTGGCAGGTGACTGTGGAGGTCGCGATATGGCGCCTTCAGTGTCGCCGGCCGGCCACCCCGTGGCACCACCGTGACCATGCGCGACTTGTTTTTTAATACGCCAGCCCGGCGCCGCTTCCTGCGCACCGAAAAAACTGAATTCAATCATCTCGAAGAGGTATTCCGGCGCATTGCGCTGAGTGAATTCAATACCGCGTTTCGCCTTACCCACAACCAGAAAGTCATTCATCAGTTGCCCGCCGGGCTGGACGAGACCCTGCGTGCCGCGCGGGTGGCCAAGCTGTGTGGCAAGGGCTTTATGGAGCAGGCGGTGGCCGTGGATGTGGAGCGAGATGGCTTGCGCCTGCACGGCTGGATGGGGCTGCCCACCTTTTCCCGCTCCCAGGCCGACTTGCAGTATTTCTATGTGAATGGCCGGGTGATTCGCGACAAGGTAGTCAGCCACGGTGCGCCAGGCTTATGCGGATGTGCTCTACCACGGCCGTCATCCGGCCTATGTGCTGTTTCTGGAGTTGGACCCGGCCATGGTGGATGTGAACGTTCACCCCACCAAACACGAAGTGCGCTTTCGCGAGCAGCGCATGGTGCACGGCTTTCTTTATAGCTCCCTGCATCGTGCTATTGCCGGGGTGCGCCCGGGCCAGGAGCTGGCGGGTTCGGTGGTTGATGAAGGCGCGCCAGCCGTCGGTATGGACGCGGCCATGGCGCCAAGTCAGGGGAATATGTCGCTGTCTTCGCCAATGGGTGGAGGGATGTCGTCCCTGTCGCGCCCTGCCGGGCAGGCCTACCCGCCCGGCGGTGGCAGTGCGTTTGGTTATGGTCAGGGCCAGCGGCAGGCCGATGCCTATGGCGCCTTGGTGGGGCAGCAGGTCAGCGAGGCGGCGTCGTCGGTGATGCCGCCGGCCAGTGACAATGAAACCGTGCCGCCGCTAGGTTATGCGGTGGCGCAACTGCACGGCATCTTTATTCTGGCTGAGAACCAGCAGGGCATGGTGGTGGTGGATATGCATGCCGCCCACGAACGGATCACCTACGAGCGGCTCAAGCAGAGCTGGGCGGACGACAAGGTGCGTAGCCAACCGTTGCTGGTGCCTGTGTCGATGGCTGTGTCCTCCCGGGAAGCCGATTTTGCCGAGCAGCAGCCGGAGGTGTTTTCCCGGTTGGGCTTTGTGGTGCAGCGCGCTGGGCCGGAAACGCTTGTGGTGCGCGAAGTGCCTGCGTTGCTACGTCATGGTGACAGCGAGACCATGGTGCGCGATGTGCTGTCGGATTTGCTGGCCGAAGGCAGCAGTGAGCGCATTGCCCAGAAGCTGGATGAGCTGCTCTCCACCATGGCCTGCCACGGCAGTGTGCGGGCCAATCGCCGCCTGACCATCCCGGAAATGAATGCCCTGCTGCGCGACATGGAAGCGACCGAGCGCTCTGGCCAGTGCAATCATGGCCGCCCCACCTGGACCCAGATGAGCATCAAAGATCTGGACCGATTGTTCATGCGGGGGCAGTGATGAACGCCGGACGCGAGATGCCGGAGGCTCGACGCGAAACCGGCTCTGTCCGGCGTCAGACTTCCGGCGCCCTGCCTGTTTTGCTCCTCATGGGGCCCACCTGTTCCGGCAAAACCGCGTTGGCCATTGAGGCGGCGCAGTCCCTTCCTATTGAAATCATCAATGTGGACTCCGCATTGGTGTATCAGGGCTTGAATATCGGTGCGGCCCGCCCCACTGAAGAAGAATTGGCATTGGCGCCACATCGGTTGCTGGGGTTTCGTGATCTCACCGAGCCTTATTCCGCTGCCGATTTTCGCGCCGATGCGCTCCGCCATATCGAACAGATCCACGCCAATGGCAACTTGCCGTTGCTGGTGGGTGGAACAGTGCTGTATTTCAAAGCCCTGGTGGAGGGGTTGGCGCAGCTGCCGGAGGCGGATTCGACCGTGCGGGCAGAGATTGCAGCACTGGCTGATGAACAAGGCTGGCCTGCGGTGCACCAGGCGCTGGCCGAGGTGGATCCGGTGACGGCGGCGCGCCTCAAGCCCACGGACCGGCAAAGGTTACAGCGAGCGTTAGAGGTTTTTCGGCTTACGGGTCGACCGTTGGCCGCGTTTCATGCGGAGCATCATAAAACGGTCTCAATGAACGCGGATGGTTTAAGCCAGTTCAGCGGATTGCCGTATCCCGTGCTCAGCATGGCTCTGGCACCTCAAGATCGGGGCTGGCTGCATGAGCAGATCGCTCTGCGTTTTCGGGCCATGCTGGGCGCCGGTTTGTTGGCGGAAGTGGAAGGGCTACGGCAGCAGCCACAGCTGCATCCGGATTTACCCGGCATCCGGGCGGTGGGTTACCGCCAGGTGTGGGAATATCTGGACGGCCAGCATGACTACGACACCATGGTGGAGCGGGGCATTATTGCCACCCGCCAGCTGGCCAAACGTCAGTTCACCTGGTTGCGCAAATGGCCGGATCTGCAGTGGTTCGACAGTAATGATCTGTCACAGCGAAAGGCGCTGTTTGAGCGGCTTGCGAAGATCTGTAAATCTGTGTTTAGTTAGCCCAGAAAGCATGCGTTTTGGTTTATAATGTAATGACTGCATAGGTCAGCGATGTTGCTCGGGAATGGTGTCGCGGCCATGGATGGGTCGGGGCCCGGAACCTTTTGAGCCGGGTTGTTGACAAAAATTTGCCCGGTGGCGCACCGGGCGAAGGCAGTGGCCGTTTGGGACGGTTTCGCTGCTTTAGCGCGCTGATTGCCCGAAGTGTTGGGCACTACTTTTTACTGTTATTTCAAGGAGATCTGCCATGTCAAAGGGGCACTCGCTACAAGACCCTTTCCTGAACGCGCTGCGCAAGGAGCGTATTCCGGTATCTATTTTTCTGGTGAACGGAATAAAGCTGCAGGGGCAAATTGAGTCTTTTGACCAATATGTCGTGCTGCTGAAAAATGCAGTCAGCCAGATGGTATACAAGCACGCAATTTCTACCGTGGTACCGGCCCGCAACCCGCGCGCAACCGGTAACCCGGCTATGGCAGCAGGTGCAACGGGTGCGCCAGCCGCCGAAGAAGAGTACGGCAATCAGTAATACCGGTTGCTTTGCCTGATTCACACAGAGCCACCTTCGGGTGGCTCTGTGCGTTGTGCTGTGTGTAATGTATTTCCTGCCTTTCTATCTCCGTCCTGGTTTAAACTAGGGCGACCTGTCCCCATATCCGGATCCTATGGAATTATTTGATCGTACAGAGCAAACACGCACCGAAGCCGGCGAGAGGGCCATTCTGGTTCATCTGGAGCTGCCCGATGCCATGGGGCGTGAAGACCTGGACGAATTTCATCACCTGGTCACCTCCAGCGGCGTGCAACCGGTGGTCGAACCGGCAAGCGCGATCGCCCGGACCCGGCCCTGTTTATCGGCACCGGCAAAACCGACGAGCTGGCCGCCATGGTGGGGAGTACAAGGCCGACGTGGTGCTGTTTAACCATGCGCTCAGCCCTGGCCAGGAACGTAACCTGGAGCGGGTGGTGAAGTGCCGGGTGCTGGATCGCACCGGGCTGATCCTCGATATTTTCGCCCAGCGGGCGCGTACCCATGAGGGGCGCCTGCAGGTCGAGCTGGCACAGTTGCGCCACCTTCCCTCTCGCTTGGTGCGGGGGTGGACTCACCTGGAGCGACAGAAAGGTGGCATCGGCCTGCGTGGGCCAGGTGAAACCCAGCTGGAAACAGATCGGCGCTTGCTGCGCGACCGTATTCGCGGCATCGAAGCGCGCCTGGACAAGGTTCGTAAGCAGCGAGCTCAAGGTCGCCGGGCACGACAGCGCTCGGAGACCCCGCTGATTTCCTTGGTGGGCTACACTAATGCCGGGAAATCCACCCTGTTCAATGCCATTACCACCGGCGATGTCTATGTGGCGGACCAGCTGTTCGCCACCTGGACCCGACCCTGCGCAAGGTGAAGGTGCCGGGCGTGGGGCCAGCCATTCTGGCGGACACCGTGGGCTTTATTCGTCACCTGCCGCACCGGCTGGTGCAGGCATTCCGGGCGACCCTGGAAGAAACCGTCAACGCGACTCTGTTATTGCATGTAACCGACTGCAGTGCGGAAGAGCGTGACAGTAATGTGGCCGCGGTAGACGAAGTGCTGGAAGAGATCGGTGGCGACAAGCTGCCCGTGCTACATGTCTACAACAAGGTCGATAACCTGGACCAGGCGCCCCGGATTGAGCGTGATGAGCATGGCCAGCCCTGGCGCGTCTGGATTTCCGCGCAGATGGCTTCGATCTGTTGTTTGAGGCCATCGCGGAGCGGCTGGCGGCCGGCTGGGTGGATTGCTGGGTGCGGTTGCCTGCCTCTGCAGGGCGCCTGCGCGCGCTTGCACGAGGCCGGTGAGGTGCTGGAAGAGCAGACCGATACCGACGGCAGCATGTTGCTGCGCATCAATGTGAACCGGGTGCACTTTGAGCGCCTGCTTCGTGAACAAGGATTAAAAGAGGAAGAGCTGATAATTCCGGCCCCTGCGGTTGCAGGTGACGACACCCCTTCCTACAATTCAGAACGCTCGTCTAACGCGAGTCATCATTAGGCCGGAGCTCATTGGCTCTGGCGGACTGGAGATCTACATGGCGTGGAATGAACCCGGCGGCAACAAGCCGAAGGACCCTTGGGGTGGTGGTGGCGACCAGGGGCCGCCGGACCTGGATGAAGCCCTGAAAAACCTGAAAGACAAGATCAATAATGTTTTCGGCAGCAAAGGCGGTAAGTCCGGCGGTGGCGGAAGCAACAGTGGCGGCGGTTCGCCTTGGCCGGTACTGATTATCGCGCTGGCGATTGTGGCCATTGGTTACGGGCTGGTGGGTTTTTTCCAGGTGGATCAGCGTGAACGTGCTGTGGTGCTGCGTTTCGGTAAATTCGATCGCATCGTGGAGCCGGGCCTGAACTGGCGGGCACCGATCTTTGAGCAGTACGAGAAGGTGGACGTGGGGCAAAATCGTCGCTACGAGATCACCGAAGAAATGCTGACCAAGGACACCAATATCGTCAGTGTGACCATGCAGGTGCAATACCAGGTGCTTGATCCGCGCCCGTTCCTGCTAAAAGTGGCCCAGTCAGAAGTGGTTCTTCAGCATGCCACCAGCTCGGCGTTGCGTCATGTGGTGGGCTCGTCCTCCATGGATGATGTGCTTAAGGATAACCGCGAAGCGATCCGTGTGCAGGTGCGCGAGCGCCTGGATGATTACCTGAACCGTTACGATACCGGCTTGGTGCTGCGCCAGGTGGTGCTGGATAAAACCGAAGCGCCAGATGCGGTTCGTGATGCCTTTGATGATGTGTCCAAGGCTAAGGAAGACGAAGATCGCTTCAAGAAAGAAGCCGAAGCGTACAGTAATTCGGTGATTCCCCAGGCGCGTGGTGAAGCCCAGCGTATTGAGGAAGAGGCTTTGCCTACAAGCAGCAGGTGATTGACGAAGCCAAGGGTGATGCCAATCGCTTTACCGATCTGCTTGCCGAGTATCATAAGGCGCCGGATGTGACCCGCGAACGGCTCTACCTGGAAACCATGACCCCAGGTGTTCAGTAACACCAGCAAAGTGCTGGTGGACGTGAACAAGGGCGACAGCCTGATTTACTTGCCGTTGGACAAGTTGATGAAGAACCAGGATGGCAAGGCCAAGGCATCGAGCCAAAACGCGGCGCCTTCCGGTTCGACCTCAAGTGCCGGCGCGGATGATGGTGGCAGTGGTCGCAATGCCGGCCGCAGCCTGTACAACAACCGCAACCAGGAGCTGCGCTAATGAATAATCGTGGATGGATGGCGCTGCTGGCCTTGGGTGTGCTGGCGTTATTGGCGCTGGATTCCTTTTTCATCGTGAATCAGAAAGAAAAGGCGGTACTGAAACAGTTCAGCCGGATCGACAAGACAGACATTGAGCCGGGCTTGTACTTTAAGTGGCCGCTGGTGGAAGAAGTGGTGAAGGTGGACGGGCGCGCACTCGTTTATGACGTGCGCACCCAGTCATTCCTGACCGCCGAGAAGAAACTGCTCAACGTGGATGCGTTTGTGATTTGGCGTATCAGCAATGTGCAGCGTTATATCGTCAGCGTGGGCGGCGGTTCTTCTGATCCTCAGGTGATGGAACGCCGCGCCCGTGAGTTGTTGGACCCTCGCATCAACGAGGGGCTGCGTAACGAGTTTGCTTCGCGCACCGTATTCCAGGTTGTGGCCGGCGAGAGCGACGTGGAAAAAGTGGAAGGTGACACGGCGATTCTTCGCGACCCGACTACAGGCGAAAACTGTAGAAGTGCCGACCGATCAGTTGGATGAATCGGTACTGCGTGAGGCTAAAGCCGGTAAGGAAGACGGTGAGTCACCGGCCGCCAGCGTGGCGAACGATCAGCGTGAAGCGCTGATGGATCAAGTGCGCGAAGAGGTGGTGAACAAGTCTACCTTGGAAGATTTGGGCATCGAAGTGGTGGATATTCGCGTCAAGCAGGTGGACTGGCCGGAGCAGGTCCGTGGCCGGGTCTTTGACCGGATGCGGGCGGAACGCCAGCGTGATGCGGCGGCGCACCGTTCCCAGGGCCGTGAGGAAGCGGAGAAAATTCGCGCCTCGGCAGATCGTCAGCGCACGGAAACCCTGGCTGAGTCTTACCGCAAGGCGCAAAGCTCACGGGGTGAAGGTGATGCAGAGGCTGCCGCGATCTATGCGAAAGCCTACAATCAGGATAAGGAATTCTTCCGTTTTTATCGCAGCCTGCGGGCCTATACGGAGAGTTTCGACCAGCCTGAAGACGTGCTGATTCTGGAGCCGGACAGTGATTTCTTCCGGTATCTGAAGGGGGCTAAGGGCACGCCCTGACAGAGGCTCTTGCCGTTCGTCGTAAAAAACCCGCCGCTGGCGGGTTTTTTATTGGGTGTAAGCTTTTGCTTACACGGCTGTAAGCCTTTGATTGCACGGTTTGGCGAACAATTTGGCTCGATGGTGCCATTTCTTCTTTGTAATCTTTTACATTTCGTTCACACAAAGCTGCTTTTTGTGCAAAATGCGCACGTTGTCACAAAGAATTACATATAAAGCTCTTTGATGGGATCTTCGTCACAAAAATATTTTCATATAGGGTATATCGCACGCGCGACATGTTGAGTGAAAGCCGGGTGACCCTGGCCGATACCGGGAATGTTACTGATGAAACTGCTTTTTCGGCTTTGATGCTCGTGATGTCCGTTGTTGTCTGGGCGGATGCACCGTTGTCCAGCCAGATGGAGTCTTATCTGGTTACCAGCAAAGATGGCAAGGAAGTGGTGGAGGAAGCCGAGCAGGCCAGCCCGGGGTATTGTCGAATACCGCCTGACCTATACCAATAACGGCGACCAGCCACTTTCCGGTCTGATCATTACCGGCCCGATTCCGGCCAATACCGTTTATCTTGAAAACAGTGCTGCCACTCAGGTGAACGCCGATTTCACCGTCAGCATTGATAACGGCGACAGCTTCCAGGCTGAGCCGATCACCAAAACAATCACTGGCGAAAATGGCCAGTCCAAGAACGTCGAGGTTTCTCCCAGCGACTACACCCAGGTGCGTTGGCAGCCGAAAGGCAGCCTGCAACCTGACCAGGTGCAGGAATATCGCTATCGGGTGACGGTGCAGTAGCTCCGGGAGAAACCGACGCGGGGTCGCAAGATCCCGGGAAGTCTTGTGCGAGCGGCTTGATCGTCAGCGATCGGCCGCATGGGGAGGGGCGGACCGCTCGTGAATAACGAGGGGCCGCTCTCGCAAGGCTTTCGAAACCGAGGGTAATCCAAAACACAATCCATTTAAGGAATGAAGCCATGAAACATGCCTTCAATAAGGGCGTGTTGTCTTCGAAAATGGCCGCATCCCTTGTGTCTGGGGGTCTATTGTTTGCCGCAGGGCAAGCGTGGGCGCTGACTGACGCAGGGACGGACATCAAGAACAAGGCAACCGTTACCTATGAAGATAAACGGCAACAGCTACTCGGCCCAGTCCAATGAGGCGGTGGTTACCGTTGCTGAAGTCTATGCAGGTACGTTGGAAAATGACGGCTACAAATCCGGCGCGCCGGGCGAAACCGTTTACTTCAGCCACACTCTGAAAAACACCGGTAATGCCACCGATACCTTCACCCTGGACGGACTGAATGGTGCCGGTGCAGCGGGCAGCTATCAGGTGTTTATCGACGCCAACGGCAATGGTCAGCCTGATGCCGGTGAAAGCGCCGCCACGTCTGTGAGCGTTGATGCTGGTGACCAGGTCGAGCTGATCCTGGCCGTACCGGTTCCATCCGGAACTGCAGCGGGCGCCACCATCGATGGCACCTTGCTGGTGCGTTCGACCCGGGGCGATGGCAGCTTCGACGCCAGTGACGGAGGCCTGGTACAGGATATCGGCACCAACGGCGATGCTGGCACCTATGATTCTGACGGTGTTAACGGCGCAGACGGTAACGATACCAACAGCGACCAGGTGACAGTGACCACCGATGCTGTGCTGGTAACCACCAAGGCGGCGTCCGTTGATCTGACTGCCAACACCATTACCTACACCCTGACGGTGAAGAACAACGGTGGCCGTGCGGCAACCGCGGTATCTACGATGCGGTGCCGGCCAATGCCACCTTCGTGGATATCACCACGGTGAATGGTCTGCTGGCCTCCAATGGTGACACCTACGAAGACAATACCGGTACGGACCAGAATATCCCGGCGGATGCGACCACCATGTACACGCCGGCAGCTCTGGCCTCTATTGATGAGCCTGCGGGTGTGGACCTGGACGGCGATGGCACCAGCGGTGAAACCGGTATCCCCGGTATTCAGCTGACCGATGCCAGCCTGGGCGTGAACACTACCGTGTCTGTGGTGTATACCGTCAGCTTTGATCCGGCTGCTGCTGCAGGTACCGAGATCAAGAACACCTTTGCCGCCCAGGGCGACCTGGATGGTGATAACACGCCGGATACCCCGGTGACTTCCAACACGGTAACGACCGTTATCGGTCAGACCTATGCCGTGGATGCGGACGATACCGAAATCGCGCCCGATACCACCAATGATGACGTGTTCAATGTTGCCAGCGCCGCCAGCGGTGCCGTGGTGGACTTCAAGCACACCATCACCAACAACGGTAACGGCGACGATGTGTTTGAACTGAGCGTGGATACTGCGGGCAGCACTTTCCCCGCGGGCACCACCTTACAGCTTCTGGAATGCGGCTGGCACAGTGCAAATCACCGATACCAATGGCGATGGCAACCCGGATACCGGTTCCCTGGCGCCAGGTGCAGCGAATGCGCTGAATATTACCGTGAAAGCGGATCTGCCGGCGTCGGCCAGTGGTGCAGGCCCCTATGCCTATACGCTCACTGCCACGTCTGCTGGCGACAATAACCAAAGTGATGACACCCAGGGTGTGCTCGCGACCATTAATGCGGCCGCTGTGGATCTTGCCAACAGCGCAACGGCAACCGGCTTGGGTGACAGTGCAGTGGATGCGGATGCCAACACCGGTACACCCACCACCACTAATTCAGCTGCGGCCGGTGCAACCACCAGCTTCAGCCTGTTTGTCGCCAATGAATCCGGTAACCCGCAGTCCTATACGTTGGGTTCCACACTGCCTTCCGGCTGGACGGTGGTATTCAAGGAAGTGGGTATCGACAACGACGGCAATGGCACCCTGGATAACACCGCCGATGCCGGCTCCGTGGTAACGGCCACCCCGAACCTGCCTGCCTGACAGCGCGGTTTACCACTACACCGCAGAAGTAAAAGTGTCTTCCAACGTGGCTCAGGCCGAAGCGGACTACACCGGCGGTGATGCGGTTAATACCAACGACAGCGACGGTGATTATCCGGTGACCTTCACCGTGACCTCCGCCTCTGACAGCAACATCAACGACTCCAAACTGGATGCAGTAGACGTTGTTGCCAACCGTGATATCAGCATCACTCCTGACGGTGCCAACCAGGTACAGCCAGGCGGTAATGTGGACTACCCGCACGTGCTTTCCAACGACGGTAACTCCACCGAAACCGTTGAGTTGAGTGCTGCAAATTCCAATGCGCCGGACTGGACCAACACCACCCAGCTGTATGTGGACACCAACAACGACGGTACCCCCGATGCTTACCGTGAGCTGAGCCAGATCGCCGCTCTGGCCACTGCTGGCCAACTGTGGGTGCGTGATCAGGCGGGCAACCCGGTGCAAATCGGTGTGGCGGATGCAGACGGTGATAACGCGCCGGAGCTGACGCTGGAAGCGGGTGAGAAAGTGGAGCTGCAGGTCACTGTGTTCGCGCCGGCCAATGCGCCGCAGGGTACCCAGGACACCCTGACCCTGTCTGCCATCAATGAAGACAATGCTGCTGGTGCCGATGCGTCTGCCACCGCCAGCGACCTGACTGAAGTGATTCTCGGCCAGGTACGTCTGAACAAGACGGCCGGTGTGGACGCGGATTGTAGCTGTAACGATGCCTCTCCGACCTGGACGGCAGACACAGGTTCTGCTGCTATCCAAACCACGAAGGTCGAGCCGGACCAGTGTGTGATCTGGAGCCTGACGGCAACCAACGAAGGTGCGGCTACGGCGAAGAACGTGACCATCACCGATGAAACCACCCCGTACACCTCTTTCCTGGCCGCCAAAGATTCTGTGCGTGCCTCGGACAACAACTACGGTGGCCAACTCTGGCACTGACCCAGAGGTGAAATGGCTCGTGGGTGATCTATCAGCAGGTGATAACGCCAATGCACAGTTCTGTGTGCAAGTGAACTAAGCAAGCCCCTCCCGGGCTCTTCCTCTTCCCCTGTGCGGGGAAGGGGGAGAGCTTTCTCAGGCGCTGTGCGCAACGCCTGAGAAAGCTCTAAAAAACATGGCCGCCGGGGCGGTCAAAAAGGTGCTCAAGCACCGCATGGGAACGACAGGAAATCGTGAATTGAACCGGATCGGGGTTTGGACAATCAGCGTAATGACGCTGCTGGCAATTGCCAGCGGCGCCATTGCGGCTGCCACCTCGGCCGGTACCGTTCTGCGTAATCAGGCCCAGGTCCGCTACCTGAACCCGCTCACCGGGCAGGTGGTCACGCAGAACTCCAATGTGTCCCAGCTTGTTGTGGCGCCATACCGTGATGTGCTGCTGGGTAACAGCAATGCGTTGACGGTGGCCGCCGGCCAGCGCGTTAACCTGCCCCATGTGGTAACCAATACTGGCAACGTGGACGACAACTACAGCCTGACGGCGGTGAACAGTGCCGGCGATGACGGTGACCTGCTGAACTTGCGTCTGTATGAAGATGTGAACGGCAATGGTGTGGTCGATGCCGGTGAACGGAAATTACCGCGCCGGTGAGCTTGCCTGCCGGCGCGTCACTGTCCCTCGTGGTGGCTGGCACGGTGGCGTCCGGGCAAGGTCAGAATGATGTGCTGAGAGCGTCGGTACTGGCCGAGTCACAAACGGATGTTGATGTGTCCGACTCCCGGCAAGAATACCGTCACGGTGGCCTCCGGTGCCTTCCTGAATCTGACCAAGTCGAGCAGCCAGAGCTGTGATAACCCTGCCCAGGAAGGGCAATCGCTGGACTACAGTATCAGCTATACCAATACCGGCAGCAGCGCCCCGGCAGAACGACGTTTCCTGATCAGCGGCCAGGCGGAACAGGGCGTTATGCTGGAAGATGCCTTGCCGGCCAATGTGCAGTTACGTCCGGGCAGTGCCACCGGTATTTCGCCGATTCAGTCGATCGCTGTGGTGCACCGCGCCGGGGATGCGGATGATGAATGGATTCGCTTTGATCAGTGGTCGCCGTCCACGCCGGTGGACCGCTTCGGTGTTCTGGTTCCCGCCTCGGCCATGGAATCCAACGAGTCCGGCGGCTTTACGTTCGGTGTGCAGGTTGGCACCGGCTTGACCAACAATACGCGGATTTACAACCAGGCGGTTGTTGATACCGATGGTGATGGCTCGGACGATTTTTCCAGTAATATCGTATGCAACACCCTGGCGGGTTCGGCTCGCCCGACGCTGGTGTTTGAACGCCCCACGCCGCAGGTATCCGGTTCCGGGCAGGCGCCACGACACGGCGAAGACAGTGATTTTCAGCTGGCAGATATGTATGCACTGTTGCCCGCGGACAACAATCAAGTGCTCACCGACGGTGTCTACCTGCGGCTGAACGCCTCGCAGCTCAACCTGTCCCCGGCCCGGCGGGACTTTCTGGAGCGTACCCCTTCTGGCAAGCGTCTTCTCACGGTGAGCGTGGAGTCGGCCCTGACCGGTGACACCCTGCGCGTTGTCATGCGCGAGACGGCGCCGGACTCCGGTGTTTCGCAGTATTCGCCCGTTTGTTCTCAGCGATGGTGAAAACGGTTATGGCCGTCAGTGCCCCTCCACCGCGAGCACGGCCCAGGCGCAGGCATTCGATGGTAATACCACCACAAGTCAGGTATTGGATGAAGCGTGTGCGCTGCGCAGCGAAGCTCGCGATACACTGACCGCCCGGTTCCAGATGCCGATTTATGGCCCCACGGGCAACGTGGAGCGTTACGAAGTGGTCTCCGATGTGGCGGCGGTGGATCCGGCCGGGACCGTCTTTGATTCCAGCAACGGTAACCCGGTGGGCGGCGCGCAGGTGATCCTGTACCAATCCCGGCAAACGTTATCCGCCAGTGGCGCGGGCAGTTGTGCCGACCTGGCGCAAAGCGCCTATGAAGTCGGCACAGACCCTTTCACCGGAGAAAGCCTGGACGGCGAAAACACCAACACGGTCAACGTGGATAACACCTCGGTGCTGGGCGATTACCAGTACCCCTTCGCCACCCGGGTCACTGCTATTACCTGGATGTGCTGCCGCCGCCGGGTTACACCTTCCGTCAGAGGTGTCGGCTGCAGCGGGCAGCTTCTATTCGGATGTGAATGACAGCGCCTACGGCCTGGAAGGTTACCAGGCGCCGGTGGGCCGCAAAGCCGCGCGGGTGGCGGGTAGTAACAACGGCGCGTTCCTGCTGGGCACCTCCAATGTGTTTGTGAACATCCCGCTGGATCCGAGCGCCAATACCGCTGCCGGGATTCTGGTGCTGGACAAGAATGTGGAGAAGGACAGTGCCGCCGTGGGTGATGTGTTGGCCTACAGCATCAACCTGACCAACAATCACACGGATGCGCTTTACGCCGGCAGAATTATCGATCAGCTGCCCTATGGCTTTCGCTATATCAATGACAGCGCCTGGCTGGACGTGGGCGGGCAGCGTGTCGAAATGCCGGACCCGGCGGGCCGCCCCGGACCGCAGCTGACCTTCCGCCTGGAGCGCGAGCGTAGCAATGGCTCCGTGGTGGCGCTGCCGCTGCAGGCCGGTGAAACGGTGACACTGCACTACGGTTTGCGGTTGTCGGCGGGCGCGGTGGACAGCGATGGCATCAACCGGGCCACGGCCCAGGCCAACACGGCCTCCGGGTTTACCTACCGTTCCAACCAGGACGAAGCCGAAGTCGAGATCCGCAACGAAGGCGTGCTGTCCGACAAGGCCATGCTGTTCGGTAAAGTCTATGTGGATGCTGACTGTAATAACCTGCAGAACGATGGCGAGTGGCCCATTGGTGGCGTGAAGCTGTATCTGCAGGACGGCACCTGGGTAATTACCGACGAGAACGGCCAGTACAGTGTCTACGGCCTGAACCCGGGGTTGCATACCATCAAGGTGGATCCGTTGACCTTGCCGGCCGGCGTCAAACTCAAGCCCATCGACAACCGTCATGCGGCGGACCCGGAAAGCCGGTTTGTAGATTGCGTTCCGGTGAATACCACCGTGCGGATTTTGCCGCCATTTGCCCCACTGGCGATGACGCGAAAGCGCTGGCGGAACAGCTCAAGGCCCGCAACGCCTCCATGAACGGTGACTGGATGCTGGATGAAGCGGCGCGCTTTGATCCCCTGCGTCAGCAAACCATCAATCCGATGTTGCGTCAGGCCGACGGCAGCGGCGATTTGGGCAGCGGTGTCTATACCCAGACCGGGGATGACGGACTCACCGATGCCTGGGAAAAAGTTTCCCAGTCCCAGGGCGAGAAAACCGACACGGCAGCGGTGCTGCCGGCCAACCCGGAAGCCACCATGCAGAACACCAAGGAAGTGGCTGCCAGCATTACCCGCGAGCAGGCGGAGCAGGGTGCCTGGTTGTGGCCGCGTGGCGGCGTGAGCCGTGATGGCCGTTTCCAGGTGGTGGTGCGTGCCGGCGTGGATCCGGTTCTGAGCGTGAATGGCAAGGCAGTGGCCAAGGCGCAACTGGGTGAGCAGGTCGTCAACAAGCGTGAGCGTGCCCAGGTCGTCACCTGGTATGGCGTCGCCCTGGATGAAGGGGAAAACACGCTGACAGTCAGCACCCGCGACATGTTTGGCAACGAGCGGGTGATGGCAGAAAAACCGTGGTGCGCCCGGCGGCGCCGCAGTCCATCACCCTGGAAACGGAATCCGATACGCTGCCGGCGGACGGTGGGCGCTCAACCCTGGGCGTGCGCATTCGTCTCAATGATGCCAAAGGCAACCCGGCGCTGGGCAGCCACTTTGTGACACTGGAAACCGATCGGGGCCAGTGGCTGGAAGACGATCTGCAAAGTGGCACGCCGGGCCACCAGATCAAACTGGTGGACGGCGTGGCGCTGGCGCACCTGCGCAGCACGGAATACACCGGTCCGGTGAGCCTGAGTGCCACCCTGGATCGTTTTAGAGACAGTATCCAGATTGAGCAAATCGCCCCTTTGCGGCCTTTGCTCGCCACCGGTTTTTTACAGGTGCAAAGCCGCGCCGGTGGCTTGCGTGACAACGGCAATGCTCCCACGGATGTGGCCGACGAATTTGAAGACGGCGTGGATGGCCGGGCTGCCGTGTTTATGAAAGGTCAGGTCCGCGGCGATGCCCACCTGACCCTGGCCTATGACACCGACAAGGATCTGGACACCGAAGACGAAGTGCGCCGTGATCTGAACCCGCAGATTACTACCCGATCCCCGGCGATGCGTCTGTGCGTGGCTACGATGCCCGCAGCCGCAGCAAGCTGTATGCGAAACTGGAAAAGGACCGCAGCAGCATCATGTGGGGGGATTATCTCACCGACCCGCAGAATGACTTCTACGATCTGGGCCGTACCCAGCGCACCCTGACCGGGTTGAATGGCGTCTACGATAACGGTCGTGCCCGCTTCCAGGTGTTCGCTGCTCGCCCGGACATGGAGCAAGTGACCGAAGAGCTGCCGGGTAACGGTACCGCGCTGTTGTTCACCTTGAGCAATGATCCGGCCCGTGACAGCGAGACCGTGGAAATCATTGTGCGTGACCGCAACAACCGGGGCCTGGTCATCGAAACTACACCGTTGACCCGCTACGTGGATTACTCGGTGAATTATTTCACCGGTGATATTCGCTTCCACGATGTGGTCCCCACGGTGGATGCCAACCTGAACCCGGTGTTCGTCCGCGTGAGCTATAACGTGGAAGGCGATGCCGAGGAATACAATGTTCTCGGCGCGCGCCTGAACTACGACCTGACCGATCAGCTGCAGCTGGGCGTTAGCCGCACCCAGGATGACCATGAAACCGAAGGTTTCGACCTGACCAGCGTTTCCGCGCAATACAAGCTGGACGAAAACACCCGCATCAATGTGTCTTCCGGCTCCATGGCCCATGAAAACAATGACCCGGAAGGGCGCGCCTACAGCATTAATGGTGAGCGTTTGTGGGTGGATGGTTCGCGTACCGAGTTGCGCTGGGCGCGCGCGGAGGCCGGGTTTGATAACCCGTCGGCGGGTATCAGTGCCGCCCGTGAAGAAATGCGTTTGGGGCACGAGCAGATGCTGGCCCGGGATTTCTCCGTGGAAGTGGAAGGCATCCGTTCCAAGCAGCTGGACGGGACGGAAGAGCAGAACAGCCTGGGCGTGATCGGCGAAAAACGTATCGGTGCCACCGCCCTGCGCGGCGGGTTGCGCGGTATCGAGCAGAAGGATGGCCAGGGCAGTGAAGATTTCGGCACCTATATTCTCGGCGCTGACCGGGGCTTCAATTTGCTGGGCAAGCCTTTCCAGATTGGCGCGGAATACGAGCAGGCTTTCAACGATACCAGCCGCCGCCGTATCGCGGCCGATGCGGACATGCAGCTCACCGAAAAACCAGCCTTTACAGCCGTTACGAAATCATCAATAGCCTGAATGGCATCAATACGCTGGACGATGATGTGGAAACGCAGCAATTCACCACCGGTGTGCGTTCCGCAGTCACCCGTAATACGGATGTGTATTCCGAGTACCGTTTGCGCGGTGCCGTGGATGGCCGTGATGTGGCCGCGGCGAATGGCGTGAAGTCCGATATTGAAATTGAGCCGGACTTACCGTGTCACCGTCCATGGAGTGGATCAGACACTGGACGGACAGACCAATCAGGACGCCACCGCTTGTCCGTGGGCGCAGAAGACAAACGCAATGAAAACCGCCGGACCCTGGGCCGGGTGGAAACCCGCTTTGGCGATGATCGCGAGTACTACGGTTTGAGTGCGGCCAATATCTGGCGAGTCAATACCGACTGGTCTGCGGTGGTGCGTGATGACCTGCGACTGCAGTACTTCGATACCGAAGCCAAGGAAGGCGACAACATCGTCACCCTGGGCATGGCACGCCGCCCGCGCCGGGATAACCGTCACCACATGCTGTTCATGTACAAATGGAAAGAAGAGTGGGGCGGCAGCGCAGGCAGTGATCGCACTGTGCACCTGTTCTCCACTCACCATAACTATCAGGCCCATGACAACTGGATTTTCTCCGGCCGACTGGGCGCCAAATGGCAACAAACCGAGCTGGGCAATCTGGATGTGGAATCGGATGCTTACGTGGCGGATGGCCGGATTATCTGGGATATCACCCGCCGTTTTGATCTGGATCTGCATGGTGGTGCGATTACCACGGAAGGCGTTAAAGAGCGCCGTTACAGCTACGGCTTTACCGTTAATGCCCTGGTGCGCCGTAATCTTCGCATGGGTGTGGGCTATAACTTTACCGGCTTCCGTGACGATGACCTGGACCCGGAAGGCTATAACGCGGAAGGCGTGTTTGTTGGACTGGAATACAAATTCGATGAAGATGACCTGAGCTGGCTGGGCAGTAAAGCCGCCGGGCAGCGCAGTTATCTGGGAGATGCGCGATGAACATGATGAAAGCGCTGTTGGCCTTTCTGATGCTGGCAAGCATGGCGGGTTGCGCCAGCACTGAATCACTGTATGCACAGTATGATGAACTGTGCCCGGTAGAGGCTCAGGTCACGAGCACCGGCTTGGTGACGGTCACCGGTATTGCCTCCGGTGGTGCAGGGCTGGTAGCCGGCGAAAGCCGCACCCAGGTCTGGGAGCCGGCGGTGTATTTGGGTTTTGATAATGACGCGCTGGCAGAGGCGCAAGTGCGTCGGCTGGAAAGCAATCTGGCGGTGCTGAAACAGTATCCAACCCTGCAGGTAAGCGTGCAGGCCTTCACCGATGAGAAGGGTGCTGCTAGCTACAACCAGAAACTGGCGGCTCGTCGTCTGGATCAGGTTGTGCAGTACCTGCGTGATGCCGGTATTAGCAATGGCCGCATCAAGCGGTCGCACTGGGCGAAGAGTTGCCATTCTGCCGGATGCCAATAGTGAACAACGGGTGATCAACCGTCGTGTTGAATTGATGCCGCTGGATGCACAGGGGCGCCCGCTGGTCATGCGGGCTGACTTTGCCCGCAGTGGTGGCGATGAATTTGTGCCGCCGGCGCCAGTGAAGTAAAGGGGAGTTGGGGTGAAGACACTGCAACGTACAGGGCTGATGGTGTTGCTGATGCTGGCGGGTAGTGTGCATGCCGCCACGCCTGCGGCAGGCACCGTGATCAAAAACCAGGCATCGGCCAGTTACCGGGCGTGTTTGGATGATGGCTGTACGGAGCAGGCGGAAGCACAGCGAGTTACTTCCAACTTGGTGCAGACGTTGGTGCAGAACGTCCCAGGCATTGAACTGGTCAGTGATCAGGGCAAGCCAGCACTGCCAGGCGGGCCGGTGTATTTCTCCCATGTATTGACCAATACCGGTAATGGGCGCGACCAGTATCAGTTGTGTATTACCAATGTGGATAGCGACATTGATGCCTGGGCCGTTTACGCCGATGGCAACGGCGATGGCCAACCCGATGCGGGTGGTGCCTTGTTCACCCAGACAGACGCGGATGGCTGCTGGGATAACCTGACCCCGGAGATGATTTCCGGTGAAACCTTTCCATTGGTGGTGGAAGCCGAATTATCCACGGGAACCGTGCCGGGCCAGCAGCCGTCATTGCAGGTCCGTGCGCGTAGCAATAGCGATAACTCGTTGCAGGCCATCAATACGGATGAAGCGGATGTCATCGATGGCCCGGTGATTGAAGTGGTCAAGTCATTGAGCCAACGTGAAGGCCGCTCCCCGGATGGGCCGATCACCGTGACCCTGAATACCGTAACCCGTCGGATCAGACGGCCACGGATATCATTATTGAAGATGTGCTGCCCACCGTTTCCGTGGTGGGGTGTCAGCAGGCATGAGCTATGTGCCGGATTCCGCCCGCTGGACGTTTACCGGCAACACGCCGCTCTCCGACGACGGCGATGATGGCAACCAGGGGAATGCCCCCAACCTGATCCGTTATTGTGCCTACGATACGGATGCCGCCGAACCGGATTGTCATGACAGGGTGAAAGCGGTCGTCGCGCAGTTACCCCCCGGTGGTGTCGGCACCCTCACGTTCGAGGTCACCCTGGATGCGGGCTTGAGTGCCGGCGACCGGGTGCGCAATACCGGCCGTTTCCGCTATTCCAACGCAGCCGGCGATACCGACTTCGGCACGCCGTCTCCGTTCAGTACCAATGCCGTGAGTTACTTGATTATCGACCGGGCATTGGCGCCGGCGGTGGTGGCTAACAACAGTGAAAACGATAGCGTTACCGGTAGCGATGACGTGAGCGATACCGGTAACCGTGTTGAGGCGGCCAGTGCAGGGCAGGGTGGCTCCGTGCTTTTCAATAACGTGATCTGGAATACCGGTGACGGTGAAGACCGTTTCGATATCACCATCGACGCCGCCAACGACCGTTCCGGGGCGGCACTAAGCGATCCCTTCCCCCAGGGTACCGTCTTCCAGTTACTCAAGCTGATGGTGCGACGCCGTTGGTGGATACCGATGGCAACGGGGTGCCTGATACCGGCCCGATCCCGCTGGTGGATCAAGGTGGCCAATGTCCGGCCCGTTTGTCCGCGATGCCGGTAATGGTGTGTGCGGCGTGCGCGTTGTCCTGCAGGCCATCCTGCCGCCCAATGCACTGGGTGGGCCCTTCCAGGTCACCAAGGTTGCCAGTTCAGTCACCGATCCCCAGGTGCGCAATGCGGTGACCGATACGCTCATCAGCATTGCCACCAACAGTGTGGACCTGACCAACGATCAGCCGGTTAACGGCAACGCACCGGGTGAAGGCCCAGGGCCGGAAACGACGCCGGTGCGCAGTTTGTCTGTGGCGCCGGAAACCATGGCACCTTTATGCTGTTCGTGAATAACACTGGCCCGCGGCAGGACAGCTACGACCTGCACGCCAGCAACAGCAATTTCAATCCGGGCAATTGCCCGCGGGGTGGGCGGTGACGTTTTACCGTGACGGTGGCTCCGGTGACTGCAGTGCCAATGGCGTTGCCATTACCAATACCGGGCTGGTGCCGGCGGGTAGCCAGCGGCTGGTGTGTGCCCAGGTCACGGTGCCGGAATCGGCCAGCGGCGGCGATAGCTTGCCGCTGTATCTGCGTGCCTTGTCGCCGACCAGCAATGCCGGCGATATCAAGCTGGATCAGGTGGTCGTGGTGGCCGGCCCGGCACTGTCCCTGCAACCGGACCAGACCGGGCAAGTGGCGCCGGGCAGCAGCGTGCTCTACAGCCATCAGCTCACCAACACCGGTAATGTGGAGTTGACCAATGTCCTGCTCAGCGGCGCCCCTGACAGCGCCAGTGACAATGGTTGGTCGGTTACCCTCTATGAAGACAGCAACGGCAATGGCCAATGGGATACGGCGGATACCCTGATTACCGATGGCACTCCCCTGCAGACCGTCGGGGCGGATGGTGTCCTTGCCGTGGGTGAGAGCCTGTCCGTGTTTGCCCGGGTGTTTGCCCCGGCCACGGCGAGTTATGGGATTACCAACCTGAAGACGCTCACCGTCACGGCCCAGGGCGCCGGGCAGACGGTGACAGACACCGCGACGGATTCCACCACCACCAGTAATACCGATGTGGCGGTGACCAAGGAGCAGGCGCTGGATGCGGATTGTGATGGTGTCCCCGATGGTCCGGGCAGCTGTACCGCCGATGGTTGTTTCGTCTATACCCGTTTCACCGCGGCACCCGGTGAGCAGTGCGTGATCTATCGTCTGACGGCGGCCAATACCGGGGCGCAAAGCATGTATGAAGTGACCATTAATGATCGCACCCAGCCGTTCACAACCCTGCTGTCTGCTGCCACACGTTGCCAGCTTCCTTCGGGGATTGCAGTGCTGATGTGGCTGCACCAGCCGATGCGGTAGCGGTGATGTCGGTGAATGTGGGTGAATTAAAAGCGGGCGAAGCTGCCGTTCTTATTTTCGGGTTACGGGTGGAGTAAAACGATGCAGACAACCGGACCGAAAAAGAATAAAGGCAAGCTGGTTGCAGGGCTGCTGGCGGTGCAGGCTTTGATTGTCATGCTTTTTGTCGGCCTGTGCCTGGTGAGTGGGACAGCAGACGCGATCAGTTTGCCGCTGAATGGTTCGCGGACAATCATTAGCGGCAGTGACTGTTCTCAGGCGACATACCGGTTTGGCACATCCGCAAGTTACGACGGTCAGCCGCTGGATGTTCTGGTTCAGGTTCTGCAGGAAGACAATGAGCAGGCCGGGAGCTTCCAGTGCCTGGGGGTGGAAGAGGGGGTACTGTTTGCCAGTTTGCGTGATAAGGATAGCGGCGAAAATATTGCCTATCAGGACTTGCGGTTAACGGTCGTTCGTCAGGGAACCACCACGCCTGTTGTTGTGGACCGGCTGATCGTTACCGGGTTCGATCTTGACAGAAACTCGGACAACTCCCGCACAGGCAGTGATGACCTTTACTTCAATACCGGTGAAAACACGCGTTCCTATGTGTCTGTTAATACGGATACCACTGTTTCTTCATCGGCGTCTGGCGGCTATAACACGCGCATAAAAGGGCGGGACACCGATTGCACAGACGGTGCCACAACCGTCGAACCCGAGTGCCGTGCCAGTGTGGTGTTTTCGGAAACATCCAATGCGTCTTTTCGGGTTCAGAATGATAATGCGTACGGAACAGAAGGGTCGTCGAGTACCGCCCGGCGTGTTTCCTATTTGTCTCTGCGTGTTGACGATTTCGATGATGTGGTGGACGGCAATACGGATTACGGTGATGCCCCCTCGCCCTATGTGGCTGGCCGACAGGCTGTTAGCAGTTTTCTCGGTTTGGGGGCCGGTCTGGTGGCGGACCATGAAGGCGCACAGCAAGCTAGTGCGGGAGCGGATGGTGATGACCTGGACGGGTCGGGAGGGGCGGTTGTCAATTTCGACGATGAAGATGGCGTTACCCTGGCCGGAAGCGCTCTGAATGATCAATCCATCTTTCCGGGGCAGCAAAGCGAACTGTCGGTGACCACATACGGCTCGGGTTACCTGAACGTCTGGTTCGACTGGAACCGGGATGGGGATTTCAGTGATGCCGGCGAGCGCATGGTATCCAATCGCCAGATCACCAATAACGGTGAAACATCCAGCGGCAATAATTCCTCCAATTTCGTTACGGTCACGCCTGTGACCATTAATGTGCCGGGTTCTGCTGCGTCCGGCGTGACCTATGCGCGTTTCAAATTTACCGAATCAACGAACCCCGGAGTGGGGGCGAATGGCGGCAATGGTGAGATCGAAGATTACCGTCTGAATGTCACCTCCCAAACCTGTGATGCGGCAATTAGCGCAAACCTGTCGCTGAGTGGCAGTGCCACGCGAAATACCTCCAGTAATGAAATTACCCTGACCCAGGATAGTGGCAATCAGTCCGGCTCTGCCTGGTCACAGAATCGCATTAGTCTGCTTTCCCCCTTTACGGTGGAGTTTTCCATCTACCTGGGGACAAAAGACGCCAGTGGTGCGGACGGGATTGCCTTTGCCTTCCAGAATGACGATGCCGGCAGCAGTGCCACCGGTGTGTTTGGTGGTGCCTTGGGGGTGGGCGGTTTGGATCCGGCGGTGGCGGTGGAGTTTGATACCTACAGCAACGGCGGGGGTTACGGCGATATTGCCAATGACCATACGGTTATTTATGACCCGGTTAACTATACCAGCAACAATGGTGGAGGAAGTCTGCTAAGTCCCGTGGTGGATTTGGGCAATATTGAGGATGGAGGTTGGCACACGGTGTCACTGGATTGGGACCCGGTCTCCAATCAACTGCAGTACCGTTTTGATGGTGCTTTGGTTGCTGTTGTGAATCGCGACTTTACCTCTCTGGATTTTGCCGGCGACCCGAATGTGTTCTTCGGCTTTACCAGCTCCACCGGGGTCTCCAGCAACCTGCAGAAAGTCTGTGTGATCGATGCTCCTCCACAGGTGCTGGTTGATTACGGCGATGCGCCGGCCAGTTACCAGAACCCGTCTCATGTTCTGGTCGATGGCATTCAGCTTGGCGCTGATGTGTCAGAGGATGTGGACGGATACGCGGATGCCAATGCCGATGCAGACACCTTTGATGACGGGGTGACCTTTCCTTCCGTACTGCCGAGCATCAACCCGATTTCGGTCAGCGTGGAAGGTGATGGTGGCTATCTGCAGGCCTGGGTGGACTGGAACCAGGATGGGGATTTTGATGATGCCGGAGAGCAGATCGCCGAGGACCTTCAGGACACCGATGGCGATGGGCAGATAGATATCATAGCGAGTGCGGCAACCGGCACAGTGAATGCCAATGATGTGATTACCCGTTTCCGTTGGTCTACCACGCCCTCCATCGATCCCTATGAAGGTGCGGATGATGGTGAGGTGGAGGATTACCAGGTGTCTACCCGGGCGGTGGTCAGCTGCCCACAGGGATCCGAGGCTACCGGTGGCGGCATTGCCAGTGGTGGCGCCGGTGATTTTCGCGATGCGATCTATTGGCTGGACTGGTCTTGCGGTGTCCGCAACAACTATCAAGTCGGGGAAATGATTCGCAAGAGCTGGGTGTTTGGTCCGGTGGAAATTCGCGCCACGCTGGACAACCTGACTGATACGGTCAATGTCTATAACACCGGCAGCTGGTCCGGCGATCGCCTGGATGATCTGTATCAGGGCGTGAACCCTATTGGGCTTTCCAATAATGCCAGTGGTGAGTCCCCTGAGTTTGATATTGATTGGCAGGTTTACCTCAATGGTCAACGGGTGCCGGCAGATATCATTGCTGCGGATGCAGAAGATACAGATAACAATGAAAGCCTGACCTGGGAAACAGATGGTCAGCCCTGGGAGATTTTCTCGGTGGCGCCGGCCTCTGATTTGAGGGTGCGCTTTGAAAATGCCAACCAGCGAATGGTGCTGACCTCCGGGGATTTGGCCGTTAGCACGGGCACTTTGCTGGGCTTGACCGAAGACGCACGCCGCACATCACATATCGTTAATGGCGGAGGCTTTCAGGCTATGGCTTTCGGCGTGTTCCTGCAGGTGGATCATGGCGATATTGCCGGCGGTTACCCGCAAAGCGGCGGCCATGTGTCGCGCAGGGATGCCACCGGTGGCAGCAAGCCCCAGACGGATACGGATGTGAATACACTCACCGTCGCCACCTTGCAGCCTGCCGTTCCTTACCTGGGCGATATCGGTCCGGATCCGGAAGATGCCGACCAGAACTCGGCCAACGCGGATGCGGATGGCCCGGAAGAAGATGGCGTCAGTTTTTCCGCGTTGATTCCCGGCGGCAATGCGGTGATCTCGATCACTCTGACAGAACAGACAGCAGGGGCCAATTACCTGCAAGGCTGGATCGACTGGAATCGGGATAACGATTTTGACGATGCCAGTGAGCAGGTGGCATTGAATGTGCGCGACAACGATGCCCAGGACAGTAACGCGGCTAACGGCGCCATCGAACTGAGTGTATTTGTGCCGCCGGGTGCCTTTATCGGTGATACCTATGCCCGCTTCCGTCTGTCCAGCACGCCGGATGTGGCTGCCGGCGGGCAGGTGGTATTCGATGGCGAGGTTGAGGATTACAAGGTCACCGTGGCCTCGGCCAATACGGCGGGCACACTGTCCGGCTGGGTGTTCGAGGATAATGGTACCGGTGCGGTGGCGCACGATGGTGACAAGGGGGATGACGAACCCGGGTTGGCCAATCTGCCTGTGCGCCTCTATCACGATGCGGATGACGATGGTGTGTGTGCACAGACGGATACGGTGCTGGCGGAGACCACCACGGACGGCGATGGGGCCTGGGCGTTGACCCCGCCTTTAGCGGATGTGGGTAAGGCTGCCTGTCTGCTGGTCCAGACACCCAACGGGTATCAGTCGATCAGCGAAAATGCGGGCGCCGGTGGTGCAAGCCTTGCCGTTGGTGCTGCCGATGACGACACCATGACATTATCGGTGCCGCCCAGCGGCACCGTCTGGAGTGACATTCTGTTTGGCGATGTGGGCTGCCGGTGCTGGAACCGGATCGCCAGGGGTTGTGGATGCGGGCAGCAGCCTGTTCTACGAGCATCGTTTTACCGCTCGCACTGCCGGGACTGTGGACTTCACTCTTGGGGCGGCTGACACGGTACCCGCTGCCCCGGCCTGGACGGACACGCTCTATCGGGACAGTAACTGTAATGGTGTTCTGGATAGCGGGGAGGCCGCTCAGCCGGTGACCGGCGTTGCCGTGCAGGCCGGCGATAGCGTTTGCCTGCTGGTGAAAGTCTTTGCGCCGGCGGATGCGCCTCTGGATGCGCTGCATTCCCGGCCCTTGTTGGCGTCTCAGGCGTTTACGGGGACCGGTTTGCAGGCGCAGGTGCAGGTGCGCGATACCACCCGTCTTTCTGCAGGCAAGTTGCGGCTTGAAAAACAGGTGCGCAACATCGGGCCGGACGGCGTACAGGGCACGGCGGATGATGTGGACAGCAGTGATGGCACGGCAAACCAGGCCGCCCCTGGAGACGTGCTCCGTTACCGCCTGATCTTCAGCAATCAGGGCGCCAAGGCGTTGGCCGAGGTAACGGTGAACGACAGCACGCCCGCATTCAGCGCCCTGAATGCGGCGGCTGTGTGCCCGGCCGCGCTGCCGGACGATCTGTCTGGCTGTAGCCTGAGTACGCCGGATGGCAGCAACGGGCCGGGTTATGAGGGGGCGCTGCAGTGGTTGTTCTCCGGGCAGTTATTGCCGGGGAATCAAGGGGTTGTCCGCTACGATGTGCGGGTGAATCCATAGCGGATTTGGCCACGGCGATCCATCCGTCGGTAACCTATCTGCCACGGGGAGACCGTGGTAGAATGCCGCAACCGGGCGCGCAGGCTCCCGGTTTTTTTGTGGCTGTCTGGCAGGAACAATGGATTTCAGTTTATTGATCAAGGCGCTTTGTCTGGTGTTGATCATAGAAGGCCTTCCGCTGTTTCTGGCGCCTATGCGTGCGCGCCAGGCAGCACTTCAGGTGGCGCGTCTGGATAGTCGCCTGCTGCGAATTATGGGGCTGGTGCTCATGGTATTGGGTGCGGGCCTGTTATTACTGATGCGGTCGTAAATGATGAATCAGGAAGAACAGTGGCTACTGCCCGACGGGGTAGAAGAAGTCCTCCCGGGTCGCGCCCGGGCCATCGAGCAGCTGCGTCGTCAGACGCTGGATCTGTATCAGCGCTGGGGCTATGAACTTGTCTTTCCGCCGTTGATCGAGTTCATGGAATCCCTGCTGAACGGCGGTGGCCGTGATCTGGAGCGGGAAACCTTCAAGATTACCGACCAGCTCACCGGGCGCCTGATGGGTGTCCGTGCGGATATTACTCCGCAAGTGGCGCGTATGGATGCCCACAGTCTGCGCCGCAATGCTCCTTCCCGCCTTTGTTACTGCTCCAGCGCCCTGCGTACCCGCCCGATTGTGGCCGGTGGCACGCGCCTGCCTTATCAGCTGGGCGTGGAGCTGTTCGGTCATTCTGGCACCGACAGTGACCTGGAAGTGATCTCGCTGCTGCTGGAAACGCTGACCCTGTCAGGTGTGGACCATCATGTGGTGTTGGATCTGGGGCACGTGGGGTTGTTCCGTGGCCTGCTCGACAGCTGTGACTTGAGTGACAGTCAGCAGAGCCAGCTGGAAGACATTTATGTCCGCAAGGCGCGGGTAGAGCTGGAT